>Ga0208863_1001335_pt1 | contig 16020 bp, 13 predicted proteins | sample RifOxyD3_FD_184040 | JGI IMG/M metagenome (GOLD analysis project Ga0208863, IMG submission 184040) | Soil microbial communities from Rifle, Colorado - Rifle Oxygen_injection D3 (SPAdes) | ecosystem: Environmental > Terrestrial > Deep subsurface > Rock core/Sediment | place: Rifle, Colorado...
CGGCGGTTATATCCATATCCGTTCCGGCAAGGGCGATAAGGACCGGGTTGTGCCGCTGTCCGGCCGGGTCTCGAACCTGGTCCGGAGCTATATCGAAGCGGTGCGGGCTTCCTTTATTCATGGCAATGACCAGGGCTATTTAATCCTAAATCGCTGGGGCGACAGGATGGACGCCAATGGGATCTGGGCAACGGTGAAACGCTCCGCCCATCTTGCCGGAATCAAAAAGAATATCACCACCCACACCTTCCGGCATACCTGCGCCACTCATATGTTGAAACACGGCGCCCCGATCCGGCACGTCCAGGAACTTTTGGGCCATGAATCGCTGGAGTCCACCCAGATTTACACCCGCGTCACCATTAATGACCTTAAGGAGATCCACGCCCGTTGTCATCCCGGTGAGTCATTGAACAGACGATAAGGAAAGACAAAAGGTACGCGGTCAAGCGGCCTTCAAAGCCAGACGAAAAACAAGCCTGGCCTTGAAGACCACAATGCCCGCATCTTTATTAATCACCCCAAACCCCTCCAGGGGTTCATGGAAGGTGCTCGTCACATTTTTTGCAGGCTATGTCCGGCGGCTGCGCATCGGATGCCGTCCCTGGCGGGCGCATAAAATCTCATATGTTTAATGCCGGCCAAGCTTGGTACGGCTTCGCCTCGCAGCATTGAAACATATGAGATTTTATGCAACATAGCTGGCAAAAAATGCGCCAACCACTTGTCTTTATTAGATTCCCCCGCCCGCCCGGTTCTGCTATGGTTGGTGCAGAAGCCTGCCTTTTTCCCTCTCACAGGCCCTAGCCAACTGCACCGCCTCCCTTCCGCCCCCAGGGGCTCCCTGTTTTAGTAAAGGCTAATACACCTCAATCTTTTTCTTTAACCGCAAAATAGTACTTGAATTGGTAGTGAAAATCTCCTATCTTCCGGAATGCTCTTTGACAATGTGTTGAATCGTGCCGTTTAAAAAAACAGCTCTCTACGGGGTGACTTGCATCGGAATATATCCGGGACAATATTATGATAACGAGTCAGGATTACACTACAACTGGCACCGGTATTATGATCCGAGTACGGGGAGGTACCTAACTCCTGATCCGATTGGGTTGGATGGGGGGATGAATCTATACTCCTACGTCCAAAATAATCCCATCAATGGGGTTGACCCAGAGGGGCTTTGGACGGTTAGTTTTGGTGTAAATATTGGTGGTACGTTAGGTGCTGTAGGCGGTGGAGGGGGTTCGGCATTTAATATTGGCTATAGTAAGTCTGAAGGATTATCAACATCACTAACGGGTTCAGTCGGTGGCGGAGCTGCCACCGGAATAGGGGCAAGTGTTGGGTTTACCCTTGCAGCAACTAATGCATCCTCTGTTGACCAACTATTGGGTACATCTGTTGAAGCATCAAGAGGATTTGGCCCTGTTGCCGCGACAGGAATTGCGGGGACTGGATATACTGGCGGTGCGTTGTCCATTGGACTTGACGGCAAAAGCATCCTGCCATCAAAGGGATCTGGCATTTTAACAAATACATCAGCGATTGCACAATGGGAACAAAGCGGTGGTTTTTCTTTCCTTAAGGCGGAGTCTGGGTGCAAATAATGGACATTGGCCAAATTATTTTTATCTCAATAGCTGTTATGTGGGTTGTTTGCTTTTTGCGAATTCCACTCATAAGCTGGGATGCAATTAAATATGTCAAAAGAAAATACCCACAGGAGTGGAATAATGAATTCCAACACCAAATAGGTACGTCTATATTTGGAGGAAGAACAGTGTTTCAGTTTTTTTCAAAACTTGGTGACCCTGTAATTGATAATTTGAAGAAAAAATGGGAAACTGCTTTGCGGCAGCTCCTATTTTCAGTGCTGTTTGCTTCTGTTCTGGTTGGGGCATATATTTTTACTATGGTGAAATAGTCTGGTTGGCTTGAGGAACGAAACCCACCATTTACGAAAATTGACAAATGGCAATTTGATTCGCATCTCGGCACAAAACTGCAAATTTGCCCGGAATTACCGGTGACGTTTTTTCTGTCGTATCATGTTGGGTTTCGCGTTGCTCAACCGCAACCTACATAGATGGGGCTGGTGCTATGGCAATTCAACTTGGCAATTGAATCAAGGACAATCTAAAGGCGGGCCACGGAAGCCCGGGGCTCTCAGGGCCATAAGGAACAACAACAGTAATGATTTGAGAATTAAAACTGAAAAGGGTTGGGAATGTGAGAGGGGAAAACAAAGAAGGGCCGGAAAATTTCCGGCCCTTCTTTGTTTGGGGAGTAAGAGATGGATTTACGCTACTTGCTGCTAAGGGGCAGTAGCCGTTATCGTCACTGTATCGGCGACGCTATAAATACAGTCAGAGGTAATCAGTTGAATGACATAGCTACCAGCAACATCGGCAGTAAAAGATGGGGAATATGCCGTTGTGTCTGAAAGGGTTGCAGTGCTTCCTGCAGGTTGACCCAGTATTGTCCAGTCATAGTCTAAGGTGTCATAGTCCGGGTCACTGCTCAAATTTGTGAGTTGCACTGTTGTCCCCGTGACGACTGATTGATCAGTCCCGGCATTGGCGCTAGGTGGGGAATCGCTAAAATAGCCAAAAGGGGATGCTCCTAAATGCGTTTCGCTCTCCTCTTTGGTAAGCCACATATCATATGATGAAGAGGTTTCTGTCCCATACACAAGGACCGAGGCTGTCAAATGGATCTTTATCCAGCCGGAATAACTTTTTAAATACGTCAAATTGAAGGTAGCGGTACCGTCATCCAAGGTGTTGACGGTTGGCGGTACACTGCCAGCAGACGAATTCGGCGGGGTTAGTTTCCCATCGGGTGTCGCATCTACAGGGATAGGGCAGCGGTCTCCACTGCCTATGGGGCCAATATCTTCGGCATTGTCAAGCCTAAGATTTTTATTAACGTCTTCGTTAGGAATATCATAGTCATTTACCGGGTTAAGCCAAGAAGGAGGTGGTTGAATCACTTGAACGAGTTTATTCCAGTATCCGATACGGTAATGGGTGGGCCAAATATTTAAAGTTACAGTCGCATTTTTTACGGGATTGCCGTTTGCGTCATCTACCTGAACAGTAAAGGGATATGAGTAGGTCGTTGTATTGACAACGGTAATTTCTGTAGCGCATCCTAACGTAACAGAGCCAGGGGTTCCGCCAATGATAATGTTGATGTCATCCTGGATTGGATTACCTAAGTAAGTTATTCCGTTTACTTTCGCTCTGACCGTAATACCGTCCGAATCAGAGCTTGTGCCTGAATAAAATGTAGTAGCTGCTTTACCGAAATCGTTGGTGTTTACAATTATGGGTAGAATATTTTCTCCGCCGCCTGTCGAGTTAATAATTGAAAATTGCACCGGGGCATTCCCGACAACAGCTCCATTGGCTGATCGCACCAATGCTTCAAGAGTTACAGTGTTTTTAGAGGGGCCGGTGCTCGGAGCGACAACCGTGCTGCTGGCCTGCAGCGCCAGACTGGCTGACTCTGCCGGCGGTGCCGAGATATTGATCTGTATAGAGTCTGTTTTGGTAGTAGGGTTGGCCTTGTCACGTACTATTACGTTGGTAGTCCCGGCTGTTGTTGATGTGAGATTGGCTGTGGCTGTGCCGTTGACTGCAACCGGTGCTTCATAATTATTTTCGCCGTTATTCCAGAAACCAATAGAAGTGAAGTATTCAACGGTTGTCACCCCTGGTGCTGTTGTGATAATTGGAAGAGCTGTATTGGTAGATAGGCTTTTAGGGTCTTCGGAAGGGGTCGTGATGCCGAAGGCTGTTGCTGGTGCCGCGATAATGTAGGTCTGGCTGGCAACTGCTCCAAGTGCAGCGGCCTGAACCACGGCAGTCCCTGCGTTAATGGCAGAAATAGTGATTGAAATTTGTCCAGAAGTATCGGTTGCGCCGTTGTCAGCTGATAAAGTGATAAATCCGCTTCCTGAGGTGATTACAAAGTTTACGGTCGTGGAAGAAATGGCAATGTTTGCCACATCTTTTAGGGTTGCTGTCAAAGTTGAAGTTGTGCCGGTTTCAATATTTGTCTTATCTGTGGACAGAGTTAGGGTCGTCCCGGTGATAGAAATCTGCGTAGTCTGGGCCTGGGCGTAAGTGGCTGATGCGCTAATATTGATGGTTTGATTAGTTTTGATGGGGCCTGATTTAACGATTATTGCTGCCACACCGTTGGTGTCTGTTGTAACACTTGATGCGTTGATTTGCCCCCCTGTTGTTGCAAATGTAATAGTTGCATCTTTTAGAGGGACATTCAAATTATCCAAGAGTGTTGCGGTAGCTGTTGCACTGTCGGTATTGTTGGCGAGAATACTTAATTTATCAATAGATAGAGATAAAGTATAGGTTGGTGGTGTTGAGGGTGGTGTTGTGGGCGGTGGTGTGCCGCCACCTGTGCTGCCGCTATCTTTCGCCGGAGGTGTCCCGCCGCCGCTGCACGCCGCCAGAAACAGGCCGAAGGCCGCAAACAGCAGCAAGGTCATGATCTGTAGAGAGTATTTACGGGCACCTGAACGCTTCCTTGTCCTCAAATCCTGTCGATGTGGTGAATTCATACTTTTTACTCCGGAGTGTAGCCTCTCTCGGCGGGATGAGTTGATTACAGATAGAGCTCGCTGGTGGTCCAGAAGTCGTTTACCAGGGAGTGCACGGCCTTGGTTACAGCAACTTTAAGCAGCTCTTGCTGATCGTTTTTGGCAAATACTGAATCAGGTGTGACTGAAACCTCGGAACGGTTGGTCCAGATGACCTCGCCGGTCTCACTGTTCTGCACCCAGAGACGGAGTTCCACCATGGCCTGCGCAGTTCTGCCGCCCTGGTTGGCCAGATATCCGAGCCCGGCGCCGGCAATGCCCCAGACCGTGGCATTGGCGCCGGCCGGATCGATCTTGTCGGCATAGGTATAGGGGGTGGTGGCGTTGTTGCCGATGGCGGCGCCGATCCCGCCGCCAATGACCATGACGCCAAGATTATCATAGGTCTCAGACTTGGCAATGCCGAAGAGCATGCGGTTGGTGGAGGTGAAGAACAGGGGTAGTAACCCTTTTTTTAATGGTGTCCAGGTATTTTCCTGTTCCATACCGTATTTGATGATCCGACCGCGCATGATGTAGCGCGCTCCGAATACCTGGCCGATCTGGGCGAGGGTCTTCTGATCCAGGCCATTCATGAAGGGAGCCTGACTTGTCTGATCGCGATCCGCGTTGAGCAATTTTGATATCTCCTCCCGCATGGGTACTGACCATTCGCCGTTTTTCATCTCGTTTACCAGATTGCCGTTCAGCGGATTGGCACTGTCAGAGGCCATGATCTTGATGATTTGGTTATCCGTCAGATATTTCAGCATATCCTCCTGGACCGGCATCCGGAAACCCTTACCCGAAAGTTGATCGGTTAAGGCCTCCATGATGATCATGTTCCGAGGATAGGAGGCACTGAGATCATCGGTCAAGGAGGTGTAGTCGGCAAAGGGCAGAACAACTATCCTTTTGTTGATGGCGCAAGATGAAGCGGCCTCAGGATGGTTGGTCGTGAGACTCTCTTTCACGGTCAGACCGCAACCGGCAAGCAGCAGCGCCAACATTCCGCAAAGTGTTCCTTTAATGGCGGACATAACGGTATCTCCTTCGAAATACATATTTCATGATAAAGCGGTTTTTTATTCGTAGCTTTGGTTGGTCATTATCACTAAGCCACGCATGTCATGTTAATTAACTATTTGTTTTTTCTAAAATTGATGAAAGAATTATTGGCCGTAACAGAATGATCAGTTCCTTTCTTATTTCAGTTTTTGTATCGTATCTGAATAATTTTTTGATAAAAGGCAGGTCGCCCAGAAAGGGAACCTTGCTCTCCTTTGTGCCGTTAGAGGTGTCAATCAGGCCACCGACCACCAGCAGTTCGCCGTTTTTGATCCGGACCAGGGTGTTCATTTCTCGTAGATTGATCACCGGCAGCCCGACCTTATTGCCACCGCCGATTGTCTCATAAGGGATTTTACCATTTTCGAGCTCGACCTGTGAGGTGACTGGAGTCAGGCTCAGGATAATCTCGTCATTGTCAAGAATAGTGGCCACTACACCTAAGCCTAAGCCGGACATGACGCTTGATGTTGTGATAGCATAAGTTATCGTGCCGGTGGTAGCATCAACGGTCTGGGTAACCTTATCGATATAGCGTGAGTTTGTGCCGACGCTGATCATGGCCGGTTGACCGTTCATCACACTGATCTTGGGATTTGCGAGTATTTTGGTGCGGCCCTGGGTTTCAAGAGCGCTGATGGCAAGGTCAAAGCTCTTGGCGGTTAAGGTGAGGCTGCGATTATCACCAAAAGGCGTAGTCGCATTAATCTTGCCGAAATTCATGTCAAAGCCGAAGCTTGAATTGTCAAGCAGGCTTTGCCAGTCAACGCCGCTCTTGGAGGAGTCATCCAGGACGACTTCGATGATCTTGGCCTCAATGGCAACCTGGCGGTAGAGCTCTTTTTTGAGGTTTGCCAGGTATGATTCAATTTTTTCAATAAGCGGTCGCGGTGCGGTAACGGTGATCAGGCCGATAGGTTTATCTATCGTGTAATAGCCTTTGCCGGATTGGTGCGGCGATGTTGTCGGGGCGGCTACCGGAGCGGTTGCAGATTTCGCAGGTGCAGCTGGCACGGCTGGATCAGCAGCTGGTGTTTGTGGGGTTGGCGCTGTCCAGATGTCAAGAACCTGGTTCAAGTTTTGTCGAATGTTCTCCCAGATATCAAATTTATTATCAGCGCTGAGCAGTTGCAGATTGCCCGTCATGTTTGAGGTGGATCCGGAGCTGCCCAGGACGTCGCCGCCGATGCCGGTTTTGTAGTTGGAGGCCATGAAAGGCAGGGCTATATGGAATTTTCGGGTCTCTTTATAGTTGACGACAATGGTGTTGCCTTGCACCATATGGTAATAATCCTGCTGGCGCAGCAGGTTGTCAATGGCCTGGTAGAAATCGTCCTCGGCCCGGATATCGACATCCACAAGTACGTACTGATCAACATCGCTTGACCAGCTGACATTCATATTCTTGAGAGCAGCCAGCCTTTTGAGGATATCCTTAAGGGGAATCGGTCCGGTTGTCGAGGTGACGTCAGCGCCGACCTGTACCGTAAATTTTTCATCCTTCTGGCCCATGCCCTCCATGGATTTCTGTTCTTTCAGCAGATAGGAAGGATTCTGAAAACGAACAGGCAGGCGGTTATCTTCGCCGTTATAGTCGCCAAGTGTTTTTTCCTGTGTGGATTTGGCTGGTTGCAGGTCGCCTGGTTTTGACTTCAGTTGCTCGGCAGGAGTTGTTTCCGGTGGCGCCGCTTCGGGAAGGGGCGCCGGCACCTGGGAGCAGGCATAGAGCATGCTTGTAGCTATCAGCAGGCACACGGTCACCATGTATTTTAATGTTTTCATTCCAGCCCTCATTTTTCAGATTCCATGTCCCATTGGTTCAACAATAACATGTTCCGGATGGAATACATGTTTTTTCCTTATGCTCAGGCAATCATTTGATCGAGATGGCGATCCGTCCCTTTATATAGCGCAGCAGGTCAGCCGGAACATCAAAACCGGCGAGCAAGATATCCCGGTATTCGTTGACTGCTTTTGGTTCATTGCCTTTTTTATCATAGAGGCGAGCTCGGCCAACCATGGTGTCCAGGGTGGCGCCATAAGACTCGACATGCCTGTCAAGAAGTGTCAGTGCCGTGTCATAGTTGCCGTTCTCTTCGGCAAAGGCAGCGTAACTCGTCAGGGCCTCGCCGGCCGGCGGTGTGGCGCTGACTGCCAGGTCAAAATAGTTTCTGGCTTCGGCCTCTTTTTTCATATTGGCGGAGGCCACTGCCGCCTGCAGAGCCGCATCATAATCTTTGGGGTTAAGTTTAAGCGCTGTCTTGGCGTAATGCTGGGCCTTGGCGTTCTGGCCAAGGCGGACCAGACAGAGTGTGGTGATCCGGTTGGCCAGTACCCGGTTGTCCGGCCATTTGCTGAAGGCCTCTTCGTAAAGCGGCAGGGCTCCCTGGTAGTCGCCGGCTCTCTCCTTCAGCTGGGCCTGCATAATAATTTTCTGGGCCGCGTTCACCGCTTCCGGAACTTCATGCTTCTGGGTAACGGTTAAGGCATCGACTTTGGCGATAGAGCCGTCAGCCTTCATCGTGATATTATCTGTCGGGCGTTTCGACCAGGCAATGTTTTTGCTTTTCGGGAGAATGACGATAGTGTTAAACCGCTCTTCTTTCTGGAGATCCTTGAGATTAAGGATAATATCCAGCGCAAAATCCCAGGGAACATCGTTCAGGGATAAGGTCAAAGTGCCGTTCACCCCTTCATCCACCACGATATTCTGGCCGCTGATCTCTTTAAACATCCTGAAGACATTGTGCAAATCGATTTTAAAGAAATCGACGGTGATCTTTTGTTTAGTATAGCCGGCGAATTCAAACTCTTCCAAGGTGCGGGAGGCTCTGCTGGACTCGGTCTGCTCGGTGGATTGCGACGCCTGTTTGTGTGCCGTTGCCGGAGCCGGCGGGGTAGCGATCGGAGCTGAAAGCTGGCCGCCAACCGGATCAGGCTGGCCGGTTTGGGCTGCTGCGGGCGCTGCCATTGCCGATACCTGCGGCATTGTCGGGGCAGTCGCGGTAGCGCCGCCTGTTTCGTTGATCACCACAGTCATGCCTTGCTGATTTGGCGTAATTGTATAGTCGAACAACCTGTCGAGGCCGGAATCAAAAACGATCCTGACGCCGTTATCCCGGCGGGAAGCCCGGATTCGGGCAAGGGCTGTGCCCACGGTTTGGTGCAAGCCGCTGCCGGTCAAACCAATTTTAGGAATGTCGATATACATTCGATCCGGTTTGCCGGCAGTTTTCTTGAGTTCGAAATGTTCGTATTTGTTAATCGGTGCTCCGGAAAGGATGTTGATTTGGGTGGTGTTGGTTCCTTTAGTGACCGTAATTCCGCCGATGGCTGAACCTGTAAGGGCCAGTTGAGGCGAGGATGTGGTTTGGTCACTTTTAACATTAAGGGATGAAACGATATTTTTTACCTGTTCTTCGCCCGGTGCGCCGCTCTCTTCTTGACCGTCGACACTGGTTGCCTTGGCAAATTTCACCACTATGTCATTTTTAATGAGTTCAACGGAATAGGGATGGTCCTGGGCTAAAAAAATCTCGATTCTGGTCATGACAGGCTGTTGCGTGGCAAGAAAGAGGCCGGTCACCCGAGTGACGGGCCCCCGCGACACTTCGAGAGGCAGGGTGGAAACCGATTTTTTTATGGCTGCATCAGCAATATCAATGACGATACGGAGCGGATCGAACAGCTCATAGATAGTATAGGCTGGAGTCGAGTCACCGACAACCCTCAGGAGATATTCGGCGGATGATTGTTCCCACTCTACCGCTTGGATCTGGTATGCGGCCTGGCGAGGAGTGCTTACTTCAGCCCCAGCCGGAGTCCTGAAGGACGCCAACAGAAAAACACAAAGGTACAATAACAGTGTTCTCGTGCGAACTGGCAGGGTCATTGTTTATTTTCTCCCTCATTCCGTAGAACCATTTCTAGATTCTTATACTGTAACTGACCGTTCCAAGAAAAATAGGATTCCTTAATGATGACCTTTGAACTGAGGATATCTTCAATTTCTCCGGCCCGGCCGATTTTCATGCCTTTTTCTAACATATATCCCTTGTGTGACGAATCTTCGACCATAGCTTTGGCCGGGACCCCTTTGCTGAAAACAATAGCTACCAGGGTAAGCTGCCCTGGTTCAAATCGTTGCATGCCGGTAAGTTCTTCGAACTCAGAGGTCTTTTCTGTTTTGACTTGTTTTTCGGAGACGAATGGTTTGAAAGGGTCTGGTCTGTTTTCCGTGCGATATTCAAAATCGTCGTCCGATTTCAGCAGCAAGGATTTGAGGTTATCCAGCTTCTCCTGTTCGGCGGTTTTTTCTGCGGTTGTTTGTTGGTCGGTTACGGCAGGCGCTTCCTGAGCGGTTTGTTCCTCCGCCAAAGAAAAATTTGCAAACCAGAGACAAAAACAGAAACAGAGAGAAAATAGACCTATCCGCCTGGCGCAGGTGAGATTGGCCGAAACCACTGCTCGGATCTGTTTCTTTACCTCTACCGGCATATGACCGCCCGCAGGATGGTTATTTTTTTGGTGGCTTCTTCTGGTTTTCATCGTTTTTTTCGATAAATCTATATGTTTCCATTGTTATTTTGGCGGTGAGTAGTACTTCCCCATTTTTATCCACAAGAGGGCTTGTCAAGCTCATGCTCGCCACTGATACGATTCGGGGCAGTTTGCTGATCTTATCCAAAAATTTACCAACGATGTGGAAGGGACCGCGTACATCAATAACAAGGGGAATTCTGGCATAGAAATCTGCCGGTTTCTCCGACCCGGGTACAAAATTTGTAATATCGAGGCCGGAAATAGTGGCTTGGGCCGAGATGTTTTTAAGCAGTGAAGAGATCTCTTTTTGTTGCGGCAGGAGGCTGGAAGCCGCTTCAAATTGCAGATCGGTATCGCGTTTTTCCGCTTTCAGTTTTTCCAGATCCTTGGTCGCCAACACCAGAGATTGGATCTCTTTATTCAGATCCGCTATTTTTTTGTCGAGTATCTTAATATCTTTTCCTTTGGGGGTTACAAAGACAAGGAAGAAGATGATTAGCGGTATTGCGCAAGCGGCGACAAGGATAACGAGTTTAACCTTGAGGTTGATCCGACCGTATTGCGTATCAATAAATTTGTCCAGGAATGCAGAAGAGGTAGGGAGTTTCATTTCTTTTTCTCTTTCTTATCCGGCGGTTGCACGGCCGGCTTCTCTTCTTTAATAAGCGACGTGACTGAAAACTTGAGACTGAATGCCTTTAATTTTTTTCCCGAAATCAGGCGTTCATTTGAAAATTCCAATTCCGTATTCTTGAAATATTTTGAGCTGTTCAATTCATTCATGTATTGGGCGATGGCGGCGTTATCAAGAGCGATGCCCGAAAGGCGCATATTGTTGTCGTTCGGCGCCAGGGCAAGAGACTCGAGCCATATGGTGTTGACCGGGGTTTTCCCAGCGATATCATCCAGGAGCCGGACCATAACTTGAGCGCCGTTTTTTAACTTCTTGATAGCCTCAAGTTTGGTTTCCAGAGCCTGTTTATCTTTTTTGATCTGTTCCATTAGAACAATGGTCGGTTTGAACGAATCCCTTTTTTGGGTCAAGGATGTGATTGTTCCGTTCAACTTCTTGATCTGGTTGGAGATCAGGAACCCCCATGCGCCAATACCGACAAGAACAATACAAATTACCGCAATGAAGGCGATGATCTCATTGCGGCATTGAATCCTTTTCTTGAGTTGTCGGATCGGTAATAGGTTGATTCGTATCATAGACTGTTTATGCCGATTGTATTAGGTCTGTTCCGCATTATATTCAATAACAGACTTGATTTGTGCTTTAGCCAGCTAGCTGTCCAAAGTCTCTTGGTAAGTTCATATCGTAACCGGTCGAGTGGCAAGGCCTGCAGACAAAGCCATTTCCGGCGCGATGATCTTGATAAAGGCCGGATTTATTTTACTTGCGTTGAAATCAACCTTCCTGAATGGATTAAAGACCTCCGCAGGAATACCTGTTTCCATGCTGAAAAATTTATCAAGTCCTTTGGTTTTTGAGCCGCCGCCACTCAATATAATATTTGAGATTGGTGAATCCGCATGGTTGGTGGCATAGAAATCCAAGGCCCTTTTGATTTCAGTGATCCATTGGGTACAGATACTGACAAAGATCTCTTCCAGCTGTTCTTTGTGCTTTCCAGGAGGTTTCAGCCCGATTTTCAGCGCTTCGGCGTCATCGTACTCCAACCCGAACCGGTTTTGAATCTGTTCAGTTATCAAGCCGCTTCCCAATATAACATCTCTGGCCAGGACCGAGTTGCCGTTCGAAATAATATTGATATTCATTTTTGAGGCGCCGATATCGACCAACACGACATTATCCTGCATGCCGTAACAGGAACCGTAAGCATTTTCCAATGCAAAGGCATCGACGTCAACAATAACGGTCTTTAGTCCGACCGAGCGTAATAAGGCAAGATAAGCGTCCACAACATCTTTTTTGGCCGCAACCAGCATGACATCAGTACGCTCTTCACTAGCGGAATTGGTTTTAAGATCTTGAAAATCGAGATACACCTCATCAATGTCGAATGGGATATATTGTTCGGCCTCAGATCGAATGTGAGCTTCAAGCTGCTGCTCGTTCATGACCTCAAGGTTGATTTTTTTTACAATTACGGAATAGCCGGAGATAGATATGGCGACTTTACGTCCTGCTAATTTTAAATTGGAGGTGAGGGCTGTGATTGTCTTGGCTACGGCGTCCGGGTTCTGTAATACGCCATCCTCAACCGAGTGCTGAGGTAGTCTGGCGCTCCCCAGACTTATCAGCCGGAATCCTTTGCCGTATGTCGCGAGTTCACAGGCTTTGATCGAGTGAGACCCGATGTCGAGACCGACAGAAAGACTCTGCCTGTTAAGAAAAGGAAGATTGAAGTGAAAATTGAATTTTGGAAGCGTTATGCCGGCCATCTCAGAAAAAGCCTTATCTTCATTTTTAGCTTTGATGAAAAACAGCTTTAATATCTATATGTTGTGTGTATATGGCTTGTCAGTACAATATGTTGCACAAAACTGATTGTTGTTATTCCTGCTATTCTCCTGTAATAAAATAGCATTGTGATTATAACTAGTTAGTTTCTTATTGCATTAGAGACACAAATTAACAGCATTGTCAAGATAAAAAAAGCCGAGTAACACGATATACTTTTCCGGAACTATTGAAAAAAACGGCAGAATAGGTGGAGAGATAGCAGCAGATTTTAATTGAATGTGCAGCTTATTATTTTGCAAGTCTCAATATTTTGTATTTGATCGAACTGTTAATACAATATATGGTGCAGATATTTAGTTGTACAATTTGATAAATTATCAAAGTTCCGGCGCTGTGCAGCATGTATTTTAGGCGCCGTATTGCCCGGGCCATTATTTGATGGATGAAAAAAAACTGCAATTTTTTTATTTTTACTCAAAGCTGCTTGTCTTTTGACTGGTTTTGGTTTACCAGTTAAATGATTATAAAGAATAGGCTATATAGTTACTTAATTACTTTTAACGACTATTCGCATAACCTGCAGGGTTGCCTTAGTCGCTGCTCTAGCTAGAATAGATTCCCCCAAAAAATAACGTGATATCTATGAGATGGTTTGGAAATAGGCCGTTATCGGCAGAAAAACACCAGGCAACCAAGAAGTCTGTGCTGCGCGAGTATATTGAAGCAATTGTCATTGCTCTGCTGCTGGCGATGTTTATCAGAACCTTTATAGTGCAGGCTTTCAAGATCCCCTCCGGTTCGATGATCCCTACCCTGTTGGTGGGCGATCATATCCTGGTGAACAAGTTTCTCTATGGAGTAAGGAACCCATTTTCAGGTGCTGTTTGGCTTGCTATGGGCACACCGGAGCGTGGGGATGTTGTAGTCTTTAAATATCCGCTTAATCCTGCTCAGGATTTCATTAAGCGAGTCATCGGGGTTGCCGGCGATAAAATTGAGATTATTGATAAGAAGCTTTATGTTAATAATGCGTTGTTTGAAGTGCGGAACGCTCTTTTTTTGGATCCGAAGATTATTCCCGGCGAGCGTGATAATCTCGGACCGCTGACCGTACCTCCAAATTCTCTGTTCGTTATGGGAGATAACCGGGACAACAGTCACGACAGCAGGTTCTGGAAGTTTGTTCCCATGAAGGATATCAAAGGGAAGGCATTCATGCTTTACTGGTCATGGGATGGTGATGCGATGAGTGTGCGGTGGCGACGCATAGGCGGTTTGATCAAGTAGATACCCGCCCTCTTGCGAGGCCGGTTTTTAGTCTATAAGTGCCTTTTTTATAAGGAATCGCATGCAATCAGAATATCGATTTATCCACAAGCATGTTTTGAGTCTTGATGATTTCTCAAAGGCTGATATCGAGTATATTATCCAGACTGCTTTTTCCCTTAAGGAGATCTCGACCCGCTCCATCAAGAAGGTACCTACCCTGCGGGGCAAGACCGTCATAAACCTTTTTTTTGAGCCGAGTACCAGAACTCGTCTCTCCTTTGAAATCGCGGCAAAACGGATGAGCGCCGACACCTATAACATCTCGGCCTCGTCGAGCAGTGCCGTCAAAGGTGAGACCCTGATCGATACGGCCCGCAATCTTGCGGCAATGAAGCCGGACATCATAATTATCCGCCACGCCTGTTCAGGCACGCCACAGCTGTTGACCAGGCACATTAACGCATCGGTCATCAATGCCGGAGACGGTACCCACGAACATCCAAGTCAGGCCCTGCTCGACCTCATGACGGTCCAGGAGAAGAAGGGCAGGGTTGCCGGGCTCAAGGTTGCGATAATTGGCGATATTACGCATAGTCGGGTGGCCCATTCCGACATCATCGGGTTTACTAAGATGGGAGCCCGGGTGATGGTCAGTGGACCTGCGACGCTGCTTCCCTTCGGAATCGAGCAGCTGGGCGCCACAGTATGCCATTCGGTGGCAGAAGCTGTGGCTGATGCCGACGTGGTAATGGCCCTGCGGATCCAGACGGAACGACTGAAAGATCCTTTGCTCTCCTCTCTTAGAGAGTATGCTACCTATTTTGGGATAACCAGAAGGACTATGGAGTCTGCCAAGCCTGATGCTCTGATTATGCACCCCGGTCCGATTAATCGCGGTATTGAGCTGGCCTCGGACCTGGCTGACGATCCACGTTCCGTGATCATGGATCAGGTGACGAACGGTGTGGCGCTGCGGATGGCCTTGCTGTATCTCATCATGGGAGGTAACTGATAATGACTGCCGCAATCAATAGCCGAACAGAGCAGCCATTACTTCTGACTAATGGCAGAATCATTGATCCGGTCAATGGCATTGATACGGTAGGTGATCTGCTGATTGTCGATGGCAAGATCAGAGAGATCTATCCGGGCGGCTGTCCGGTGGCGCCGCAGATCGACAATCTCAGGACTCTTGATCTAACTGCGAAATGGGTTATCCCTGGTCTGATTGACATGCATGTCCATCTCCGGGAGCCCGGGGAGGAGTATAAGGAGACTATTGAAAGCGGGACAAGGGCGGCTGCTGCCGGGGGATTCTGTGCAGTGGCCTGCATGCCGAATACCAGGCCGATGAATGACAGCGTGGCGATTACCTCATTAATTGTCAGTAAGGCGAAAGGCCTCAGTGCCCGGGTTTATCCGATCGGTGCCATCAGTCAGGGCGGGCTTGGCGAGGAGCTCGCCGCTTTCGGCGAGATGCAAGAGGCAGGAGCGGTTGCTGTTTCAGACGACGGCCGGCCGGTCATGAACAGCCAGCTTATGCGGCGGGCACTCGAATATGCCGGCAATTACCGGTTGCTGGTGATCAGTCACTCCGAGGATCTGCCGCTTAGTCGGAATGGTGTCATGAACGAGGGGGCTATTGCCACCAGATTAGGTCTTAAGGGCATTCCACGGGTAGCGGAGGAGATCATGGTCTATCGGGATCTCTCCCTTGCCGCCTATACTGGCCGGCCCATCCATATCGCCCATGTCAGTACCAGGGAGTCGGTTGAGTTGCTTCGCCGTGCCAAGGCCGGCGGTGCTAAGATTACGGCCGAGACTGCGCCGCACTATTTTACCCTTACCGAAGCAGCGGTCGGCCAGTATAACACCGCCGCCAAGATGAACCCGCCCCTGCGGACAGCCGATGATATCGTTGCCATCCGGCAAGGGCTGATGGATGGGACTATTGATGTGATTGCCACGGATCATGCTCCGCACAGCCAGCTTGAAAAAGAGGTGGAGTTCGATCTGGCGGCAAACGGGATCATCGGTCTTGAAACCGCGCTCCCTCTTGCTTTAAGAATGATGCAGGAAGAGGGGATGGAGGCGCGGATGCTGG
>Ga0208863_1001338_pt1 | contig 15999 bp, 18 predicted proteins | sample RifOxyD3_FD_184040 | JGI IMG/M metagenome (GOLD analysis project Ga0208863, IMG submission 184040) | Soil microbial communities from Rifle, Colorado - Rifle Oxygen_injection D3 (SPAdes) | ecosystem: Environmental > Terrestrial > Deep subsurface > Rock core/Sediment | place: Rifle, Colorado...
GCGGCAAAGCACCCGTGGTCATTCTCTTTGTGTTGGGCGTGCTGGCTGTAGCCATGCTGGTAAACAAGCCAGCAGCACCCGCTCAGCCCCGCCCGGTGTAACTGCCATGTACGCCGTCATCAATATCGAGACAGGCAGCTTCTATTCGGAGTCGCCAACCCTCAAAAAAGAAGCAAAGCGCACCGGGATATGCTGGGACCACTCCAGCATCCTTCCGGTTTTTGCACGTCGGTATGCACGCCACCAAGACGCACTACGCCGCTCACAGAAGCTATCTGACAGCACGGACTGCATCTGCGCCGTGATGCCGCTCTCGTAACGATTACGCACGATAGGAATTCACCATGAACAACCGCCAAACACCAGAACACTCATATTTCCCCGGCCTACTTGAGGACACACAAGCGGAAGCACTCGCCCGTGTTCAGGCAGGCCTTGTTCAAGTTCACAAAGCCATCCAGCGCATCAACGGCATGATCGTGGACAACAAGCTATCCCTTCGCACCATCAATGCCTATGAGCTTGGCCTGACTTACGGCGCATCTGAACACATGGCATTCACCCACGAGCTGGCAGAAAAACAGCTTCGCCGTGAGTGCAACGCACCTGATCGGATGCCAGCATGAACCTCGAATCTGGCCAGCGCCACCAGGCAAATCCAGCAGTGCGTGCTTCTCTTGGTATATGTGCGAATACTGTAAACGCTCCAGCCGTGAAAAAGCCAAAACGGGCAACAGGTGAAGATGCAGCGGATGCACCGCGCCGGATGCGTTATCAGCTACAGCGTGCCGTTCAAGGATTGCTCCCAAACGAGAGAGTAAAGCACTGCCAGCGTAGCTGCATGAACGATAGCGGCGTGAGTATCTTCCGCACAGCCAGCAAGGGCGCATCGTTCGGCAACCTCGCAACCTGCGGGAGCGTCTGGCACTGTCCGGTGTGCGCGGCCAAGATCACCGAGCAACGCCGCATTGAATTGCAGAACGCAATCACCGCCTGGGCGACGAAGGGCGGCAAGATTTACCTGATGAGCCAAACCTTCCCGCACCAAACCAACCAATCGCTCGAAGATAACCTCAAGCTGTTTTCAGACGCTCAGAAGCGTTTCAAGAATAGCCGCGCATACAAGCGCGTCATGGAACGTGTTGGCCACGTTGGCAGCATCCGAGCACTGGAAGTCACGCACGGCGGGAACGGCTGGCATCCACACACGCACACACTGGTATTTGCCGAACCTGAGCAGTTGGAACTTCTCAAGGAACTGGACATGGTCTGGATTGATACGTTGATCAAGATCGGACTGGCCGAGCGTGACCAGGTGAATGAAATGCTGATGTATGCCTTTGACGTACAAGCTGGCGACTACGCAGCCGAGTACGTTGCCAAGTTTGGCCACGAACCAAGCACTGCATCCAAGACGATTACGGACTCGCACTGGGGAGCGTCACACGAACTGACCAAAGGCCATGCCAAAGTTGGCAAGCGTCTCAGTGGCAGAACGCCCTTCACACTGCTGCGCGACTTCACCGAGGGTGATTCGCTGGCCGGTGAATTGTTCATCGAATACGCCAAACACTTCAAGGGTAAGCGTCAGCTTTTCTGGTCACCCAAGCTGCGCAAAGCACTGGAACTGCAAGATGCAGAAAAGACAGATGAAGAGATCGCCGTCGAGCAGCTGGAAGAACGTGAATTTGTGACTGTACTCGATCACGACAAGTGGAAGCTGGTATTGAGCCGGAATGCACGCTGGGATGTATTGAAAGCTGCCGAGTCTGGCAAGGAGGCAGTGGATGCGCTTCTGGATGAGTTATCTCAGCGGTCAGCATCACATCTAAGCTGGTATTCCCAGAAAGGCCACTACGGCGGCGGCTGGCACTTGTTGAACGGTTAGAAAGCATTACGCGCCGGAACCGCCAAGCACCGACGCGTAACTCACCTTGATAGGAGAAGGCTGAATGAAGAATACCACCAAAAAACCAGTTAAGCATCAGCAATCAAACAATTACCCCAGCAAGCATACCAGCTGGGCGTACTGGATGCAGGCGATTGAGCCGACTTCAGAGGAAATCAACGAAGCCTTTCCAGGTTATCACCCGCAATGGGTTCGCCTGTCTCAGCTTCGTCAAGTGACTGGTCAAAACTTTAAAGGCATGCGCGATATCCTGCAAATCACGCCCGAACAATGCGCGGCATATCTGCGCGTCTCACCTGGCACGGTTCGCAGATGGGAAAAAGGGCATGCTTCCGTTCCGTTCACAGCCTTTGAACTGCTACGCATGGTTACGAAAAGCGTGCATGCACGCGTCTCTCATAAAAACTGGGACGGTTGGTTTATCAGCGAGAACGGTAACCTGATATCGCCAGACGTTGGCGGCAATGGGTTCACTCCAGTACAGCTGAATATCCTGTCGTTCCAGCGCAGTGAAGCCGTCACCCTGCGCATTGAAATTGAAGCAATGCAAGCACAGCTGAACGAAGCCCAAGCAGAAAACACCCGACTGCGGCAGATGTATGTCGCCCAGGGTGTAGTGGAAGAACTCGCCACGATGCAGGAAACAATCACCGACCTGATGGCTCGTATCGCCACCGCAAAAATCATCCCATTCTCAACCAACAGCAACCAACTAAAGGAGAAAACAGCATGAAGCCCAGACGCGACCTTGTGCCATACATGGCCAGCAAAAACGAAAGCGTGAACGCATCCATTACAATCCTGAAATTGTTCAAGCGGATCCGCACGATCAACCCAGCTTACAAACCATGCAGCCGTTATCAGGCACGACTTGCGAACAAGCAAGCAGCACGCCGTACCAGGCTGCACATAGTGAGGTGAGATGATGATGTTATTCCTCACACAATCCGAATTGGTCGAACTGACCGAGCGCAAGCGCAAGGCAGAGCAGATCGCCTGGTTAAAATCCAACGGCTTCCTCTTTGCCACTGGTGCAAACGGACACGCCAGGGTATCGCGTGAGCACGTACAGGCGCGTCTATGCGGCGGCACTATCACAAACACGGCACCGGCAGCACCGGAGCCAAACTGGGGCGCAATGGCGTAACGCCAGATCATGGGACGTAAGCGCACAATCAATCACAACCTACCACCGAGGATGACACTCAAGGTGAAGATGTATTACCACGTCTCTACCGACAAGGTGCGCAAGTGGACAAAGCTGGATCAGGACTTATCCATTGCAAAACGCCTTTGGGCTGAGATCGAAGGCGAACAGCCAGACCCGAACAACTGCACATTTAGCGGAATTTCAGCACGCTACCGCAAGGAAGTATTTCCAACCAAAGCGCCACAGACCCAGCGCGGCAATGATAAAGAACTGTCCAACCTTGAAGCGGTATTCGGTTCCATGCCGATTGATGCCATTCAACCAAAGCACATCAAACAATATCTGATGAAACGCGGCGAAACAGCCACAGTCCGCGCCAACCGTGAAAAGGCATTATTCAGCCACATCTTCAACTTTGCACGCGAGTACGGTTACACCAATGCGACCAACCCTTGCGCCGGTGTGCGTGGCCACCGCGAGACAGGCCGCGACCGTTACGTGGAGCATGATGAATTTCTGGCTGTCTGGAATGCTGCGCACTACACTGTCCAGGACGCAATGGATTTAGCCTATCTCACCGGCCAGCGGCCAGCTGATCTGCTCAAGTTCAACCGTGACGATATTCGAGATGGAAACCTGTGCCTGTCTCAGAACAAAACCAGCAAAGCCCTGCGCATTGCAATCGTTGGCGAACTGAAAGAACTTTTGGAGCGTATCCTGAGCCGTCAGCACAAGGTCATGGGCGGTTCCGCACTACTTCAGGACGGTAACGGCCAGCGCCTCACTTCAGGCGCATTGCGCACGCGTTTTGACAAGGCACGCAAGACGGCGGGTGTGAGCTTCCAGTTCCGTGACATTCGCGCCAAAACAGCGACCGATATGGACAACCTGGCACAAGCTCAAAAACTGCTGGGGCACAAGTCCAGAGAGATGACGGAGCATTACACACGCAACAGAAAAGGCGAGCAAGTCAGCCCTCTCAAATGAATAATTGTAGAAAATCGTTCCGAATTGTAGAAAAACAAAGGGCCTACATTTCTGTAAGCCCTTGTTTTATTGGTGGGTCGTCACGGACTTGAACCGTGGACCAAAGGATTATGAGTCCTCTGCTCTAACCAACTGAGCTAACGACCCGTAAACTATTAACCTTCGCTATCCAGGAAGCTCTTGAGCTTTTCGGAACGTGAAGGGTGGCGCAACTTGCGTAGCGCCTTGGCTTCGATCTGACGAATACGCTCACGCGTCACGTCAAATTGTTTGCCCACTTCTTCCAGCGTGTGATCCGTGTTCATTTCTATACCGAAACGCATGCGCAACACTTTCGCTTCGCGCTGGGTCAGACTATCCAGAATGTCTGCCGTTGCCCCACGCAAACTCTCATAAACCGCCGCATCTATCGGCACGGTGGTGTTCGAGTCTTCGATAAAGTCGCCCAGGTGCGAATCATCATCATCGCCCACCGGTGTTTCCATGGAAATCGGCTCTTTGGCAATTTTCAGAATCTTATGGATTTTATCTTCCGACATTTCCATTTTTGCAGCCAGTGTCGCCGCATCCGCTTCCTGCCCTGTTTCTTGCAGAATCTGGCGTGAGATACGATTCATCTTGTTGATGGTTTCGATCATGTGCACCGGAATACGGATGGTGCGCGCCTGATCCGCGATGGAACGGGTGATTGCCTGACGTATCCACCAGGTCGCATAAGTCGAAAATTTATAACCGCGGCGGTATTCAAATTTATCAACCGCCTTCATCAGGCCGATATTGCCTTCCTGAATCAAATCGAGGAACTGCAGTCCGCGATTGGTATATTTTTTGGCAATGGAAATCACCAGACGCAGGTTGGCTTCGATCATGTCGCGCTTGGCGCGGTGCGAACGCGCTTCGCCATTCGTCATGCGGCGATTAATTTCCTTCAGATCGGTAATAGGCAGGCCTACACGTTTCTGCATATTGATGAGATTTTGTTGCTTCTCAATAATCGCGTGCTGAAAGCGCACCAGCGATTCGCTGTACGGCTTGTTGGCCTTAACTTCCTGCCCCAGCCACTCCAGGTCAATTTCATGACCAATAAAGCTTTTCAGGAAATGCTGACGTGGCATTTTGCTCTTGGTCACGCATATTTCCATAATGCCGCGCTCGTTATTGCGTATTTCTTCCACCAACCCGCGCATGGTATTGCACAACGCATCCACTTGCTTGGCGGTAAAACGAAAAGCCATCAATTCTTCAGTGATGCTTTCCTGGTGCAAATTATACTGTGCGCTGCGGTAGCCGTGCTTCTCAAAAGCCTTGCCCATTTTGTTGAACAAATCAGCAATCACGGCAAATCTGGCCAGTGCATCCGCCTTTAATTGCGCCAGATCGGCAGCGGCGGCGGCGGCTGAAGCGGCAGCAAGCGCCTCTTCGTCCTCTTCTTCTTCGCCTTCATCATCATCCGAATCGTCTGAGTCATCTGACGAATCGTCGTCGTCCTCATTCTCATCATCATGATCGCTGTCTTCCAGGCCGTGCTCACCCTCAACATCCACTTCCACGAAGCCATCAATGAGCTCATTGGCGCGGATTTCATCAATTTCAACTTTAGCCGCCAGCGACAGTATTTCGGCTATGCTCACAGGGCAGGCCGAAATCGCCTGTATCATGTTCCGCTGACCTTCTTCGATACGCTTGGCGATCTCAATTTCTTTTTCGCGGGTAAGCAAATCGACCGTACCCATTTCGCGCATGTACATGCGCACCGGATCCGTGGTACGACCGAATTCAGAATCCACCGTCGACAAAGCAGCCTCAGCCTCTTCTGCCGCATCTTCGTCCGCCGCCGCAGGCGCGGTATCGGTCATGATCATCGTTTCCGCATCCGGCGCGACATCGCACACGCGGATACCCATATCGTTGATCATGCTGGCTACGCTCTCGATCTGCTCAACTTCGAGCATATCGGGCAGATGATCATTGATCTCGGCGTAGGTCAGATAACCGCGCTCCTTACCCAGCACAATCAATGCTTTCAGGCTGGTGCGGCGCGCATCAATATCCTGCTGCAATTCGGCAAGCGGTTTAGTTATGATGTCTTCCGGTTTCTTATCCTGCTTTTTCTTGCTTTTTTTAATCGTTGCCATATTTCATGTTCCAGTTGCGTAAGACCTACGTTAGGACCGCAGAAAAGCGCTGCATTATACCTGAAGATACTTACGTTTTACTGACCTTTATAGACGTTTAGCATTGTATTCATTATCAAACCCGCTTGCGCAAGCCACTGGAGCACAGCTGCTCAGCGTTGCAACAAGCGCAAATATAGTTCGCGCTCCTGGCTGCTCAACCCGGACAAGCCGCCTTGTGCCGACTTGCCCTGCAAGGCCTGGAATTGCTGGCGGCGCTGCCCGTCATCAAGCTTACTGAGCAGCCCGGAAAATTCAGCCGCCACGTCAAATGTTTCACCCCAGGCGAGCATATCAGCCTCAGCCAGGGCGAGCGTTTTCGCATGTGTCGTGCCTTCAAACATCTGCATCAATGCAGGACTGCTGACGGTGTAACCGACATCGCACAACACCGACAACACAGCCACAACCGCTTCGGCATCCGCGCCCTCTTCATGCCAACCGGCCGGCATTTGCGCACCCAGCTCGGGCTGCGCAATCAAACACTGCAACAGCAGGCGATGCACAGAAAATGAGCTGCGAGCCGCTTTTTTCAAGGCGGGGCGCGGCGTGTGCGCAATCGGCTTAATCTCAAACAGCGCCTCCAACTCTGCCTGACTGACACCGGCGAGTGCGGCCACCTCTTTGCGCAACAGCAAAGCGGCTACCGGAGAAGTGATGGCAGACAACAACGGCTTGGCGCGCTGCAACAACTGATTGCGCCCTTCCTGGCTGCGCATATCCAAATCAATACTGATTTCATGCAACAGATAACCGGACAAGGGCATCGCCTCCGTTATACGCTGCTCAAAAACTCCTTTACCGAATTCCCGAATAAAACTGTCGGGGTCATGCTCGGCCGGCAAAAACAAAAAACTGATACGCTTGCCATCCTGCAAATACGGCAATGCATTTTCCAGTGCCCGCCACGCGGCCTTCCGGCCCGCCTTGTCCCCGTCAAAACAAAATACGATCTGATCCGCCAGCCGCAATAATTTTTGTATGTGATACGGCGTAGTTGCAGTCCCCAGCGTGGCAACGGCATATTCAACACCGTGTTGCGCCAGCGCCACCACATCCATATAACCTTCTACCACCAATGCCCGCTGTCCGGCGCGTATGGCTTTTTGCGCCTGAAACAGCCCATACAACTCGTGACCTTTTTCAAACAGCGGCGTTTCCGGAGAGTTGAGATACTTGGGCTCACCCTTGTCCAGCACCCGCCCGCCAAAGCCGATAACCAGGCTGCGCACGTTGATGATGGGAAACATGATGCGGTCACGAAACCTGTCGTAACGTTTATCATTATCATTGTCGATTACCAGACCTGTTTCATGCAGCACGCCGGCCTGATAGTCAGGAAAGGCTGCCGCCAGATTTTGCCAGGCATCCGGCGCAAAACCGATAGCAAATTTTGCGGCAATTTCTCCACTAAGGCCACGCTGCTTGAGATAATCGATCGCCCGTACAGACAGCTTGAGCTGTTCGCGATAATAGCGCGTGGCGGTTTTCATCACCTCGTACAAATCCGGCGCGACTCTCTGATGATGTTCGCCCGAGGCAGACTGCTCATGCGGAACATTCATGCCCACGCTCTGCGCCAAATCCTCGATGGCCTCGACAAAACCCAGTCCGAGGTGCTCCATCACAAAACTTATTGCCGTTCCATGCACGCCACAGCCAAAACAATGATAAAACTGCTTGGCCTGACTGACGGTAAATGAAGGGGATTTTTCGTTATGAAACGGGCAGCAGGCGACGTAATTCGTACCGGCTTTTTTTAGAGGCACGTAGCGCTCAACAACGTCCACGATATCCAGACGATTAAGCAGATCCTGAATAAAACTTCTTGGAATCATGCCAACAGTTCCTTTGCCATCTAAATCAGCCGAGCCGCGCCCTGTGAATGCCTGTTGCAAACTGCCAACCCCGGCTCCGCGAATTTATCGGACGGAAATGCAAGCATCACTATCGGATGTGACCAGAAACAAGGCGTGATGTTTAGTGCTACTAAGGAAAACTACTTGGAGAGCTGTGCTTTTATCAGACCCGAAACTTTACCCATATCGGCCAGTCCGGCCAATTTTGGCTTGAGCAACCCCATTACCTTGCCCATATCCTGCGGACCTGCTGCGCCCACTGCTGCAATGGCTTCGGATACGGCCGCAACGACTTCAACATCGCTAAGCTGCTGCGGCATATAGTCTGCCAGAACACTCATCTCGAACTTTTCAACATCCGCCAAATCCTGACGGCCTGCCGCTTCGTATTGACTGATGGAATCACGCCGCTGCTTATTCATCTTTTCGATGATAGCAACCACATCCGCATCAGACAGTTCGATGCGTTCATCCACCTCGCGTTGCTTGATAGCCGCGAGCAATAGACGTATAGCCGAGAGGCGCGCCGTTTCCTTGGCACGCATCGCAGCTTTCATATCATCGGTGATTTGTTGTCTCAAACCCATAATGCCTCCCATTGCCGCGCATCCTGCGGACACGGACAAACGGAAAGTTTAGCCTAGTAAAGCTTAGGAGGCAGAGTTTGACTACGCAGACGCTTGTAGTGGCGCTTAACAGCAGCAGCCAGCTTACGCTTGCGTTCAGCTGTTGGCTTTTCATAAAATTCGCGTGCGCGCAAATCAGTCAGCAGACCGGTCTTTTCTACAGAACGCTTGAAACGACGCATTGCGACTTCAAACGGCTCATTCTCTTTAACACGTACGGTTGTCATCTACGAACTACCTTCTACCAAAAAATTGAGGGCGCGATTCTAGCAAAAGCATCCGCAGCCCACAACTCATATTTCAATACACACGCAAATAAAACTGATTCACTCTTATTGAATCGTGATTCTGGCGAACTTACGCTTACCGACCTGAGCCACAACCACTCGGCCAACCTCAACCACATCACCCTTATCATTCACGCGCTCACCATCGAGCTTGACTGCTCCCTGCGCAATCATGCGCATGGCCTCCGAGGTGCTGCTCACCAGATCAGCCTGCCTGAGCAACTGTGGCACGGCAATACTTCCGCCTGATGCCACCACATTGATTTCAGGCATATTGTCCGGCAACGCCCCCTGACGGAAACGCGCCTCAAATTCACTCAGCGCTGTTTCAGCATCCTGATGACTGTGGAAACGCGTCACTATCTCTTGCGCCAGCAACACCTTAATGTCACGCGGATTACGTCCACCTTCCACCTCTGCACGCCAGGCTGCAATCTCGCTCATACTGCGGAAGGACAACAATTCCAGATACCGCCACATCAAAACATCAGAAATGGACATCAGCTTGCCAAACATTTCTTGCGGCGCATCGGTAATGCCGATGTAATTATCCAGCGACTTGGACATCTTATTCACGCCATCCAGCCCTTCCAGCAACGGCATGGTCAATACGCATTGTGCCGGCTGTCCATAATGCCTTTGCAACTCGCGACCCATCAGCAAATTAAACTTCTGATCTGTCCCGCCCAGCTCCAAATCCGCCTTTAATACAACAGAATCATAGCCTTGCACCAGCGGATAAATAAATTCATGTATCGCTATCGGCTGACTGCCTTTGTAGCGCTTGGAAAAATCGTCGCGCTCCAGCATCTGCGCCACGGTATGCGTAGCCGCCAGCCTGATTAAATCCACCGCGCTGAATTTATCCATCCAGGTTGAGTTGAACACAATTTCAGTTCTTTCCGGATCGAGCACCTTAAACACCTGATCACGATATGACTGTGCATTTTCAAGCACCTGTTCACGCGTCAGGGGCGGGCGCGTCGCATTTTTTCCGGTCGGATCGCCTATCATCCCGGTGAAATCACCTATCAGGAATAATGCATGATGACCGAGGTCCTGCAATTGCCGCATCTTGTTAAGCAACACCGTGTGGCCGAGATGCAAATCGGGAGCGGTAGGATCAAAGCCAGCCTTGATCCGCAAGGGGCGGCCGAGCGCCAGCTTCTGTTTCAATTCAGATTCTATCAACAGCTCATTTGCACCGCGCTTGATCAAATCCAGCGCATCAGTTTGTGTCATTTCATTCATAATCATTTCAAATCAAGTTTCAAGGGAGCCGCTACCGCTCATCCGGATTTCATACCGCCTGTCAGGCAGACGATACCAATTAAAAAAATCCTTACCAATTGTCAGTTTAACCTTTAAGGAATCATGTGTTTCTGTTAAAGTTCGCCCCTAATTTGAAACGAAGCTGCTTACAACAATAAAACAGGCAGTTCACGGAGATGCGAATGTTAACGCAAAACATGCTCAACCAAGAACGCAAAAAGAAATTGCGGTGGTTTGTTACCCTTTCCACCATGCCTTTACTGGGCGTAGTGACAGCGTTCGGACTTGTACCAACCAGCAATCTTGGATTGAACACCGGCAATATCGCCATCGAAGAAATTGCACTGTCCGGCCCGGCAGCGAACCAGACAAGCACAGCTGCCACCTTCTGGCATACCGAGCGCGTACAGCGCGGCGACACCGTAGCCGACCTGATGCAACGTTTGAACATCAAGGACACTGCCGCCAGCGACTATCTGCGCAACAGCGCCGAAGCCAAATCTTTTCGCAAATTATCTTCCGGCAACGAAGTGCAAGCCGAAACAGATGCAACGGGCGCACTGGTTTCCCTGCGTTATCTAGGCGGACAGAACGCGCAAATTATAATCAGGAAGCAGGGCGAAGCCTTCAGCTCCGAAACCATAGCCGCGCAACTGGAAAAACGTCTATTTGTACGCACCGGCGAGATCAAGACCAGTTTGTACGCCGCCACCGATGCGGCCGGAATGCCGGAATCTGCCGCCAATCAACTTACCCAGATTTTCAGCGGCGACGTAGATTTTCACCACGATTTGAGACGCGGCGACAAATTCACCGCCGTGTATGAAATGACTTACAGCAATGGCGCGCTGGTAAAGGCAGGCAAGATACAGGCCGCCGAATTCATCAACCGCGGCCAGGTTTATCGCGCCGTGCTCTTCCAGAGCGATGCGAAACACAGTGATTATTACACCCCTGAAGGCAAGAGCCTGCGCAAAGCCTTTCTGCGTTCGCCTATCGCTTTTTCACGCGTCAGCTCCGGCTTCACCACATCGCGTTTCCATCCCGTGCTGAATAAATGGCGCGCACACAAGGGCGTGGATTTTGCTGCGCCCATAGGCACGCCAGTCAAGGCCACTTCAGATGGCGTGGTGTCCTTTTTCGGCAAACAAAATGGCTACGGCAATGTCATCGTACTGAAACATCAGGGACAGCTTTCCACGGTTTATGGGCATCTGTCGCGCTACGCCAAAGGACTACGTAACGGCAAACGCGTGTCACAGGGTGATGTAATCGGCTATGTCGGCATGACCGGCATGACCAGCGGCCCGCATTTGCACTATGAATTTAAGATCAATGGACAGCAACGCGATCCCTTACGCGTAGCATTGCCCAATGCCTTGCCTCTGACCGGTGCCAACAAAGTTGCCTTCCGCGTCATGGCGGATAAATTTGTAGCAAGCCTGAACCAGTTGCGCAACACCAATCTCGCCAAACTTGACTAAACCAAGTTGAAAGTTTGCGCAAAGCATCAGACTGAGCTGTACGTCGGACTGATGTCGGGAACCAGTCTGGACGGCATTGATGCCGTCCTCGTGGCATTCGGACAATCCCATCCTGCACTCATCAGCCAATATTACCTGCCCTACCACGACACACTAAAACAAGCCGTACTGGATCTGCACCAGCCGTCTCTCAACGAGCTACATCAGACTCAATTGGTCGGCAATCAACTGGCACAGCTCTATGCGCAGGCCGTCAATGCCCTGCTGACTCAGACCAATTACACCGCTGAACAAATAATGGCCATTGGCTGTCACGGCCAGACCATCCGCCACTGCCCGGAACACGGCTACACACTGCAAATCGGCAATGCCGCACTGCTGGCCGAATTAACCGGCATCACCGTGGTCAGCGACTTTCGCAGCCGCGACATTGCCGCCGGCGGCCAGGGCGCGCCACTGGTTCCCGCCTTCCATGACAAGCTGCTGCGTCACCCCGAGCGACACCGCGTCATCGTCAATATCGGCGGCATCAGCAACCTGACCAACCTTCCTCCTCATGGCAGCACGTCCGGCTTCGACTGTGGCCCGGGAAATCTCATGATGGATGCATGGTGTATGCAGCACCTTAATAAACCATTCGATGCAAACGGCGACTGGGCAAAAACAGGGGAAGTATTACCTGAACTACTGGGAAAAATGCTGGCTGAACCCTTTTTCGCACTCGCACCGCCCAAGAGCAGTGGGCGCGACTTATTCAATATGGCGTGGTTGCAAAGCAAACTTAAAGGCAATGAATCACCCGAAGATGTGCAAGCCACCCTCACCGAATTGACGGCTCAAACTATCGCCCTGGCCATCAATGCGCAATGTAACGGTGCTGAAGAAATTTATCTTTGCGGCGGAGGGGCGCACAACCAAGTTCTACGCACCCGCCTGGCTGGTCTGCTGCCCACATGCAGCGTGCAAACCACTGACATTCTTGGCGTGGACGGCGATTATCTGGAAGCCATTGCCTTCGCCTGGCTGTCGCAACAAGCCCTGCTGGGACAAGCGGCCAATTTGCCGCTGGTTACCGGCGCCAGACACCCCTGCATACTGGGCGCGATTTATTCAGCATAAAAAAGGGCGCGACATGTCGCGCCCTTCTCATTCACCATTTCTGCACTTATGCCGAGAAAGACGATCCGCAACCGCAGGTGGTTGTAGCATTCGGATTCTTGATAACGAACTGCGAACCTTCCAGACCTTCCGTGTAATCGATTTCCGCGCCAGCCAGGTATTGGAAGCTCATCGGATCGATCAACAATTGCACACCATTTTTTGTCAGCACGGTATCGTCTTCGTTGACGATTTCATCGAATGTAAAACCATACTGAAATCCGGAACAGCCGCCGCCACTGACAAATACGCGCAACTTGAGCTCAGCATTACCTTCTTCCTCAATCAGCTGCTTTACCTTGTCGGCTGCACTATCGGTGAACAACAACAGCTCCGGTGATTCTGTTACAACAGCTTCGGTCATCGCATTCATAATTTCTCCTTAAGATTGTTGGGTACTACCCGTTTTAAACGCCAGCACATTTTCCTGATCGTTGACATCAACATGAACCAGACGACCCTCAAGAACGGCGCCCACCTGAATTTCCAGGGTTTTATAATGCACGTCGCCTGTGACACGGGCCTTGGTGTGTAGTTCCAGATACTCACTTGCCGTCACTGCACCACAAATAACGCCATTCACGACCAGATGTGTGGCGTTGACCTCGCCCGTCACACTTCCCTGTTCGCTCAACACCAGCGTAGACGGCTTGCCCGGCTTGGCGATCACGTTTCCGTTTACCTGACCATCAATACGCATGCCGCCAGTGAAACTCACATTACCATCGATAACTGTATCTGCGCCGATCAAAGTATCAATCCGGTTTTGCGGCTTGCTGTACTTCTTGTTGAACAAATTTTCCTCCCGACCTAAAGATTGACGCTCTGCCGAACCATGGGATCACGTACGCCTTGCTCGAACAATCGTACCTGAATATTCTGCAATTGCGCATCAGGAGGCAGCATTACATTTTGTTCCAGACGCTGATAATACTTGAAATTCAATTTAAATTGGGCATACCCTGACACATCCGAGGGGAATAACCGGGTCGTTTTCCGCCCGTTTTGCACCACTGTCGCAACGAGTTGATAACCACCGACGAACTCCTTGACGCGCTCACCGCTCTGCACCAGCAACATGCGCACACGATATTCACCGCGTATCTGTTCACGCTCCAGGCTCAGGCGATGAATTACCAGTTCACCTTCCTTGCCCTTCGTTGCCGTCAAATTCTGAAAAAAATTCAGATCCTCCTGCAAGCGGGCATTTTCTTCATGCAGGCCTTTCAACTGCCTGGCGGTCTCCTGACTACTGCCCTGCTCGATCCGAATTTGTTGTTCGTATTGCGCAATTTTTTTGCTGAGCTGCACATTTTCATCGCTCAGCCCGGCAAGCCTTGCGTTCAAGCTGGTCAATTCGCGCTGAGCTTCACTGCGGTGAAAGCCTGCAAATTCCAACCCGCTTTCATAGGCGAACCAAGCCAAGCCGCCCACTCCCAGCACAAACGGCAATATCATGCACCAGCGCAAGTACCAGGCAATATGCGTGCGTACAGATAAACGCGGCGCAGCGATGCCGAAGCTGCGTTTAACCTGTCGTAACACCTTAATGACAGCCTCGCGCCATCAGGGGAGCAGGGGAACGATATTTAGCGCGGTGTTTTCGGGCAGATCGAACATGATATTCATATTCTGCACCGCCTGCCCTGCCGCACCCTTGACCAGATTGTCGATCACTGACAATACCACCACCGTATCGCCGCCTTGCGGGCGGTGCACGGCGATGCGACAACGATTCGATCCGCGCACCGAACGCGTCTCAGGATGACTACCTGCGGGCAAAACATCAACAAAGGGTTCCTTCGAATAACGTTGCTCGAACAAGGCCTGTAAGTCAACATCGCGCGTCAGCTTGCCGTAAAGCGTGGCGTGTATGCCGCGTATCAGCGGAGTCAAATGGGGAACGAAAGTCAGACCGACATCGTGACCGTGCACACAGGCCAATCCCTGTCTAATTTCCGGCAAGTGGCGATGACCCGCCACACCATAAGCCTTGAAGTTATCACCTGCTTCGGCAAACAACGCCGGAATCTCCGCCTTGCGCCCCGCACCCGACACGCCTGATTTGGCATCGGCAATCAGGCTGCCAACATCGATTGCACCCGCTTCCAGTAAGGGGATAAAGCCCAATTGCACAGCGGTCGGATAGCAACCCGGATTAGCAATCAGGCGGGCCGATTTGATTTTTTCGCGATTGATTTCGGGCAAGCCATACACCGCCTCAGCCACCAGATCAGGACAGGCATGCGTCATGCCATACCATTTTTCCCAAGTTGAGATGTCCTGAATCCGAAAATCCGCAGCCAGATCAATCACCTTGACGCCCGCATCCAGCAATGCACGCGTCTGCTGCATCGCAATCCCATTCGGCGTAGCAAAGAAAACCAGGTCGCACTGTTCCAGATGCGCCTCATCGGGATGAACGAACAGCAGATCGACAAAACCCCGCAGACTGGGAAACATCTGACTGACCGCCATGCCGGCATCGGCACGCGAAGTAATCACCCGCAAGGAAACCTGCGGATGCAGCGCCAGAAGACGCAACAATTCAACCCCGGTGTAACCCGTCCCGCCCACTATGCCAACTTTAATCATGACAGTCCTTTTTAATACGCGGCATGATACAACAACAATGCAAAAGCCGCCCGAAGGCGGCTTTGTGATACATCCAACCGATTAACGCTTGGAGAATTGCTTCCTGCGGCGCGCCTTGCGGAAGCCGACTTTCTTACGTTCGACTTCACGCGCATCACGTGTAACCAGACCAGCAGCCTTCAACACAGGCTTGAAGTCGGCGTTGTAGTCGATCAATGCACGTGTAATGCCATGACGCACTGCACCCGCTTGACCCGCTTCACCACCACCCGATACGTTAACCATGATATCGAACTGGCTCAATGTTTCGGTCAGAGTCAATGGTTGACGAACAATCATGCGTCCGGTTTCGCGAGAGAAGAACACATCAACAGGCTTGTCGTTTACCACGATATCGCCTTTACCAGCCTTGATGAATACACGTGCTACCGCGCTTTTGCGGCGACCCGTTCCGTAGTTATAAGATACGCTCATGATTACGCCTTCAACAAGTTAATG
>Ga0208863_1001340_pt1 | contig 15967 bp, 11 predicted proteins | sample RifOxyD3_FD_184040 | JGI IMG/M metagenome (GOLD analysis project Ga0208863, IMG submission 184040) | Soil microbial communities from Rifle, Colorado - Rifle Oxygen_injection D3 (SPAdes) | ecosystem: Environmental > Terrestrial > Deep subsurface > Rock core/Sediment | place: Rifle, Colorado...
TTTAAATGCGATTATACAAAAATAGTGCTGAGGAGTTGTTAAAACAATTTTCTTTAATCGATAAATCAGTAGAGAGTTGCTACAATCCTCTAAATAATTATAGGATTATGGATGACAAATATTATTTTATGCGGCGGCAGCGGTACAAGACTTTGGCCGATAAGCAGAACTCTTATGCCAAAGCAGTTTGTAAAACTTTTTAATGACAAATCACTATTTCAACTAACGCTCCAAAGAAACTCAGCGGCTTGCGATAAGCTTTTTATAGTCTCAAATTCCGAACAATATTTTTTGGCACTAGATCAGCTAAATGAGATAAATAATATAAATAGTAGCGAAACCAAATATCTTCTTGAGCCTGTAGGCAGAAATACTGCTCCGGCAATAGCCCTTGCATGTTTGGCTCTTGAAAAAGATGAGATAGTTTTAGTCACGCCATCGGATCATCTAGTAAAAGATGAAGCACAATACCGAAAAGTTTTACAAGAGGCAAAAGATCTTGCCAAGAGTGATTATCTTGTGACATTCGGCATAAAACCTACATTCGCAGAGACCGGATTCGGCTATATAGAAGCAGACGGACTTGACGCTAAAGCTTTTCATGAAAAACCGGACTTTGAGAAAGCTACAGCGTATCTAATGGCAGGAAACTACTACTGGAACAGCGGAATGTTCTGTTTTAAAGCGGGAGTTTTTTTGGATGAACTGCAAAAATATGCACCGCAGATCTATGAAGCATGTAAAAAAGCTTTAGGAAACGAGGTTGAAACCTCGTCAAACCATAATGCCCACGGAAGCGAGGTTTCAACCTCGTCAAAAAAAGTTATAAAAATAGATAAAGCAAGTATGCTTAACATTCCCGAAGACTCCATCGACTATGCCGTTATGGAAAAGTCCTCAAAGGTTAAGGTAGTTCCATCAGACATAGGCTGGTCGGATGTCGGAAGTTTTGATGCACTTTATGATGAACTGCCAAAAGATGAAAACGGCAATAGCATAAATGAAAAGTATGTTCAGATAGATAGTAAAAACAACCTGATTTACGGAAATGAGAGAAAAATAACAACGGTAGATATAGAAGATCTCATTATCGTCGATACGGGAGATGCACTGCTTATATCAAAAAAAGGCTCATCTCAAAAAGTAAAAAATATTGTTCAAAAGATAAGAGGCGACAGCGAGCTTCACAATATTCACTTAACCGCTCACCGCCCTTGGGGAACATACACCATACTTGAAGACAATCCAAAATATAAGATAAAACGCATTGAGGTAAAGCCGCAAGGCAGGCTCTCTCTTCAAAAACATTTCCATAGAAGCGAACACTGGACGGTTGTAAGCGGAACTGCCATTGTTACATTGGGCGAAAGAGAAGTTATATTAAGAGCAAATGAGTCCATATATATTCCCATGGGAGAGCTTCATAGACTTCAAAACGCCGGTAAATTAAATTTGGTTATCATAGAGACACAGATAGGCGACTATTTAGGTGAAGATGATATCGTCCGTATTGATGATGATTATAAAAGAGAAGAGTAGATAACTAAAAAAATCAAAATTAGATTCGATTGAAAAGTGAGGTTTCTCTGTAATGTCTTCTACAACTTACTCCCCATACAGCAGCCGTTATCAAGCAGTTATGGGTCTTGGCTACGATGGTGTAGTTAGGATTCGTGTCGGAGACCATTACGCAACCGGTGTGTTGTTAAGCGATGGACGAAGTTTACTTACGGCTGCACACCTTTATACTAATGTTGTCAATGCAGCTGCCGATACGGAGATATTTTTTGAAACTATCACTCAAAATAAAACATCTTCTCTAGCCCAATCCGTTACTATTCATCCTGATTATAGCAGTAGAACCACGGGAGCAGATTTGGCAATCGTTCGTCTTAACAATTCTGCTTTTATTGATGCCCAGCGTTATAGCATATACCGCAACGATAACATTGAGAATCAACTTTTTACTATGGTAGGCTATGGAAAAGCCGGTACTGGGAGTGAAGGAAGTGAAACAAGCTCTAGCACACCGACACGCCGTATGGCAGATAACACTATAGATGGCGATATAGATTTGCTAAATTATTACTTAGGTTCCACACTTGCTTGGCATGCTCCTGAGGGTACTCAATTTATTGCAGACTTTGATAACGGCAGTTATGCAAACGATGCAGTAGGCAGACTGTTGAACACTGCTCACATAGGAGTAGGTTCTCAAGAAGGGTTGATAGCATCAGGAGATAGCGGCGGACCTGCATTCATAGATGACAAAATAGCAGGAATAGCCAGCTATACGACGAGTTTATCTAAGGGCAGTGTCCATCCGGATATCGATAGTGTAAACAATAGCAGCTATGGGGAGATTGCTGCATGGCAAAAATTAAGTTACTATCAAGAGTGGATTGATGAGCAACAAAGAGCCCATTATGAAAATGCCCCTACAAAAGCACAAGATGTTAAAAAAGAGGTAGATGAAAATGATTCGGGTACTGCTTATGCATATTTTTTATTAGAGTTTACAGGACTAAGAAGCGACCAAAATCAGATACTAAGCGTCGACTATACCACAAGAGACGGTACGGCTACGGCAAGCGAAGATTATATAGCTATTAGCGATACGCTAAATCTTTATCCTAGCCAAACACAAGCCGTTATTGCAGTTGAGATAATCGGAGATAATGATGTAGAAGAAGATGAAACTTTTTATCTTGATGTCACAAACCCTGTAGGCGGTAGTTTTAGCAACGCTGTAGTTACGCTTACCGCGATACGCACCATACTTGATGATGATTTTATCGCTTAAGTTATTAAAGCGATTTTTAGATACAATGTTCAACATTTTTTAAGCTCCTTAAAAACAAAATCAAAATTGATAATGATTATAGAAAGAGAAAATTAATTGAAACACAATATTTTATTAGCTTTTAGTTTTGCAAAAAGAGATTTTAAAGAACGCTATGTAGGTACTGGATTAGGGCAGGTTTGGTACATTCTCTCTCCAATAATTACCATACTTATCTACACCGTTATCTTCTCTGATTTTATGAAAATGAAGCTAAATATAATAGACAACAGTTATGCCTATAGTATTTATTTAGTACCAGGACTTTTAGCGTGGACATCTTTTAGCACTATTTTAATAAGATTAAATAACTCCATTTTAGAGAAATCAAACCTTATAAAAAAGATAAGCGTACCTATTTATGTTTATCAGCTAAGTATTATAATCACAGAATTTGCCCTTTTGTTGCTTTCTTATTTATTAGCCCTGATTTTTTTGCTTTTAGTAAGCCATCCAATAACCGTAACCTTTTTATATCTAATACCGATTCTGCTTTTGCAAACAATTTTTGCTTTTGCACTAGGAGTTATACTCTCTCTCTTTACCCCATTTTTCAAAGATTTAAAAGAGGCTGTTCCTATTGTAGTTCAGTTATGGTTCTGGATGACACCTGTTATCTACATGAAAGAGATGCTCTCTGAGAAATATCCGTTCCTTTTGGTTTATAACCCATTTTTTTACTTTGCAAATATATATCAAGAGATATTTTTATATTCAAAAGCACCGGCTATAAATGATTTAATTATATTAAGTATTATTACTCTCATTACCCTTTTTTCAGCAAGTTTTTTATATAAAAGAATGACAGCAACTATAAAAGATATTATTTGAACATGCCAAATAAAATATATTTAGATTGTACGCATACCTACAATTTTGGACTTAATACAGGTATTCAGAGAGTTGTAAAAAATATTGTAAAAAATATCCCACAAGTATCAAAAGAGCTGGGTATCGATATCATTTCAGTCGTATCCATCTCAAATCAATACTACTCATTTAGCACCTTTCCTGAAGTTAATAAAAAAAATCGCAGTTTTAAATTATTTTTAAAACAAGCATATATAAAGACAAGACACATTTTAGATTTTATGTTGCCGACAAAATTCAAAGATATCTTATATCACCCAAACATAGGCATTTTTTTAAACAAATTGACTGATAAAATTCTTTTTTCAAAAAAAATAAATATAGATAAGCTAGTAACCCCAAAATCAAATGATATTTTAATTCTAATAGACACGACTTGGCTAGATAATAATTATAAACAACTAGAAAATTTAAGGCAAAGCGGCGTAAAAATTGTGGCGGTTATCTATGATATTATTCCTTTAATTCACCCGGAATTTTTTACTAAAGATTTAGTTATATTTTTTAAAGATTGGTACAAAAAAGCCACAAAACAGATTGATGGATATATAGCAATATCGGAGAGCGTCAAGGAGGATACATACGCATATATCAAAGAGAATATCAACCCAAATATAGAAAAAGAAAAGTTTGATTATTTTTATTTAGGCACAAATTTCAGTACCGTGTATGACGAAAAAAAAGTTCCTGACTCCTTCAAAAATTACTTTAAAACCGCTAACGCCTATTTGACGGTAAGCACAATAGAACCACGAAAAAACCACTCCTATATTTTAGACACATTTGACAGATTATGGGACAATAATGAGGATGTCACTTACATCATGATAGGACGAATCGGCTGGAACACAGAGAGCTTAATGAAGAGAATCAAATCGCATAAAGAGTACAGCAAAAAGCTTTTTTTTCTTGAAGATATAGATGACAACTCCCTTGTTTATGCATATAAAAACTCAAAAGCACTCATTTTTGCTTCACATGCCGAGGGTTTTGGTTTGCCTATTATCGAAAGCTTTTTTTACAAATTGCCTGTTATCGCATCCGATACTCCCATTCACAGAGAGATAGCAAAAGAAAAAGCGACTTATTTCGACTTGTCAGATACGCATAGTTTGTTAAGTATAATAAAAAACCAAAATATTAAGCCCGTAAATGACTTTATCTGGCAGGATTGGCACGAAAGTACAAAAGAACTGATATTAAAAAGCAAAGAGATAGTATGAAAAAAATTTTAGAAGTAAAAAATATAACTAAAATTTACAAAATTTATAAAAATAATTTTTATAGACTAAAAGAGTTATTTACAAAAAAAACATACCATAAAGAGTTCATCTCAAATGATAGTATAAGTTTTGACCTTTATGAAGGAGAGACTTTAGGTATTATCGGTGTTAATGGAGCAGGTAAGTCAACTATCTTAAAAATTATAGCCGGAGTTACAACGCAAACCGGTGGAGAGATTATAAGACATGGTCGTGTTACCGCGTTGCTAGAGTTAGGCACAGGTTTTCATGAACAGCTATCAGGGTATGAAAATATCTTTTTAAATGGAACACTTATTGGCATGAGTCAAAAAGAGTGTGAAGAAAGAGCAGAAGAGATAATGGCTTTTTCAGAGTTGGGTGATTATATAAATGAAGCTATTTTGACCTATTCGTCCGGTATGAAAATGAGATTGGCGTTTTCTATAGCGATTTTTTCAAAGCCCCAAGTTCTTATAGTAGATGAAGCTCTGAGTGTAGGGGATGCTCATTTTGGAGCTAAATGTACAAAAGCGCTTAGAGAGAGAAAAGAACAAAATATGTCTATCATTTATGTTTCGCATGACTTAAACTCTCTAAAACTCCTTTGTGATAGAGTTCTTCTTTTAAACCATGGCAAAATTGTAGAGCAGGGCAATCCCGAAGATGTCATAAACACTTATAACTTTCTCATCTCAAAGCTAAATGATCAAGAAGATAAGAAGAGTATTAAAGATTCTCAAAATTTATCTTTTGGCACATTTGAGATAGAAATCATTAGTGTTTCTATAAAAGGGGAATTGTCAAATTCAAATGTAATAAGTTCAGGAGAAATGGCAAATTTAGAAGTAAAAATAAGTTCTAATATCAATATTCCAAATATGACTGTTGGTATAATGTTGCGTGATAAATTCGGTCAAGATATTTTTGGTACAAATACATACCATCATAAATTAAATATAGATTTTAAAGCAAATAAAGAGTATATCTGCAACTATAAAATGCCGCTTAATATTGGAAGCGGCAAATACAGTATAACGGCAGCCGTCCACTCAGAAGACACCCATCTATCAAACTGTTCTCATTGGATAGACCGTGCGTGCGAATTTGAAGTAGCAGGAATAGTAGGCGAACAGTTTGTCGGGCTTTGCAATCTTCATCCACAAATATCATGTGAAGAGGTAATCAAATGATAAAAACTACTATACCGAGTAATGATTTTTATCGAGCATTCGAAGACAGATATAGAGGAAGCAGAGAGCTTATTAAATCTCGCCTAGAAATTTATCTCCCTTTCACTGAAAAAATAAAAGATTTTGATACAAAACCAAACGCAATAGATTTAGGATGTGGAAGAGGTGAATGGCTAGAGCTTTTAAGCGAGAACGGCTACCTGATGCAAGGTGTTGATTTAGATGCAGGGATGCTAGAATCTTGCCGAAGTAAAGGCTTACAAGCAACACAAAAAGATGCCATGGAAGCACTAAAAGAGCTAAGTGACAGCAGTTGCTCCATAGTTTCAGGATTTCATATCGCAGAGCATCTTCCTTTTGATACGTTGCAACTCCTTATTCAAGAAGCATTAAGAGTCTTAAAACCGGGCGGACTTCTTATCTTGGAGACGCCAAATGCCGAGAATATTCAAGTAGCCACAGCTAGTTTTTATCTAGATCCGACACATATTCGCCCAATTCCATCACAATTGCTCTCTTTTTTGACAGAACATTATGGTTTTTGGCGAACAAAAGTGCTACGCTTGCAGGAATCAAAAGAATTACATGATGCTATGTCAGCTACTCTTATGCAAGTCATAATTGGCGTTAGTCCGGATTATGCCGTTATTGCTCAAAAACAAGCCCATAATGAAATCGTCTCAAATTTTGATGAATTATTTAACAAAGAGTACGGACTATCATTAGAAACTTTAGTCAATAGATTCGAAAATCGTTTATCTAGTATACAGCCCAAGCCCAAGCCACACAAGCCCAAGCCCAAGCCAATCAAGCAGATATGAAAGCCACACAAGCACAAACCCAAGCCGCTCATGCATGGCATCACTATATTATGGTTGTCAACAGCCGTTCGTGGAAAGTAACAAAACCTCTTAGAATTGCAGGTAAAATAGCCAGATGGTTTATACTAGGCGCTACTGCTTGGCTCACATTCTCACCGGCAAGCAGACCAAGAAAAACTCTCAAAAATTTAGCATTAAAAATTAAAAAACATATCAATGCTCATCCGAAACTAAAAATGCAAATTACAAATATCTTAAATCACTTTCCATCACTAAAAGCAAGGCTTAAGCGTATTGGAGTTGCTCCGTATCCACTACAAGGCATCCACTATCCAATCTCACAAGACACTTTATCGCCACGAACTAAAAAAATCTACAATGACCTTAACGCAGCCATTGAGAAAAAACAAAAAGAGGTGCAATAATGCGAATAGTCATAGATTTACAAGGTTCGCAAACAAGTAGTCGTTTTCGTGGCATCGGTCGCTATTCACTTTCATTAGCCTTAGCCATAGCTCGTAATGCAGGAGAGCATGAAATATGGCTTGTGCTAAATGTAGCATTTCCTGAGAGTATTTTAAATATTCGCAAAGCATTTAAGGATTTGATACCACAAAATCAAATTCGTGTCTTTCAAGCACCGACTCCTATCTCCGAGTGTGAAATGTCAAATACTGCTAAAACGAGAGCAGCCGAATACATAAGAGAATATTTTTTAGAACAACTAAACCCAGATATAGTTTTAGTAACAAGCCTTTTTGAGGGTTATATAGATGATGCCGTCACTTCAATAGGAAGATTTTCAAACACTAAAACAGCCATTATTCTTTATGACCTCATACCATATCTAACACCTGAAAAATATTTGCCGACACAATTGCAACAAGAGTATTATTCAAGAAAAATAGACTCGCTCAAAAAAGCAGATTTATTGCTATGTATTTCAGAAGCAACAAAACAAGAAGGAACAAAAGCACTAAATCTAGTAGAAAATAAAACAGTAAATATCTCCGCAGCAGTTGATGAGAACTTTCGTCCCATAAAGCCCTCAGAAGAACAAATTCAAAATCTATTTCAAAAATACGCCATTATACGAAAAATTGTCATGTACGCTCCGGGGGGATTTGATGAGCGAAAAAATTTTGAAAATCTTATCTTGGCATATAGCAAGCTTCCCCAATATATACGAAACGATTACCAACTTGTCATAGTAAGCAAAGTGCATGAAACAGATAAAGAAAAGCTTCAAAATATAGCTAAAAAAGCAAAATTAAAACAAGATGAGCTTATCATCACAGGTTATGTAAGTGATGATGACTTGATAGCATTCTATAACACTTGCACCCTTTTTGTATTTCCCTCACTTCATGAAGGTTTTGGCTTGCCGGCTCTTGAAGCCATGGCATGTGGAGCTGCTACTATAGGCTCAAACACCACAAGCATCCCCGAAGTCATAGGCAATCAAAAAGCTCTTTTTGATCCAAAGTCGCCAGAATCTATGCGCCAAAAAATACAAGAAGCATTGGAAGATGAAGCATTTTTAAAAGAGCTTCAAAACCACTCTTTAAAACAAAGCAAAAAGTTCTCATGGAATGAGAGCGCAAAAAAAGCCATAGAGTTTATGGAAAAAAACTTCACAAAAAAAGAGACTATTCTAACGCATCCGAGCAAGCCAAAATTAGCCTATTTCTCTCCGCTTCCTCCACATCAAACAGGCATCAGTGGATATAGTATTGAACTCTTGGAAGAACTCTCGTTTGATTATGACATTGAACTCATAGTTGTAAACAAAAATGAAATAGACCAAAAAGTAGCTTCACAATACACCATAAAAGAAGTAGAGCATTTTCTCAAGTACAATGAAGAGTACACTAGAGTTTTATACCATTTTGGCAACTCAACATTTCATTCTCATATGTTTGAGTTATTACAAAAAGTTTCGGGCATAGTAGTTCTACATGACTTTTATCTATCCCATATTTTAGAATATATGGCACAAGGCAACATATCGACTCTTATGCAGCTACTTTATACTTCCCATGGATACAAAGCTACAGAAGAATTTGCAAAAGCATCCCAAAAGAGCCAAACTCTATGGAAATATCCGTGCAATTTATCTCTCTTGCAAAATGCGCTAGGTGTTATTGTTCATTCAAAACACTCACAAGAGTTAGCCCAAAAATGGTACGGTAAAAACAATGCAAATGATTGGTGTACTATTCCTTTATTGCGAAAAGCACCTCAGCAAGGGGACAAACAAACAGCAAGAGAAAAACTTTTCATCTCAAAAGATGCTTTTGTCATATGTACTTTTGGCTTGATTGAACCAAACAAACTAAGCGACAAACTTCTTGATGCGTGGATTGACTCTACTCTCTCTAAAAACAAAAATTCCATTCTTATTTTTGTCGGCAAAATGCACACAGGTGATTACGGCATACAGCTAAATGCAAAAATGAAAAAATACATTTCACAAAAAAGCATCATAATAACAAATTGGGTAAGCGACGATGATTTTAAAAACTACCTTTTAGCCGCCGATGTAGGTGTTCAGCTTCGTACCTCCTCAAGAGGTGAAACATCTGCTGCGATATTGGATTGTTTAAACTATGCTTTAGCCACCATCACCAATTCACACGGCTCTTTATCAGAACTTCCAAAAGATGCGGTTTTGATGCTGGAAGATAACTTTGAAATTTATGACCTTACACGAGCATTAGAATTGCTATTTAACGATACCCAAAAAAGAACCGCTTTGGCACAAAACGCCCAAAGACTTGTAGCACAAGAACATGACCCAAAAAAATGCGCACGACAATATACTAAAGCAATTGAAGCATTTTATGAAAAAGAAAGATTTGGATACACTTCACTCCTCTCATCCATATCAACTTCTAAAGATTTATCTAGTTATGACATAGCAGAACTCGCAAAAGCCATAGCTATCTCAACAGCGCCAAAGATAAAACAAAAACAGATTCTAGTTGACATCTCTTCCATAGTTTATGTTGATTTAAAAACAGGGATACAAAGAGTTGTACGATCACAGCTTATAGAGCTTATCAGAAACGCTCCATCAGGTTTTCGTATAGAACCCGTCTATTTTTCACCAACCCAACATGAGCCGCTTTATAGATATGCTAGAAAATATACAGCCACTTTATTGGGATTAGAACATCTAGATATGGAGGATGAACCTATCGATATAGCGCATGGAGATATTTTTTACGGATTAGACTTGTGTGCCGATGAAGTTATGAAAAACAGACAAAACGGTCTCTATGAAAGATACAAAGCTACAGGGCTAGAGATGGTTTTTTTAGTCTATGATCTTCTCCCTATCTCCAATCCAAACTTCTTCCCCTCCTATGTCGAAGCAACACACACACAGTGGCTTGAGAACATCACACACATGGCAGACAAGCTTATATGTATTTCAGATACGGTAGCCGGTGAGCTTACACAATGGGTACAAACAAACAAACCTAAAAAACTCGATGACATCCAAATCATTCCCATTCATTTAGGAGCAGATATCCAAGCATCAAGTGTCAAAAATGAAATCAGTGAGCAAGAAAAAGAGATGCTCTCCAAGCTAAGTGCCGGTACTACTTTTTTAATGGTGGGAACTATAGAACCTCGCAAGGGTCATGAACAGGTTTTAAAAGCTTTTGAGCTGCTAAGAACACAAGAAAAAGAAGTAACACTTGTAATTGTCGGTAAAAAAGGGTGGATGGTAGAATCAACCATCACACGACTTCAAAAACTTCAAGACAACATCCATTTCTTTTGGCTTGAGGGCATAAGCGATACTCTTCTCGAAAAAGTTTACGCTGCATCCACTTGTCTCATCGCTGCAAGCGAAGGGGAGGGCTTTGGACTTCCTCTCATAGAAGCGGCACAGCATAAACTTCCCATCATCGCAAGAGACATTCCCGTATTTCGTGAAGTGGCATGTGAACATGCATACTATTTTCCCAACGATAATGACCCTAAAGTTCTAGCACAGACGATAATAAGATGGATAGATTTATACACCACAAACACGCATCCTGCCTCCGACACAATGACATGGTTTACGTGGGAACAAAATGCGCAAAAACTATTAGGAGTATTTACCAGATGATTACAAAACTAAAATCCACTCTTACTCGTCCTGATTCTCTGGGAGGTTTTTTATTTGCACTCGTACTATCGCTGCTTTTTCTGCACTACACTTTCCCCACAGGTTTTATAGCAGGCAACTCTTCTTATTGGACAAGCCAGCACGATGACATAACGCAATACATAGCAGGATTTAATGCCTACTTCAGTGAACCTTGGCATTTTCCACTTTTCAAAATAGATGCATTCAACTATCCCATAGGAACAAGAAGCACCTTTGTAGACATCATTCCTATCTACTCATCGATGCTAAAACTTTTTGTCCCACAAGATTTTTTTCCATTCAACCCTTTTGGCTATTGGATAGCATTTTCTTTTATGATGCAAGCCGTCTCTGCATGGCTCATCATAAAAAGTCTAAACATAACTTCATGGATAACCCTTATAGCCTTAAGCATATTCTTACTCTTATTTCCGGCACTTCTTGCAAGACTCGGACATATTTCGCTTATGTCACACTATCTTATTCTTTTAAGTTTTGTTCTCTACATCCGAAGTGTACAAAAACCATATCAGCCCCTGCTATGGACAGCTCTTTTAGTTGTAGCGTTTTATATCAACATCTATATTTTTACTATGTCTCTGGCTATCTTTTTTACGACTATTGCAACAAATTTGAAAAAACTAGAGTTAAAACAAAACCTTATTCAGCTTCTTCTACCTATTTTTCTCATAGCCGCTACGTCCTATCTCACTATTTTTCCACTTCCAAAAAGTGGCTTTGCTCAAGATTTCGGATGGGGCTACTACTCCATGAACCTTCTCTCCCCATTTTATGGCGGAGCATTTTTAAAAATCCCAAACGCCGAGATGCCGGGGCAATACGAAGGCTTTAACTATTTAGGCTTAGGGCTTATAGCACTTTTTGTCTATGCCCTCTATCTAAGAAAAAAATATGATACAGATTTTTTCAAAAGACACCGTGCTATGCTCATCTTGCTTCTCCTGTTTTTTATTTATGCACTCTCATACAAAGTTTACATAGGAACATTCAAAGTACTCAGTTTTAGTTACCCAAGTTTTATGGATACTCTTATCCATCAGTTCAGAGCATCGGGCAGATTCTTTTGGCCTGTTGGCTATGCGATAGCTATTTTTAGCATCGTGATGGTTTCTCGATATGCACCCGACAAGAAAGTTCCTATTCTGCTCGTTGCCGTATTGCTCCAAATCGTAGATTTAAAAGAGAGACATATTTTATTCACCAACACAGCCAATAGAAAAACAACCGATATCATAGATTTGCAAAACTGGAAAAACAGACTGGGCGATGAGGTCAAACATATCTACTTCTACCCAAAATTTCGATGTTCTAAACTTCCGCCACATGACACCATCCTGCCCACTATGCTCTATGCTTCACAAAACAAGATTACTCTAAATACAGGCTACATAGCACGCTACCAACCGGATTGCAATGATGTTTTATCCGAAATAAAAACTTCCGATTTCAACAACTCCGCCTACCTTTTCGCAAAAGGCGAATACACTGAGGAGGAAATAAAAAACTTTTTCAAAAATGAGCAAACCATAACATGCTCTACGCTAGATGTTGTTACGGTATGTAAAAAAATAAATCCAGAGAAAATACAATGAAAACATTATCCCTAATTGTTCCATGTTACAACGAGCAAGAGTCCATAGAGCTTTTTATCCAAACGCTAAACGATATTTTTATGACTGCGGATGCAAAGTACCGCCTAGAAGTGATAGCCATTAACGATGGAAGCCAAGACGCAACACTTCTTAAGCTTATAGGGCTTCAAAAAATTTACCCATTTCTAAAAATCGTAGACTTTTCACGCAACTTTGGCAAAGAGTCAGCTCTCTCCGCAGGACTGCAGTACGCTACAGGCGATGCCATCGTCCCCATAGATGCAGACCTACAACATCCGCCTCATCTTATTTTAGACATGCTCTCTCTTTGGGAAGAGGGCTATGAGGTGGTTTTGGCAAAACGCACAAGCAGAGAAACAGACAGCCCCCTCCAAAGGGTAACGGCACAGTTTTTTTACAAAATCCACAACAAGATTTCAGATATCGAAATACCCTCAGATGTAGGTGACTTCCGCCTCATGGACAGATCGGTAGTCGATGCTCTCAACACCCTAAAAGAGAACCGCCGTTTTATGAAAGGACTTTTTGCGTGGGTAGGCTTTAAAACCATCACTATTTCTTACGAAGTAGCCCCACGACTTCACGGTACTTCCAAGTTCAAAACATGGCAACTATGGAATTTTGCACTAGAGGGTATAACAAGTTTCAGCACCGCACCGCTAAAAGTGTGGACATACACAGGCGTTTTCATAGCAACGCTCTCTCTGCTTTATGCACTCTATATTATCATCAAAACCATGTTCTTCGGTTCAGACCTAGCAGGCTACCCATCCATCTTAGTTTCCATTCTTTTTATGGGCGGCATCCAGCTCATAAGCATAGGAACATTAGGCGAGTACATAGGACGCATTTATGTAGAGAGCAAAAACAGACCATCCTTCATAGTACGCAAATTTTATACCACGCAAGAGTCAGACACCCATGCCAGCTAAAGTAAAAAAAGAGTTCTTGCTCTTCGCTATCATCGGAGTATTTAACACCCTCACACATGCTATGTCAGTCATAGCCTTTGTGGAACTCTTCCAAGTACACCCCACACTAGCCAATACTTTGGCTTTTTTCGTAGCAAACACTATTTCCTATTTTCTAAACTCTCGCTACACGTTCAAAGCAGCAGCCTCTCTAAGCCGTTACAAACGCTTTTTACTAGCATCTTCTTTTGCTCTATTAGCCACAGTTCTTTTATCAAGCTTTGCCGAGTGGATGCACTGGCACTACCTCATAGGACTTATGCTAGTCATCTTCATAAGCCCAGTTCTAACATTTACACTCCAAAAACAGTGGACATTTAAAAAGGCAATAGACAAATGAAACACCACTTTAACAACAAGGCAGATTAAAATGTTCGGCTACTTAAGATTCATTCTAGCCATTATGGTAGTTCTCTCCCACACAGGAGTAAGCTTTTTCACCCTAAGTCCGGGCGTTATGGCAGTAGTCGTCTTTTACATATTGGCAGGTTTTGTCGTATCTCACATCTACAACGACATACTTCCAAACTCCAAATACAAACTTTTTCATTTCTACAAAGATAGACTTTTGAGAGTTTTTCCTCTCTATCTCTATGTATGTGCACTCACTCTCATCTTCATAACGCTCACATCCTACTCCAACCCGAGTTACTCACTCACCGCCGTACTAGGCAACGCCCTTATTATCCCTCTCAACTTTTTTATGTATGCCGATTTTGGCATCCTAAAAACCATAAACGGCGACTGGTGGCTCATTCCTCCCGCATGGTCGCTAGCCACGGAACTTCAAGCGTATATCCTTCTGGCTATCGGCATCAGGTTTAAGCTCTTTAACTATTTTTTCATAATTTTTTCTCTAGTCATCTACACCGTAGCCAACCTCTCCATTCTCCACCCCGACTATTTCGGATACAGATTTATCATAGGAGTCTATTTCATTTTCGCCGCAGGTGCTGCCATCCAAAGGGCAAGCACTTCCTCTCATCATAGATACTATCTTCTTCTCATATACGGTGTTATACTCATAGTAGCCGCCGTCTTTTACATAAACAACTCTTTTAGCCCAACTTACACCAGAGAAACACTCATAGGATTTTTAGTAGGCGTTCCTCTCGTCTATGGTATCTCAAAAGTAAAACAAAAACTTCCATACAATGCTCTTCTAGGTTCGCTCTCCTATGGCGTGTTTTTAAGCCATTTTCTATCTATATGGATACTAAACTACATGGGCATACCTTTAAGCCACTCCTACCGCTATCTATTATTTGTGTTACTTATCTCACTATTCATAAGTTACATTGGCATACTGTTTGTTGAGAAGCATGTAAATAAAGTGCGATATTCTTAAAGTAAAAAATATCCAAATATGCATTATTTAAGGATTGTATGTTAAAATAGCGGCAAGTATTTTTATAATACTATCGATAGTGAGGTGATTGTATATAGTTTTACGGTCTAATAATGGTTCCCATTAAATGGTGCACCTATTTTATGGCTAGCCTTTTAGCGGTATGCTTTATATTAATTACAAAAATTTTTTTAGGTTCCTTAAGGAGGAAACAAAATGGCTTTAACACAAACACAAGTATCACAACTCTATGTATCTTTATTCGGAAGAGCGTCTGAAGGCGAAGGCAATACATTTTGGCAAGCAGAATCAAACATGACTACTGCTGCAAACGCTATGTTAGCAACTACTGCTGCTACAACATACTTTGGTGGAACGCTTTCTAATCAAGCATTCGTAGAATACATCTACCTAAATACACTTGGTAAAACTTATGCTCAAGACACTGCAGGTGTTGACTTTTGGGTAAATGCTCTTTCAAATCCGGCAAACTCAAGAGGTTTCGTTGTATCTGAGCTTATCAATTCAGCTGTAACAATCCAAGCAACAGCTCCAACAGATGCTTCAAACCAATTTACTAACCGTGTAGCGGTTTCTGACTATACTGCAACTACTTTAGCTACAGCTCCAGCTGACTATGCTACTTCAACTGCATTTAACTCTGCTAACAAGCCTACTGGTGCTTTAACAGTTACTCATGTTGCTTCTACAGTTGATACAGCTAAGGCTGCTATCGTTACTTTAGTTCCACACACTTTCACGTTGACTACAGGTACCGAGACTGTAACTGGTACTGCTAATAATGACACTATCAACGGTGTAACTTCAACTTTAACTTCTGCTAAGACTTTTGACACTACAGACATTATTGATGGTGGAGCTGGTACAGACACTATGAAC
>Ga0208863_1001341_pt1 | contig 15966 bp, 15 predicted proteins | sample RifOxyD3_FD_184040 | JGI IMG/M metagenome (GOLD analysis project Ga0208863, IMG submission 184040) | Soil microbial communities from Rifle, Colorado - Rifle Oxygen_injection D3 (SPAdes) | ecosystem: Environmental > Terrestrial > Deep subsurface > Rock core/Sediment | place: Rifle, Colorado...
GCCAATTCCTCAGGAGTATTAGCGCTTATCATACCTTTCAGTCCCCGCAGAGGACTGAGGTTAAAGGAACTGCCATCCCGCATCTGTACCGTTGGAACGCCCATACAATATGCATCGACCACAGCAGAGGTAATGTTGCTCGCAAACACCACGTCACAGTCACTCAATAAATCATGCAGGGGGGCCTCACTTATTTCCAGTTTCATTGCTGAATAATCAATGGAAGTCAGAGGATAAGCAGGATGGGGCTTGAACACATAAATCGTATCAGGTGGTAATGTGCTCGCCGCGACTTCAAGCCACGAAATAATCCTCCGGCTGACCTCGGGAAGAAAATCGCCGCAGGCCAGGACACGCAACCCCCTACCGGCCGGAGAAGTAGTTGCACTGTGCTCTCTTGTCCTGAGCAAATAAAGGAATCGTAACGCCTCAACCTCACGCACTCTATCAGCCGGAAATCCCCCTCCCAGAACAGCATCCCTTGCAACCGGTCCGTTTACGGCCAGAAGATCCGGCATCGGCAAGTCGTTCGTCTGCCTTCTTTCGTAACTGCGCCTGTCGTAGTAATAACGAAGATCCCAGAAACGAACAGTTGTATGTGGTGTCCCGACCAGTGTTCCATGCCCGGCAGCTTTCCACGTGTAAATAAGGGCCATTTCCCATGGCTGATTCTCGGCAATGTAGACGCCAATCCGCTGACAAGCAAGGCTACTGACGGCAGCTTCAAACAGCGCCAGTCTCAGGCAGTTAATCATTGCCTCCTTGCCGCCAAGGGAGTCATTCCACTCCTCAACATGTAATGGCCACAAGTCAAGATCGGAACCACCCGGGCAAATCTTACTGATCTCACTCAATAAAGTTTTCGCCCGACGTATCGCCAAATAATCACGCAGCGCCTTAAAGATCACACGGATATTCAATGAACGTTCGATCAGTGCATGGAACTGCGCACCCCGAGCGTTTTCATTGAAGCGCTCGACCTGGCTCTGAGCCTGGATCGGCGAGGCAATGCCAGAATGGCGAAAAAAGAGATGCAGCCAGGTAGAGTTAATTTGCCACTCAGACAACTTGCCAATCAGTTCCGTCCAGTAATTGGAGAAAAACCTGCCTGCGGGGATGGCCCGTCTGTCCAAATGCGTCAGAACATCGATAAATGCCACCTCCCCTGCAGACTTAAGAGTTGGCTTTCTCCGTAACAAAAAAGGAATGACCCTGACAACGTACCAAGTTAGATAGATGAAGGCACACCACGAATACGGAAAAAATCGAAATACCGAACTGAAGTTTTTTCTTGATTGTGCAACTACCCCGTAACGAGATTCAACACCAATGCCTTGATTACGGCAAAAATTCTGTACACAAACCGCAAGTCGCTGGTTGCCGGTCGCCAGCAAAATGATGCGCGGTTGACGTTCGTTGACCAACCTTTCCAAGGCTAACAGCTTGATTGCGTCATCAATCCCCGATGTGCCGGATATATTGAACTTCTGCGCCAGTGATGACATCCACCAATAGCTGAACCCGGGCCGGATCTGTAGATGATCAACAACGCGCCCACCTCTAATACGCGCTTCACCGAGGTCATATATCCAAGCCAGATATCTTGCCCTTAACTCATCAGCGCACTGATCGACCAAGCCCGGAATCGAAACAACCTTGCGGCTTTTCTCATCCGTATATTGTCGCCACAACACGGCCGTCCAGTCGCCGACCGGCGGCAAACCTTCCAAATCCCAGACGAGCAACACACAATCCTTGTCTGCGTTATCTATCTCACGGTCAGGCATTCAAACTCTGCATTAACCGTTCAACCCTCTTCAAGTCAACAGGGGTATCGACCGCTTGAGTCTGATGTATAGTGGGGGCCATACGCACTTTCATGCCATGTTCCAAAACCCTCATCATGTCAACCGACTCTACCACTTCCAGAGGAGTGGGTGCCAGGCGAGTGTATTCCAGCAGGTAATCGCGCCGAAACGGAATAATGCACACCTGCTTGCCCATTGGCACCTCATCAACCTTGGATCGAGTCGGGATAGGCTCACGGGAAAAATACAGCGCATTGGAATTAAGATCGCATACCACCTTGATACAATTGCGGTCCTCAAATTCGGTCGTGTCGTTGATCCGGCCAAGCAGATTCACCACCTGTACTTCCGGGTCATCCAACAGCGGTTGCACGGCTTCGGCAATCATGTCGGGATGAGTCATCGGTTCATCACCCTGAACCATCACGACAACATCGTAGCGCGTCTTGTTAACTTGCTCCAGCTCCAACAACGCTTCCGCACAACGATCAGAAGCCCTTTCGTGGTGATTGCCGGTCATCACCGCCGTACCACCGATGGATTCTATGTAGTCGTAGATTTCCTGGTCACAGGTGGCCACCGCCACCAAATCCAGCAAGTTGGATTTAGCTACCCGTTCGTAAACGTGGCCAATCATTGGCTTACCAAGAATCAGGGCCATCGGTTTACCGGGAAAACGGCTGCTGCCCATGCGGGCGGGAATAAGTGCGATTATCTTCATAGCTCTCTCTAAAATATTTTTTATCTCAGTAATCCGACTAAAGACGAGCCCAGTCGACAAACTTCTTCAACCCGACCTCCAGTGGAGTGAAGGAAGGCAGCCCCAAACAACTTCTCAAAGCCGTGGTATCAGCAAATATACCGCTCTGATCGCCGGGGGTTGCGCCTTGTACAAAATAAGTGCTTTCCGGTACAAGCTGACACACCTGTCCCAGAAGTGTCTCTACCGTGGTTTTAACACCCGTACCAACATTAAGTGTCTGCCCTATTGCCGAAGGATAAGTGGCGGCACGAAACCAGGCTTCGACCACATCATCGATGTAGATAAAATCACGAAAACGGTCAGTGCTGCCCTTAACCTCAATCCGGCCACTTTTCAACGCCTGCGCCAGATAGATGCTTACCATCCCCTGTCTGAGGTTGCGCATATCTTGCCCTGGCCCATAGACATTAAACATGCGCAAGGCAACAAATGGCAATTTACCCTGATAGACACGCAGATAACCCTCCGCAGCGTGTTTGCCCACTCCATAACAAGACAGTGGCTTACAGGCATGACTCTCGCTGATTGCTTCGTTCTCAACCGCGCCATAGACCGACATCGAGCTGGCATAGACCATACACTCAACTTTATTCTCTATGCCGTAACGAATCAGATTGAGCGTAGAAACAACATTCTTCTCCAGGTCGGCAACCGGATCGTCAAAGCTGATCTCACCAGACGATTGTCCAGCCAGATGCAGCACCTTGCGACAATCGCATGGGATTTTGGAAATTGTAGATATCTGGGCAAGATCTCCCTGAATAAAATCAAGACCTGCGGGGATATTCTCAACACGGCCATTTGACAGATCATCAACACCAACAACTGCGTAGCCATCCTGTAAGAATCGGGATGCCACATAAGAGCCGATAAAACCCGCCACTCCTGTGATCAATACTTTTTCCTTTTCCATAGATGCCCGCTTTATTCCTTGCTGATAACACCAATCAACGTATCGCATTTTCCAATACGGATCAGCGCCTGTTTATAATTTTCCTCAAACTCTTCTCCCAGCATCCCGGTAAAACGCCCCATACCTCCTGGCCTTCCGTCTCTCGCCCAAATCATGTGATTAGACAGATCATAACGCTGATCACGCAATATCTCATATGGTCGTCCAAGCCGATTAAGAAGGTAGTGCATTGAGGGCTCGCTGAAATACCAGGGGTGCGCTATCGACCAATAAAAACGCTCGAAGGCCGGAATGTCATAGACTGAATACAGGGGATCAGCAACATTCGGAATCTCAAAAATAATCTTGCCGCCAGGCTTGAGCAGAGCAAGTTGCGCCTCAAGAAAAGCCACAGGATCCGCAATATGTTCCAGAACGAAAAAATGCAAAATAACATCAAACCGAGCATTCGGAACTGCCCCCTGTAGTTGCGTCAAAGAATCAAAAACCGCCAGGCCATGGCTCTTGACAAACTCACTGAACACTCCGGAAGGCTCGACACCAGTACACATATGCCCAGCAGTCGCCAGGGGGAGAAGCATGAAACCTGAAGAACAGCCAACTTCGAGCAGGCTGCACCCCTTCTCCAGATGAGGACTCAGATACTTCATGCGGCGCTGGCGAGTCAATTCATTGGCAGCAATATGTTCCTCGGCCTTGTGCCACCCACCCTTGCTTCCAGCCCGGCTTGCCATGAAGCCCTCAAACTCGGCAGAGTAAAAAAGCGCCTCCTCCTCTACGGTCAGCCCAGGATAAAGATAGCGCACATCACATGACCCACAATGAAAAAAGGCATGTCCCCGCCCCTCTCCACCATAGACACAGGATGTCACTGCAGACTGTTTCTCCGCGCCAGCGTTACACAACGGACATTTACAAGGAACCGACACGGATACAACCCTCAATCCAGTATTTTCAAAAAGTTATGTAACTATCCAGCTCAAAGCCGGAAAGTGACGAAAACCAGGGAATGTAACTATAAAGTTATCTCGATTTCTCCGGACATTCACAAACAACAAACATATGCGAGCTAACTCCGTGAGATACAATGAACTCTTGCCATTCCTGACGTTCTTCCGGCGATGCCTGCACAAGCAAATTACGCCAGAATCGATCCTTGATAAGCGCCCGGTTGTTAAAAAGGATGTCCATATCCAGTTTCCCAGGCGTCTCCACGGAAATTACCCGCAGCCCGACCCGCTCAATCAAGGTCTGTACCGATTTGGGATTAAAAAAATTCAGGTGCTGTAATGAAATTGAATTCGACTCGTTCCACAAAGACTGGATATCAACCCCCATTCCTGACAGCGTGGTAAACAGGAAAATATCCCCGGGTTGCATCAAGGCGGACAAATGTTGCAGAAAAACTACACAATCATGCAGGTGTTCGAACAACTCAAAACTCGCAAAAACCTTAGGGCTGGGCGGCAATTGTTCCGCGCGAACATGCTCCAGGAAGGACTCAACAACCTCCAAGCCCTTCCCCCGGCAAATCTGGGCCAGCTCAGGGCCAGGCTCAATGATCGTTACCGCAACCCCGGTAAGACGCTCATATTCTTCGGCAAATATCCCGTATCCTCCGCCAATATCAAATACGGCACAACTATCGGCTCCATGCTTCTTCAGCACATCACGAACCATCTCGGCCTTAGGTCGCCACAATTTCTCCCGGCGCGACTCAGCAGTCGCACTATAAAAAGTAGTCGCAAAATACCTTGCCGACGCTGACTCCTGATAATAACGAAAGAAATCTGCTGCAGGAGGACGCGGGCTCACAAAGAGCGTCTGGCAAGCGGGGCATTCTTCATACGAAAACCCATGCTTGTCAAAAACAAAAACACCCTGTTGACCGCAGGCGGGACAAAGGACCGATTGCCGACTCGAATTAGCAAAAAACATATCGGCATCCAGCTCAGCCAGCCGCAGATACTCATCGAAAACTTTTCTGGGACGGATTTCTTCTTCTTTCACTACCGGCTCACTTTTGGGGCCATGGCAGAGGAATGGAGAAAAACCGCATCAATTGAATAGGCAATGAACCGATAGCCCTCGACTATCCGTTGTTGCAAAACTTCAGCATCCGGCCTAACCACATGCACTCCGCAGGGGATGCGCTGCTTACCACACAGGGTATGAATGCGGTTCAGCACCGCTATAAACTCAGGCGCATCAAATTTTGCGGTCAACCCCATGGAAGCAGACAGGTCATACGGACCGATCAGGATCGCATCCAAACCATCTACCGCAAGTATTTCCTCAAGATTCTCAACAGCTCGAACGTGCTCGATCATTGCCACCAACAAGGGCGCCTGTGCCTCTTCGCGATAAGCCTCAAAATGCACCCCAAAAAGGTTAGCGCGGGAAAACCCCACCCCACGAGTCCCGGCTGGCGGCCAGCGGCAAGCATCACGCACCATCAGCAACTGTGCCGCCGTTTCCACCATCGGCACGATAACCCCGCCAGCCCCGGCATCCAGTGCCTGTTTGCAATCTTTGCCATGTCCATGCGCCAGTCGTGCCAGAGGCAAGGCACCCCCCAGATCCAGGGCACGAAAGAGATCCGGCAACTGATGCACGGAGATCGCCCCATGCTCCATGTCTACCGCCACCCAGTCATAGCCGGCCTGCCCCATAATCTCGGCCACAGAAGAATCAGGTATCTGCATCCAGCTGCCAATTGACGGCCGGTTTTCGCCAAGCGACGTGCGTATTGCTCGGATCTTTTCCAAACGGTTCATAGGGCGGTGAACTCCTTAACTGAAGGGCCAGTATAACCGGCAAATACCTTGGCGTTGGTTTCGTGTCGTCGCAACATAAACTGGATTTGATTAGCTTCCGCAGCCTCAAGATCCGCCCGCGCATCACCAATCATCAGACAGGCACTTGCATCCAATCCATGCTCTGTAATCATCATACGAATTGCATCTTGCTTGCGAATCGGCGCGCCAAAAATCCCCATAAAACATCCGGTCAAATTAAGGGCTTGAAGAATTTGCTCCAGCTCATCCTGCGGCGTGGCCGAAACCAGAACAAACATTTGCTGATGGGGATTAACACGAAGGTAGGTCTCTGCCCCCGGCACCCAAGGCGCATCAACCACACCCTGCAACACCATCTGTCCGAATTGACCACAGCATTCACTTACCCGAGGGGGGCTGGGATCCTCTCCTGCCCATTGAAGATAAATGGGCAGCTTATCAAATCGAGACATACCACCATTGGCCAAGTGATGTTCACATACTCGTTTGGCGACCTCGGTTCCAGAAGACGCAAACAGCTTTACAAAGGCCTGAGTCTTAACCTCAATTGAATCCTTGATAACGCCATCGAAATCCCAAAAAATCGTCTTTGGTTGACTGATTAACTGAAAGCTCATAACTCAAGCGCGAATCCATATCTGGTTATAACAATTCTGAAATCCTGCGGTAGAATTACCGATTATGTCTGAATGGCGCTTCTCTTTCAAAATCAGTCCGGATTCACTCAACAACTTTCGACACTGCTCCGCCTGCTCATAAAAATCATCATTAACCTCAATCAGCATCCCTTCGATGCCACGCAGAACTGACACGCCACCTTTAAGGATGAAATGTTCAAGACCATCCACATCCATCTTAATGTAATCAGGCTGGGGAATCGCTAACCTCTGCATTGCGTCTTCCATGCTCAAGCCAACGGTCTGAAATTCAAAAACTTGCCGAATGGCCGCCCCATCCCAACCAAAATCCTGGCCAAAAGTTGACAGCGCGCCACCCCATTCCGTTGTAGTCATACGCATCTTGCTGGCACCAAGACTGTCGCTCAAGGCCAGAGGCACAATACATATTTTTCCCGTCAAATCATTCTCGTAGATATTTCTTGCCAGCAATTCCAAATTAAAAACCGACGGCTCAAAAGCCCAGACCAGACACCCACGCTTCTTGGCCGCATAAACAGAATACAAACCAATATTAGCGCCCACATCCCACAAAACCGAATTCTCTGGAATCGAGTCTATCCATTCCAGCGTCTCAGGCTCCTTGGTCGAAAAGGTGCTGGCTCGCCAGTCACACAACGAGTTTGGAGCGGCAAGTCTCAACTTAAGATTGCCATGAGATACCTCCCGTACCCTCTCCATCGCCGCGCCAAGCATCTGATTAAGCAGATAACGTCCAGCACGAGTTTTCACACTCAAGCCAATCAGGGAATGAGCGACCATTCTTAATAATTTTTTAATTTGTTCTTTCACGCCTGTCTTTTTCCTGAAAAATAATCTTTTTGAACTTCCCCGATCAACTCCAATAATCCCTGGCCCAAGTCCACATGCATTGGGGGAAGGTATTTTCTCCCTAATCGAGTCTGGTAAGCATAAGGAGTACGGATATAATGCCCGGCATAATCAGATTCAATAAATTCAACCGACTGTGGCAGCCCCAATATCTCTGCCAGCATCTTGAGCATATCCATGACCCGCATCGGCTCTTGCCCGGTCAGCACGACATGCTGGTTGCGAAACTCCTCCCCAAGGGCAATGACACTGGCCCGTGCCGCATCTTCGACATGGATATATTCACGCATGGCCTCCGGGCTGCCCTCGTAGCTGACTCTCCCAGTCTCCAAAGCTTTCTTGACCAGTCGCCACAGCCCATTGTGCTGGTCAGAACGCGGCCCATACAGCGAGCCATAACGGAGCACGGTAAAATCAAGTCCATAACGGCTCTGATATTCTTCAACAAACTGTTCGGAGGCATGCTTGCTGCAACGATAAAAACCGCCTTCACGGCTGTGCACATAAACTGTACTGGCGTAGATGTAGCGTTTCACCCCGTGGCGACGGCAAGATGCAAGCACCATGGCATTACCGAGGATATTAACCTTAATCGTTTCAAGTGGCTTATCCAACGCCTCGTTTATATCGGAAATGGCAGCAAAATTGTAAACCGCCTCACAACCTTCAATCGCTTCATCCAGCGCCGCCTCATCAAGGATGTCTGCCTTGACCATGAGTTGATCAGGACGACACCACGGAGAGATCGTCCGGTCATAAATCAATACTTTATAACCAGCCTCCGATAATTGATCACAAACATGGGAACCGAGAAAACCGGCTCCACCGATCACACAAACTTTCTTCATCTCAAAGGCCCTGTCTTTGCACATTATATTCTTCCGGAGGCACAACCCCCTGTAAAGCCTGGCCGGTCAAGAATCGCACCACCTCTTCGGTAGCCTCGATCTCCATGCGCGTACGACAATCAATGGACATGGAACCCATATGCGAAGTAAGCAGGCAACGATCTATCTGTGCGAGCGCGCCGTTATAAGGTTCATGTTCAAAAACATCAATAGCTGCCCCGCTTAAATGACCGGCGTTAAGAACCTCGGCCAAATCCAGCTCATTGATAATTCCACCGCGTGAAGTGTTAATGATCATCGCATCCGGTTTCATGAGCATCAGATGCTCGCGCCGAATCATATTTTTGGTCTGCGCAGTCAGTGGCAGATGCAGGCTGATAATATCAGCATGACGATATATCTCCTCTTTATCAACCCATTCAAGCTTAAACTCAGGCACCACCTTCGTATTTGGATGGATATCATTAACCAGCACGCGCGGAGTGCCAAATCCAGCCAAACGTCGCAACACACGTCCACCAATTCTGCCAACCCCGATGATGCCGATGGTTACTTCCGGAATGCGGCGGCCAAAATAACGATGCCATTCGCCACGATGCATCTGAGCATTCGCAACATGCACCGAACGCAACAAGGTAAGCATCAGACCAACCGTTAACTCAGCCACCGCCGGGGCAGGCGCATCCGGTGTATAACTCACCAGGATATTGCGTCGCTCGGCAGCTAATAAATCAACGCTATCGAGTCCTATGCCAACGCGGGAGATCAATTTCAAACGCGGAGCACGACTCATAACCATATCGGTAATCGGTTCTGTTCCGGCGATCAGCACATCAAAGTCAGACACCATCTCTGCCAGTTCTTCTTCTTTGAGCTTGCGTCCCAGGGGATTGATCAGATACTCAATGTCAGAAGCTTCGAGCAGTTCAAGGGGCAACCTGTTTTTATCACCAAAAGGGACTGTAGTGATCAGTGCTTTGGACATAATTACCTCTCCATCATGTAAGAAACGTAAGCGCTTATTGGATTGTTACGTGAGCGGAAAGCCACGCGGCCAATTCTTCTACCCCAGACAAAACAGGAATTCCATGTGCGGCTCGATCATCACCCTGCAACAAACCGGTTGGATCATAATAGATGGATGGTTTTCCCATCTCTCTGGCAATCAAGGCAGTTGAAGTAAAAGGCATGGAAACAACGGCTACACTTGCCTCGATGACACGAATGGCGGAAATATCCGGATCAACCAGCAGCACATGGCTACGTTCTACCAGTCGATCCGCCAAATGTCCATAATGGGGATGCGCCAAACGCCCTATTTGCCTTTTTCTTTTCCACAACATTAACAGCCGATATTTATTAAGGACATCACTGACATGTTCTAAAAAAGGATTGGCAACCGCTGGAGTATAAAACTCCATATCCATCCCCAAAGTGCAATAACGCGAAGCTCGATGCGGTGTCACATCAAAGACCCCCACGCCGGGTCTGTCTAATCTTGGCATCTCGGCAGCACTGCTATGAAACCAGATCGGCCCCACGATGATGATCTGCGCCCGCGCCCCAACAGCCCGACGGACAAAGTCGGCCTGATATTCGTCCCAGACCAGATATCGTGGCCAGGTCATGGCTTTCCAGCCATAGGCTAAAGGAGGGTAGCCTTCCGGTCTCTTGAAATTCTCACAATTGGTCGAATAGAAATAAAAGGTGATCTCAGACCCGCGCTGTTGTGCCTCATAAGTCCAGAGAGGCCTGTAGATCCAGCCGGAATTATGAAACAGGTATTCCTGCGCCAAAGCCCCGGCGGGCAACGCGCGAACCTGAGCAGCAAGCGCGGCCTGGTTTAACAGCAGCGCATGCCACCATCGCCCGCACAGGCAATCGAATGCCGCGATGGCAATAGCTCGCATACCCCAAAGCGCATAACTGATAACCGCACGCATCCCCATCAGATCGGGCAACACCCGCACAGTGGGCAACACATCTACCCCGCTCACACAAACAGGTTGCGCATTTCGAACCGTATGATGCACAGATGCTATTCCCGTTGTTCTGCCTGACCACTGCAGATACCAGGAAATCACATCATGACTTTTGCGGCCCTCGATCTGCTGGGGCAGGTTCCCCGGCCCGAGATCGGTAAAGAAAACATGGTTTTTTTGTAAAGGCCACAGGTCGTTCCGAGAGAAAAGCCCGGCCAGCAGGATCTTGCCAATTTGCAATATGCCATAAAAAAATATGGTGCCGACGTAGAGTTGCCAAAGCAGGCTTGATCTAAGGTGCTCGACCTTAAAGCCATGTTGCGTCAGAATCTCACGCCACTCCTTGGGCAGAGGAAAGACGACCCGGCCATTCTTCTTTCCAAGCGCGACAAGCAGGGCCTTATTTAAATTGAGCCCCCCGATCCGCACCAGCAGATATTGCCTGATCACGGCTTCGCCAAACCCGGCCCCCTGCCTCATAACCGTGCCCGAAAGATTCCGGCTTACCCGACCCAGGCAATGTTCCGTCAGCGCCTGTTTAACCCTCGCTATCCGGTCAATACTGCCAGATTTCTTCAACATCTGATAGCCACGCATGACGTGGCGCAACCTGGCACATTGGCGCCTTTTCAGCAGTTTACGGAAGAAAGAAACCAATTTATTGATCAAGATTAACTCGAATTATCAAAAACGTGAACAACATAGACCGCCTTTGGACTTATATGGTCACCTCATCGTCCGGTGATTGGTTTTATTGAGCTCGCACCCTCACATGAAGTCAAATGCCAAACCATTGTCAGGCACCCTGGCAATACAGTTGGTATAAACGCTGTCGATTCCTCGATAAAACCAACCTTCCGATAAGCGTTAATGGCCGCCGTATTAGCACGGTCAACGCCCAAAACAATTTGCCGGATGTTACGATGTTTATGCAGCCAGTTAGCACTTGCCCAAAGTACCTCAACCGCAACGCCCATACCTCGCCAGTGCGGATCGCCAATTAAAATACCCCCTATAGCATACCCCGCGACAGAGTCAACAGGCTCATACTTAATATTTCCGATGTGCAGTCCATTCTTTTTCTCAAAAATTCCTAAAAATACTACATCATCCCGCCCGTTACGCTCTACCACAAATTGCCGAAGTGCAGCGATATCTGGACTTGCTGTGGCTGCGCTAATATACTGCTGCACCACCTGCTCGCAAAACCAGCCAACATAACGAATAGTGACATCTCCCTCATCAAGCGGCCTAAGAATAAAACGTTTAGTAAGAATAATAAGAGGGGTCTCCAGCATCAACCAACAAATTCCAAGGTCAACGTCTTTAACTCCAGGTTAGCGGCAGCAATTAACCCCAACCTCTCAAATCCTCCGCCATAGGGCACAAGGTCACCAGCAAGTGTAGTAAGTATCCCACCTGCACGCGCAAGAATTAGATCGGCCGGGGCCAAATCCCAATCGCGCACGGTGACATCCTTAACAAACAAATCGGCCGTGCCATCAGCAACCCGACAAATCTTGAGACCTATACTGCCGCTTTCAATATATCCGCCACAACCGATGCCATCGAGCAGCGTCCGGGCTATCCCGCGCGGCTCTGGATAGTTATCAATCAGGAGCGGAGCGCGTATTCCAAATAAAGTCGTGGAAATTGGCGTGTGATTGCATTGGGCGAACCCATGCTCTGAAGCAGTATAAGTCAGACCAAGTGCTGGGGCATGCACAATCGCAACAATCGGGTTACACCTCTGCATAAAAGCCGCTTGCGTCACAAACCCATCGAAACCGTTGCAGAAGCTGGCGGTCCCATCGATGGGGTCGATCAGCCAATATTCATCGGGCCGGTCTGTAGCGTGCGCGCTTGCATCCTCTTCGCTGATCACAGGAACACCAGGCCAAAAACGGTGCAAACGCTCGCAGAGAAAGGCATGGGCGCGTTGGTCGGCCTCCGCCTTCAACTGCGAGCCTTCCCAGCGGCCATGCGTCATGCCGTGTGAACGCCACTCTAACAGCAGATTTCCCATTTCCTGCATAATCACTTCTAAGGTTTCAAGCATAGCGTCCATTACATATCTCAATACGCACCCAGTTCGCCAGATCACGAAGACGAACGCTTAATTCCCCGCGCACAGGGCCAAGAAATTCGTGCAAACGAGAAAGATCAAAGGAAAACCACTTCGGTGGCGGCACGGTCAATTCCCTTCCGAACAGAGCCGCAAGCTGAGTGACTGCGTCTGAAATGGCCATGCGTTCAGGATATCCTGCATTCATAACCAGCGAATGTCTTGGGGATAAAGATGCAGCGCGAATACATATTTCAGCCGCATCTTCCACATGCATGGCAGCCCATTGAGGAAGGTGTTCTTCCAAAATGGGGGTTTCACCTCGCGCCAGAGCCAAGGCCGTATTGAACAACACTCCCCCTCGGCGAGGCAACCCAAACAGACCGGGAAGACGCAAGATCGTTGCTGAAACTTCTGTACATTCCAACAGGATTTGCTCCGCCTTTAATTTGGCGCCAGCATAGCCATAGCCGATTGGGGCTGCATCTGTCTCTTGCGCAAGGATGGTGCCTTCGGGATAAACGGTCATGGACGAGGTGAAAATTATGTGGCGTACCCCTCCTGTATCTACGAGATTACGAATCATTTCCAGGCTCTCATCGGCCGCTTTTTCATCTAAATAGGCAGAATGGGCTTTAGGCACCGTCGCAGCACAATGAATAATCCGGCTATCCGGATGCTGGGCAAGCATAGCCTCTGTGGCTTTACGGTCAAGCAAATCGCAAACCACATCGCATTGTTTTGATCGACCTACGCCCAAGGCATTCACACCCTTGTTCTTCAACATGTCGAGGATTTGCCCACCCAGAAAACCGGTGGCGCCAGTGACGAGAATCTGACTCAAAACATTTCCCAGGTGATCCATTGGTCGGCATCAATGTTCGTCCGGGCAATACGCCCAACGACGTGAGCTTTCAGAAATGGCGGGATGCCTATCCCAGGTCGTTTTGCTACCAGCATATCGGAGGCAACGGTCTGGCCAGCGGTGATGGGAACGCGTGCGTGAAGACTACGACGGCCTTTTTCTGCCATTTCGCCCTCTTCTTGTCTCGGCCCGTTCTTTAAGCCATCCCCGAACGCGGCTTCGATTTCGCGAATTTTCCTCATCATCTCGGACATCTCGTGCGGCTCGATGGCAAAGGGGTGATCCGGTCCCGGCAGGGTTCGGTCGAGGGTAAAATGCCTTTCAATTATGCAGCCCCCCATGGCAACTGCGGCGAGAGCAATGTGATCACCCATCGTGTGGTCAGAATAACCGACCAAAGTTCCAAAAGATGCTCGCATGGACGCCATGGCCCGCAAGTTGCTCAGGTTGACAGGCGCGGGATAAAGCGATGTGCATTGCAGCAGAACAATCTGGTCATTACCTGCCCTTCGTGCGGCATCGAGCGCAAATTGAATGTCATTCCAGGTCGCCATACCAGTGGACAGCAGCAACGGTTTCCCAATTGCCGCCATTTCAAAAATCAGACTGTCATCCGTCAGGTCAAAGGACGCCACCTTGTAGGCAGGTGCTCCCAACGCAGCAAGCCCGGCAATGGCATCGGAATCACACGGCGACGAGAAGAATATGACCCCACGTTCTTTCGCATGTTGCATCAAATCGGCTTGCCATGAACGATCCAATTCCAGCGAGCGAATCAATTCATGGGTGTTGATATTGTTCAGATAACCAAAACCAGGTGTTTTTTTTGAATAATGACTGACTGCACGGAATGTTTGAAATTTTACGGCATCAACACCAGCTTGGGCAGCCGCATCGATTAGGCGGCGAGCCAAGTCGAAATTCTGATTATGGTTTGAACCAATCTCGGCAATGACGAAGCAGGGATGCCCGTCACCAACGGCACGACCACCGATATTTATACTGTTTTGTCCATTAGTTGCGGACATCCATTCACCTTTCCCAGAACCAATTGCGACTGAAAAGCGTTGTAACCATGAAGCATCTCATAGAGATTGCCATAGAGCAGTCTGTATCAAAAACCTATCCTTATGCGTCAAGCAACACTTCGTCAAGTGTCTCGAATTTTACAAATCAACGCCTTGCAAAAAATGGTTTGTCCAGTGGCGGCGCAACTGAATACCAGAAACGAATGGTAAAATTTCGTCAGAATAAAAACCATCAAGGAATAGAGAAATGGGATCGATGCCTGCCGCTACGGACAAACAAAATGTGGTTGAGATCCGGGGATTGATCTCAAAAGGAAAAACATTCCCTTCCTGGGTCAACATCAGTTGAATATTATAGCACCCACCAGTGGGAACGACTTGATGTATTTCTCGACAGGCATCGATAACTCGCGGTTCCGCTTCGGTTTCAGCACGAAGAGTGATCCCTCGTTTGATGTTGATTCTGACCGGCACGATAGCACACAAATGGCATTCGGCATCGGCCACCATCTGGACTGTATATTCGATACCTTCGATTTTTTCCTGCAATAGTGTCATTCCCGCCGAGGGGCCCAATGCCACGCCAAGTGCCAAGGCTTCCGCCCTGGAACTCAACACCCGAACGTCCCGCGACCCTCTACCGCTTCGCGGCTTGGCAATACAGGGAAAACTTTGGCCATCAAGATCGTCAACCAGAGTCCGGCTGGCCGGCACTTGCACTTTCTTTTCTGATAACGCCCGGATCATGGACAGTTTGTCCAACATCGTTTTGACGTAGTCCGCATGGGGCAGAAGCAAGCGAGTAGGCATCAACGCCTCCACACCTTGCGCCAGTGCGAGCAATTCCTCATCTACGCCTGGTACCAGCAGGTCAATGTTTAGGCGATGACACAGATCGACCATCTTGCCGAGAAAATCTGGATCGGAAGCCCATGGCAGTTGATGCCGACGATCTCCCGGAATCGTCGGGTCAATTGACCTTGGGTCGGCATCGCCGAAATGGAGCGTGTAGCGATGCCCGAGCAAGCGCCACAGAGCTTCATTTCCGGCCCCACCTCCACCAGTACACAGGACAGCCATCATGTCGGTATATTCTCCTCGCCAGAAGGTAGCGGTGCCTTATCGATCCGCAAAAAATAACGCTGACCATTCAGATCGAAAAATGCAGGATAGTGTTGGTTATCCACTACCCGAAACAGATCAAACTGTGCTTTAATCGATTGGGTGGGAGTCAAACGACTGTCCGCTGGTTGCCGACGCGGATAAAAACTCTCTACCCCAATTTGTTCACGCGCCTCAGCAAGAATCTTCGGATAGCCATCAACGAAAAGTTTACACAATTTGATGGTTGCCTTCGCCTGCCTTTCACGCATTTCGTCGATTAATTC
>Ga0208863_1001342_pt1 | contig 15961 bp, 11 predicted proteins | sample RifOxyD3_FD_184040 | JGI IMG/M metagenome (GOLD analysis project Ga0208863, IMG submission 184040) | Soil microbial communities from Rifle, Colorado - Rifle Oxygen_injection D3 (SPAdes) | ecosystem: Environmental > Terrestrial > Deep subsurface > Rock core/Sediment | place: Rifle, Colorado...
ATAGCGGGCGACATATTCTGCCGCCATGCGGTGCGTGTTGAAGATGGGATAATTAAGGGTAAGATTGGCGATGCATTTGTCGATATATTGATCATGCAGGGTTGGATCATAAAACAGCCGCAGCATCTCCGGGAAAACAGTATAAAAAGAGTCCGAGTCTTCATTGTAGAGAAGGGATGAGGGCTGTTCACTGAAATGTTCTGGGGTCACTAATCCTTCGTAGCCGAATTTCCAGCCGGTTTGGCCATTGTGATAGCCTTCTACCCACCAGCCATCCATGATGCTGACGTTGGGTACGCCGTTTAAGGCGGCTTTCATGCCACTGGTGCCGCTGGCTTCCAGGGGTCGTTTGGGGCTGTTCAGCCAGGCATGAGAACCTGCCACCATCATTTTTGCCAGGTGCATATCATAGCCAGGAATGAAGACCAGTTTGGCCAGGCCATTACTTTTCAGGTACAGCTCTTCCTGAATAGCCAGGACGTTTCTGATTAAGTCCTGGCCCGGTTCATCGGAGGGATGGGCCTTGCCCGCATAGATAAAATTAACCGGCCAATTATTTTCCGTAATCATTGCTGCCAGCCGGTCCAGATCTGCAAAAATCAAATCTGCCCGTTTGTAGGTAGAAAAACGTCTGGCGAAACCAAGGGTGAAGGTTGTGTGTTCGAGGGGGGCGTCCTCGTCCTTGAGACAGGAAAGATAATTGGGAGGATCAATCCAGGTCGTAAGGCGCTGGTTGCGATGGGTGATGAGCATTTGATTAACGTAATCCACCAGGATTTTGGTGTCTGTACGCCAGGCCTGCTCAAAATAGGTGCGAAACTTGTTGTTTAGTTGCAGGGCTTCTGTGTTGGCGAAAACGCTGGGGTCTCTTCGCCAGTTATGCAGATCGGGAAAGGTGTCGAACAGTTCTGCCCTGGCATCGCTGGTCCAGGTAAGATGATGGACCCCGTTGGTGATCGCCGTGATTTTGTCCGCATACTGCGGGAACTGTTTTTGGGTTACCTCTTTGTGGAGACGGCTGACGCTGTTGGTGGCCCGATTGAGCTTCATGGCCATGGCGGTGAAGTTGTAGACGGAGGGGTTGTGGGTGTCCAAAGCCAGGAGATTAAGAATGCGCCTGCAGAAGGGATTGACCAATTCCTCATACACGGAGATGTCGAAGCGGTCATGTCCGGCCTTAACCGGGGTATGGATGGTAAAGACAAGACGTTTGGCGACTTCTGTTGCGGCGGAGAGGATATCGTGATCCGTAACCTCTGTTTCATAATGGGCGCCATATTTTTCCTGAAGTAGCCGGGTGATCAGAGAGAGAATCACGCCCACTCCGTGCTGTTCGTTTAAGTGCATGGTGCGACAAGTAAGGCCCAAGGTTTCCATGACAGGGGTAACCCCGGCACCCAGAAGACGGCGTTGGGTAGCTTTTATCTTTTCTGAACTGCTGTTGTATAGATGTTGGGCGGCATCTTGAATCCAGTCCGGGGAGAGCGGTGTTTGATAGTCCAGGAGAATTTCTGGAACAAAAAAGTCGAGAGCTTCGTTAATCTCCATTTTAAGCCACAATTGAGCATGCGCCGCGAACCGTATCCCCTGAAGATCATAAAAAGGAACTTCAATGGTGAGAGGTTGGCTGGGAGATTCCGGGTCGTGTAGAAGATACAGCCCGGGAGTTTTTTCCGGTTCCCATTGAGAAGCCCAGGCAATTTGACCGATTTTTGAATCAACCAGTTGGGAAAAATATCCCTGTCGATAAAGAAGAGATATCCCGGCCACCGGGATTTTGCAGTCTGCGAAACTTTTCAAGGTGTCCCCGGCAAGGACGCCGAGACCGCCGCTGTAATTAGGAATTTTGACCGGCCCTTGCAAGAATAGCTGCAAGAACTGGTTGATGGATTCATCCGGATGCGTGGTTATTTCAAGTTGCTGTAGCCTGTCGCACACTGGATGAAAAACATCCAGATCCGCTCCTATTTCCATGGAGATGTAGATAACAGATTCGCCGGTCTGGGAGGTGAGGGTCTGCCAGACCGAGTCAAGAACCTCTTGGGAAACCCCGAAAAAGGTGCCGAACTTGTTTGTGGCAAGCATCTCGTGGAGACGATGGTCGCTTTCTGAGGAAAATATAGCCTTGGTCGCGGTTGTTTTCTCGGCAATAGTGCGACTGTACGTGGAGGGAGAGGATTTCATCGGTCAATGAGGGCTCGAGGGGTAGATTTAAGGCTTTTTCGTTTAATTTCGGTTGGCATTATGGGTAGTCTGATACTTAAAACAACCCGGGCAGTGCTTGAAAAATTAAGATATAAGTGTTCTCTCTGCCATGCAAGCGAATTATGCAGACCGATCATGCGGGGGTGTTGTTATTTTAGGGAAATTGTTCTCGGATATACAATATCGCATCATGTAAAGAAAGATCTAAAAAAAAGTTGAAATTTTACAGGCAATAGTGTTATACAATTAAACTTATGTTGGATTATACTTAATCGTATAAGGGCCTGTTTTTATAAACAAATATGTTACAATATGCATCAGGAGAAAGGAAAAAATGAAAAGTGAAATTATGCGGTATCTGACAATGGCATGTGTTGCTGTCTCCCTTACAATTTTTGCTGGAGGTTGTGCCCAGAAAAAGGTGCAAAGCGATCAGGATATGGCTGGCAGTAAGGTTGTTGCCGCGCCCGCTGTGCAGACCGTGGTCAAGGCCGATACCGGCGCAGGCATGGGCAAGGAAGAATCTCTTGCTTCGAAATGGATTGGTGGTGACAGTGGCGCGGTTCTGGAAGGACGGACCACCGCCCCTATGTTGCCTGTTTATTTTGACTTTGACAAATCCGATATTAGAGCGGATCAGAATGACCGGATCAAGAAAAATGGCGATCTCCTGATCGGTTCCGCAAAAGTCCGGGTTCGGGTAGAGGGTAATACCGATGAGCGTGGCACCAATGAGTACAACATGGCTCTTGGCGAAAGAAGGGCTGTAACCGCGGTGAAGTATCTTGTCAATATGGGTGTTGCGGAAGGCCGGATTGACAATCTCAGCTTTGGCGAAGAAAAGCCTCTCAACTTTGGTCATGATGAAATGGCTTGGTCGCAGAATCGTCGTGACGACTTTGTTATTGTCAAGTAAGTCTTTTCTTTTAGAAGAGTGACTTGGTCTGAGATGGGAGCATGTTTATGTTCCCATCTTTTTTTTCGCCTTGTAGTATGCGGGTTATGAGGCGATACCTGAAAAATTTTTACTGATAACAGGTCGGAGATATATATGAAGATTAAATTTATTAGGGGATTGTTTCTTGTGTGTGTGGCGTTGTGCGCCTCTTTGGTGCCTGCCCTTGCGGCCCCGGAAAAGGGCAAGGTTGCCACCATCAGCGTCCAGAAAATCCTTGGTAGCTCCAAAGCGGCACTGGATGCGCAAAAAGTTCTGCAGGCAGAGGTTGACAAATTTCAAGCAAGATTCAAGGTGGAAGAAGATGCCATCGCCGCTCTGAAAAATGAGATTGAAAAGAAAGGTTCTGCCTGGAGCGATGAGGTTCGTGCCGAAAAAGGGCGGGAGCATCAAAAGAGGCTGCGTGACTATGGTCTGAAAACCGAGGATGCGAAGCTTGAGATACAGCAGCTTGAGAAAAAGCATATGGAGCCGATTCTGAAACAGCTTAATGATGTTATCGCTGAGATCGGCAAGAAAAATGGCTATTCCTTGATTCTTGAGAATACTATGAAGGGCTTGCGCAACCGAACTGGGTTGCTCTATGCCGATGATACCCTCGATATCAGCGATCAGGTTCAGAAGGCACTTGATGTACACTTGAAAAAATAAGTCGTGACGGTCGCTTGTGTTGCGGCTGTTAATAGTTTTGTGTCTTTCAGCTAAGGCTTAGTTGGTGGCAAAAAGAGGCGTTGCGGGTGATCTACCGTGGCACCTCTTTTTTTTGTTTTTCTGTCAGAGGAATAAAAAAGATCAATCCCATGCCTGGAAGTGAGAGCAAGAAGCTGATCCCGAAGAAATAGCCGTATCCTGCCCAGGCGGCGAGAAAACCGCTTAATACCCCGGCATACAGGCCACTGACACTCATCAGCCCGGTGCCGATGGCATAATGCGCTGCCTTGAACCGTGGTTGACATAAGCGCATGAGAAAGACCATGAGCACTGCAGTGCCAAGCCCTCCGGCAAACTGGTCAAAGGCATGCACGCAGACAACGGCCAGGAGATTGTTGCTGCCGATCGCCGCGGTGAGGGAGTTGCCGGTGTTGAGCAGGATGAAATTATTGAGTTTCAGAGCCAGAAACATATAGGTCAGATTAGTGAAGTTTTGAGCAAACAAAAATGGCCAGATCATCTTCTGTAATGAATATTTCGAGATCAGCCAGCCACCGAGCATTGCCCCGATGATGGAGAATGGCAGGCCAATTCCGCCGGAAATCCAGCCGTAATGATTTTTTATGCCAAGATCGACCATGAACGGCACCACCATGCTGGAGAGCATATATTCTCCGGTCCTGATCAGGACGATGAAGGCCAGGATGGGGCCGATTTTTTCACGCTCCATAAAGGAGAAGAAGGCTTCGCTGAAAAAGGCGTCGCCCTTGTGCCGTAGCCATTCTTTGCACCCAGAGGGTATAAGTTTCGTTTGCACCCTGCAGGGCATAAAATCCGGCAAGCTGCTCAACTCAGCTTTAATTTTTCGGCGCAGTGCGCCGATGACGATGAGTGCGGTGGCCAGGAACATGCTGAGCATTGCGGTCAGGTCAATATGGAGTAAAAATTTCTGCGCTGGCAGTAGCAGGTTCTGTCCGAGGCTTGTTTGAACCAACAAACGCAGGGCGACCATGACAAGGGCGGCAATAACGGTAAGCCTGATCAGGCGGCCAGTTTTGGGCCTTGGCAGCAGCAGGGTCAGAGGGAGGCGGGCCGCTTCGCCGTGGGGCAGATACCGCTGATGGTAGAGAGAAAAAAGTGCCAGAAGCAGGCCAGCCCCTCCAAAAGCAAGGGCCCATCCCCAGGTTGCGCCAATGGTTGCGATAATTCCGGTGCCAGCCATCATGGCAATACGATAGGCCATAACCCGATAGCCGACAAAACGAGCCTGGCCAGGAGAGTCCAGCACTTCCAGATAATAGCCGTCAATGGCGATATCGTGGGTAGCGGCCAGAAAACTGCCGATCAAGAAGACAACCCCTATGAGGAGTTTGGACTGGGGCAGTGGGGCAAGAGCTGCGGCGAGCAGCAGCAGTCCAGACAGCATAATCTGCATGATGAGCAGCCATTGGCGTTTGCTGCCATAACGGTCAAGGTGCGGGGCCCAGAAAAATTTCAACGCCCAGGGCAGGCCGAACAGGGAAGTAAGACCGATTGCTTCCAGGCTGACGCCGTTATCTCGGAAGAATAAGGTAGATACGCTGCGGATAATTGAGTAGGGAAAGCCTTCGCAGAAGTAAGTGGTAAAGGTCCAGACTTGGGGAATGGCTGGTTTGGGGTCAGCGCCCTCTTTTCTTTTTTGCAGGTCCATCTTATTTGTTGGGAGGATATTTTTGCAGCTTTCGTTGCAGGGTTCTTCGATGCAGGTCGAGTTTTTTGGCGGCTAAGGAGATGTTGCCTTCGCAGTCAGTGAGCACGCGATTGATGTGTTCCCACTCGGCTCTGGCCAGGGAGGGGGCGGAAAACTCATCTTGGATCACTTCCAGGGCAAGATCCGGATTTTTGGCAAAGGCGCTGAGGATATCGTCCACATCCGCTGGTTTGGGCAGGTAAGAGAGCGCTCCCAACCGGACTGCTTCGGTGGCCGTGGCAATGCTGCCGTAGCCGGTGAGCACGACCAGTTGCATATCCGGGTTAATTCCCTTGGCCGCGACAATAAGCTCCAAGCCTGATCTGCCCGGCATCTTCAGGTCAATTACTCCCAGAGTCGGCCTTTCTTTGTTAATGACCTGCAAGGCTTCATCGAAATTTCTGGCTGTAAAAACAGTGAATCCCCGCTGGCTGAAGGCCTTTGCCATGCGTCCGCGAAACAACTCCTCATCGTCAACCAGAATAATCGTTTTAGCCATTAAATACCCCTCCGGCGGTAATCTGTTTCAGATCAAAGAAAAGCGTTACCTTTGAGCCCTTGCCTGGTTGAGAAATTATGGTTAATCCCCCGCCAAATTTTTCGGCAGCCGACCTGGCAAGAAAGAGACCAAGTCCCAATCCCTTGCCGGGTTCTTTGGTGGTGAAAAACGGTTCCGCCGCCTTAGCGACAATCTCAGGGGCCATGCCGGCGCCATTGTCCGTGATTTCAATATAGAGCCGTGTTGGGTCTTGTCGGCATTCAACCAGCACAGGCGTACTTGGGGCGGCATCCAGGGCATTCTTGATCAGGCCTCTTACAATACGGCGCAAGGTGCGTTGTGGCATCCTTAGATACAGCTCTCCCATTTTGTTGCTATAGCGTATCTGGTTTTTCAGGGGCTCGGGCAGGGCATGGATGAGGGCTGCCATGAGTCCGTCAAGGGAGAAATAAGTGAAGGCCTCACCCAAATGTTCACCGGCATCGGCGGATAGATAAAAGAGAATATCCTTGCAACGTTTTACCTGATCGCGGATCAGGTTGACATCTTCAAGAAGGTCTTTAGTGTTTGCCCCGTTGTTATTTCCCAAGGCATGAAACATCTCCCCGGCCGCAACGGCAATGGTTGATAACGGGGTGGCGAACTCATGCGCTGCCCCGGCGGCCAGGGTGGCGAGGGAGGCCATTCTTTCGCTTTTTGTTTTTTCCTCTTGGAGATCAGCCAGGGTTTTCTGATGTCGGGAGAGGGCCAACTGAATCCGGCTGACAAAGAAAACAATAAAAAACGCGGTTACGGCAAAGGCGACCCACATGCCCTGGAGATGGATTTTAAGAGGATCGCTCAGGGTTTCGAACATTGCCGGGTCTGGATGACAGGGCTGATTCAGGCTTCCTTCGGCGGGCAAAAAGAAAAGAGTAGCATAGCAGCCGGTGGTAAAAAAGGCCAGGCTCCATGACCAGACTGGCGGCATGAGGATGGCACCCAGGGTGAGATGCACCAGATAGAGGAAGGTGAATGGATTCAAGGGGCCGCCGGAGTAGTAGATAAGTCCGGTGAGCAATGCGGTGTCCAGAAACATGGCTAATACGAAAAGCCGGTAGGTCATCGTTGTTTCTTTCTTTTTTAGTAAGTTAGAAGTTTTTTTCTGTGCTTTTTGGACAGAAAAAAACTGCGTTAACGCACTTATCCCGTTTGCCTGGGTCAGAAAACCGAACAGAAAATTGGTGGTGATTTCAAAGATGAGGATGCCGGAAATAATCCGGTAGGGGAGGTTGATTTCAAGTAGGAAAAAGGCGGCCAGCACCAGAAGAACCTGGGCGGCCACTGCGCCCCACCGCAGATGCAGCAACCAAGTGAGGGCAATTTTCGCCGAAGCGGTGTTTTTTTCTTCTTCAGAAAAAATGTGGGGTTGGTCGGCGGTGTACACAGAAGAGTCCTTTTTTTACGGAAAACATAAAACGCATTCTTCGCAGAAAATTCAATTCATGATGCATACCACTAATCGGCGGGAAATTGAAGCGCTTCCTGTATCGCCCTTGTGCATGCGACAATTTGCCGCATTCTTGTTTGTGCCACGTTGTGATATATCTGCAAAAAAAAATGTGGCGAAGACCGGTGGAAACATCGTTGTCGCCTTTTTTTTGTAAACTCACAAAAAAGATCAACCCGGCATGGAATGTCCTCCTTATCCATCGGAAATTCAGGGTAAACATTGGCTGTCTCCCTTGGGCATGGCGGTGGCCCTGCATCTGCTTTTAGTGCTGCTCGGGATTTATGCCCCTGGATTTCCCCGTTTTCGGCCGGAAGTGCGGGAGATATATACGGTACGCCTTGTCGAGGTTGCAGAGCCGGACAAAATGGAAGTGGAACAGCCTCGAACAGCCCCGCCAGTCCCCAGTTTGCCCATTCGGAAAACTTCAAAAATTTTAAGGACAGTCAGGCCGGACACCGCAATATCCTGGACAAAGCCGACAACCGTTGGCCCCGCGATAGCGGAACAACCGGCGGTTGCAACTGAGGTCAGTGCTTACGGACAAGGGACCGTTGTCAGCGCACCAATGGAAATCGGCGAGAAAAAGGGGGAAGGCTCCGGAATGGGAAACTCCAGGTTAGTGGCCGGAAATGTAAACATGACAAATCCTTTGTCTGTTGGAGCTGGAGAAGACCGGGAATCTTTCAGAAAACGATATTTCGCCAGTTTGATGGCCCATATCGAAGCCAATAAGTTTTATCCTCCGATGGCCCGTCGCCGACGGTTGGAGGGTGCAGTTCAGGTACGCTTCACCCTGGAGGCCAATGGCAGGATCAGTGGTCTCCAGGTGAGTGAGGGAGAGTCGCTTCTCGGGCAAGCAGCTCGGGAGGCCGTGGAACGTTCCTTGCCCTTGCCTTTGCCGTCGGCTCAGGGAGAAGTCTCCCTTCCACGTAGCATTGGTTTTCTGATGGAATTCCGTCTGCGCTGAAACATTATTTGCAAACATTATCATCCAAATCAAAGAAACAAGGGGAAAAAGATGTTGCAAGGAAACAAAAAGAGATATTCGGTGGAGTTGCTGTTTGGCCTTACTTCATTGGTTCTTGTTGTTCCGGCCTATGCCGCTGACTCACCGACCGGAGAGCATCTCGGTACCATGTCTGTCACCGCCGCACCTATTATTGATCCTCAGCCTCTCAACACCACATTTGTCGATGGTGCAGACTTGCGCACCCTGCGCCCCGCCACCAGCGATGCGGTCAGCCTGTTGCGTGATACCCCCGGGGTCAGCCTTTCCAGTGCCGGCGGGGTTTCCAGTCTGCCGGTGATTCACGGCATGGCTGATGACCGGGTGCGGGTCAGGGTGGATGGGATGGACTTGATCTCCGCCTGTGCAAACCACATGAACCCCGCGCTTTCCTATATCGATCCGTCCAATGTTGACAGCATTCAGGTGTTTGCCGGGATCACGCCTGTTAGCGTCGGCGGCGACAGCATCGGCGGCACGATTCAAGTTAATTCCACAGCGCCAGAATTTGCCCAGGCTGGGCAAGGCACCTTGCTGAAAGGTCAGGCAGGTGTTTTTTATCGTAGCAACGGCAATGTGCAAGGCGGCAATTTCTTGGCCACGACTGCAAATGAACAATTAAGTCTCACTTATAACGGTTCCACGGTGGAATCCAATAATTACAAGGCGGCGAAGGATTTCAAGGCAGCAGGTCCGGCGGCAACGGGTAGAGGTTGGCTGGCCGGGGATGAGGTGGGATCTTCCAGATATAAAGCGGAAAATCATGCGCTCGGCTTGGCGTGGCTGTATGAAAACCATCTGGTCGAATTGAAGCTGGGCCTGCAGGATATTCCCTATCAGGGTTTCCCGAATCAGCACATGGATATGACCGGTAATGACAGTCAACAGATCAATCTTCACTATGACGGGAAATATCAGTGGGGCACAATGGAAGCTCGTATCTATAACGAAAATACTCGGCATAAGATGAATTTCGCCGACGACAAAAACTTTTATACACTCGGCATGCCGATGGACACGGAAGGCAAAAACACCGGGGTGCTGGCCAAGGCTGATATGCTCCTTTCGAAGCGTGATATTATACGGATAGGTGGCGAATATCAACGTTATCGCCTTAACGACTGGTGGCCGCCGGTTGGCACTGGCGGGATGTCCCCAGAGACATTCTGGAACATCAATAATGGCGAACGTGACCGTTTCGATATTTTTGGTGAATGGGAGGCGCGCTGGAATCCGCAATGGCTCAGCCAGTTAGGGGTGCGCAGCGATACAGTCAAGATGGATACGGGCATGGTAAATGGTTATAAGATCACGGGGACATCGAATCAATATGTGGCTGAATCGACAGCCTTCAATAACAGCAACCGCCAGCGCACCGATCACAATTGGGATCTGACCGCGCTGAGCCGTTATACGCCCGATGACCGCAAGACTTTTGAGTTTGGTTACGCCCAGAAATCTCGTTCGCCCAACCTTTACGAGCGTTACACCTGGTCAACTGGTGGTATGGCTATGGCGATGAACAATCTTGTCAACGATGGCAATGGCTATGTAGGTAATCTCAATTTGAAGCCGGAAGTGGCGCATACCCTCAGTGCAACCGCAGATTGGCATGATGTGGCGCAGAAACAATGGGGCTTGAAAATTACGCCTTACTATACCTATGTGCAGGATTATATCGATGCAGGTCGTTGCAGTTCCGCAAACACGGGTTGCGGTGCGGCAAACCAACTTCCGGCGAAAACAACCGGGTTTGTTCATCTCCAGTTTATAAATCAGTCTGCCCGACTCTATGGTGTGGATGTTTCCGGCTACTTCCCCTTGGCGAAAACCGACGATTACGGTAGCTTCACAGCGAAAGGCATGTTGAATTATGTTAATGGCAAGAACGAGACAACGGGTGACAATCTCTACAACATCATGCCGCTGAATGCCAAATTGACAATCGAGCAACGTTGGGATAATTGGACCAATAGCATTGAAGGGCAACTGGTTGACGCGAAGAGAGACGTATCGCAGGTTCGCGACGAGGTTAAAACCGGTGGTTATGCTTTGCTCAACCTGCGCAGCAGTTATGAATGGAGGCAATTTAGAGTTGATGCCGGAGTGGAAAACGTCCTGGACAAGTTCTATGCTCATCCCTTGAGTGGCGCATACATCGGTCAGGGATCAACCATGTCGCTAAATGCGACTTCTGCTTTGTACGGAATCCCGGTTCCTGGTATGGGACGCTCGGTTTATACCGGCGTAACTGTGAAATTTTAAATGAAGTTGTAGCATTGGCTAAATGTGCCATAGAGAGAAAATGGGTCAACAGATAAATAGTTAGCAGCGGCCTCGAGTCTCATACAGTTTTATGGCCGGCCCTTGTTCTCTCCTTCATCTCTGGGCGAGGATCCAACGGCGAAGCTTGGGTACAATTATTGCTTTGAACAAGGCAAAAGTGTTTGTATTTATTCCTTTTTGCCATTGAGCACCTCCTCGTAGAAATCTAATCCACTCTTAAGAATGTGTCCATTTTTGTCCTGCCACCTCATTTTGTGATGGCATTAAAAAAATGAACAGTATCGAAGCAGAGATTGCTTACAATGATGCAAAGAAAAACCTCCATCATCATCCAGCCCCCAAATGCCGGCCAGCGGCTTATTGATTTCGTCAGTCAACGCTTCGACTACCTCAGCCGTGAGCAATGGCTGGTAGAGCTTGCCGCCGAGCGTTTTCTGCTCAATCATGCTCCGGTGCGGGCCGCCGACCACCTCCTGACCCCAGGCGACCAGCTCGTCTATCTTATGCCAGTCCTGATTGAGCCGCCGGTTGCCCGCAACTATGTCTTGTTGTACGAGGATGCTGACCTGCTGGTCATCGACAAGCCCGCCCCCTTGCCCTGCCATCCGGGGGGCCGCTTCTTTAGCCACACCCTCTGGGCCTTGCTAAAAGAAAATCACGGACTTACCGAACTAAGGTTCATCAACCGGCTGGATCGGGAGACCTCTGGCCTCGTGCTGGTGGCAAAAAACAAGGCCGTGGCCCGAAACTGTCAGGCGCAGTTTGTCGAGCGTAGAGTGGAAAAGCTCTATCTGGTGGTAGTGGAAGGGAGTTTTCCGGCCACGCCCAACCCGGTTGAGGCAACCGGTTGGCTGGGATCAGACCAAGACAGCGTGATCCGCAAGAAGACGCGCTTTTTCCATAGCCAAAGCGAGGCACCGATCGGAGCGGTAGAGGCCAGCACCAGCTTTAAGCGAATTGAAAGTATCAACGGCCTGAGTTTGCTGGAAGCAAGGCCGCACACCGGCCGTTGCCACCAGATCCGGGCCAGCCTCCTGCATCTGGGCTTTCCGGTGACAGGGGACAAACTTTACGGGCTGGACGAACAGTTTTTTCTGCGTTTTCAAGAAGACAGCCTAAGCGTCGCTGACCACGCCCGCCTGCGGCTACCCCGCCAGGCCCTGCACGCGGCCAGCCTGCGCCTGAGTCATCCAGCCAGCGGACAGGAACTGGAGTTTAGCGCCCCCTTGCCGCCAGAACTGAGGGGTTTGCTGACAGGTTGACCACCTGCTGGAGGTTTCTTGCCATGCGCCCACCGGGGTCAATGTCCGCTCGGTGCTTTTCACCGTGTGTCGGCACGGTTTGGGACGGCATCTGCATGATGGCCTTGGCTGTCTGTCCCGAGATGGTGGGTAGTTGGGAATCCCCGAAAATCACACCCTGGGCTATGCCATTGCCTTTGGCGACCCGGCGGTGGAATACCAGCGGACCGTGCAGCGGGATCCGACATTGGTGAATGTGATCAAGTGGTAAGTTGCGGGGTGGGGCGGGGGTAAGGCTATACTGCCGTGTCAGATCCGCTGGTTGTCGGCGGTTCCGACGGCAGAAACCACTGGTGCAGCTGATTGAGAAAGGCGTTTTTCAGATCGCCCAGCGCCCTGGCGGTGTCCGGCAGACCCTGTTCCGCTTGGTGTGCGGCTGTATTCATGGAGATGGCACCCAGAGCTTTGGCAAAGGGGGTCAGTTTCGGGTGATCGGTAAGGAGCTGTTCCATGCGGGACATCATCTCTCTGGCTGCACGCTCCTCGGGCGGTACGGTTGGCAGGGCAGGCGTTTCGGCGTTTACCCCTGCGACCGGGAGCGGTATGTGACTCATCCTCCGGGCGAATAGCCCATCCATCTCTTTTGCTTTCATTTCATCCAGGGCCTTGAGGATCTGCTGCCAGCGCGCTTCAAGCACGGTGGCGTAATCAGGGTCTCCGTTCGTGCTGTTCCCCAAGGTATCGTAGAGATCCTTGAGCTTCAGGTCTTTGAGATCTTCCATGGCCGGCAGGGGCGAGTGGCTGGTGAGCCGGGCCTGGGTAACGGTTTGTCGGCTGAAAGTGGCGGCAAGGGAAGAAACCGAGCCCATTGATATTTGGTCGAAATCCATGGCCTTGGTTATGGCCCCCTCTTGGTCGCCGGAAAAAAAGGTAGAGGCAATGGAGGTAAGTTCGGTCACCAGCCGGGTGATGTCGGCAAGCTCCTGCTCGTTGAGATCTCCCTGCACCGTGATCCCCATGGCTTTGGCGCTTGTGGAGCTACTGGTATAATTTACCCCTGAGGATGCGGGGTTAAACCAGCCGATCGCCTGGGTGTATTGGTAATTTTGGCTCAGGCCCGAAAGGGTGACCTGATCGCCTTCCTCTGTGGTCAGGGAGAAAGAGGTCGACTGAACCTGGGTAAGGGTCTGCTCGAAAGTGGATTTGCCGGAGCGGGCGGCATACAGGGATCGGTAGTCGGTGTTGGCGGCTGATCCCTGGCCGGAATTGGTTGGGATGTTCATCGGCAAAACTCCCGGTGGTGGTTGCGGTATAGCACGGCAGGCGGAAGGCGCAACCGTGCTACTGTGTTTGTCGGGAGAGAGAGAGGAAAACTTGAGGGAAAAGATGGTGGATTTGCGGAAAAACGGGCATCTTTTGCGAGAAGATATGTTTTTTATATGATCAGCCGTGCTAATTCTCCTGCCGCCTCTTCTACCTCCCCCAGCGCCCCGGTAATCGCCAGGCCCGCTCTTTCTGTTTTTCGGATCGCGGCTGAGTCTGGAAAACAGGCCAGGGGAGGTTGACCAAGAGCCTCGGTCAGAAAAATCCGGTCGGCGTCATCTGCCACCAGATTGCCGACAAAGGAGATGCGGGGGATACCAGATTCCTCGGCGAGTTTTTTGATCTTGAGGGCGGTGCGTACCCCGGATTTGGAGGGGATTACCACGATCAGCAGATGATCCACTCCGGCGATGGTGCCCCTGCCCAGGTGTTCCACTCCGGCTTCCATATCGAGCAGCACCACTTGGGGGGGGGAGAGCAGCAGTTTGGTGAGCATTCTTTTCAGCACGTTGCTTTCTGGACAGGCGCAGCCCCCTTTGGCGGTCTGGATGGCGCCCAGCACCATGAGCTTGATCCCGTCTTTTTCCACGATGAAGCGGGCCAGCAGATCGTCCACCTGGGGGTTGATGTTGTAAAAGGGAGAGCCATCCACCTTGCCGGAACGCTCCACCAGCAGATCCTTCATCTCGGCGATAGGGGTGATTTTTTCGTCCTCGGCAAAACCAAGGCTTTGGGCCATGTGCGGGCTGGGATCCGCGTCGATGATCAGCACCTCTTTGCCGTGTTTCTGGAGATATTTGGCCAGCATGGCCATGATCGTGGTTTTGCCAACCCCACCCTTGCCACTGATTGCGATTTTCATTTGCGATCCTTTGAAGCGTTTTTTGGTAACTGATCACAGGATAGGCGACCAAGTTCCGCACCGTATCTTTTTGATGCAGGGAAGAAGCAGGTTCGAGTATATTCCGCATGTTTATGTTCTAATAAACTAATCAGCTCTTGGCAAACTGCAAAGCAAAAAAAATGAAGGACCGGAGTACTATGGTTACCCTGGGAATTGAAAATCTCTTATCCTCTCCCCCCGCTTATCTTGCCGGAAAACGGCTGGGCCTGCTCTGTAATCAGGCCTCCACAGATCGACACTTGCGCCACAGTCGCGACCTGCTCATGGCCGCTTTCCCTGGCCAGCTAACCTGTCTGTTTACTCCCCAGCATGGATTCTTTGCGGAAAAGCAGGACAATATGATCGAGTCGGCCCATATGAGCGATCCGGTCAGCGGCCTGCCGGTGTTCAGTCTTTATGGTGAGGTGCGCCGACCCACCGCGGCCATGTACGAACATTTTGATGTTCTGCTGGTGGATATTGTTGATGTGGGAACCAGGGTTTATACCTTTCTCTACACTCTGGCCTACTGTATGGAGGAGGCAGCCAGGCATGGCAAAAAGGTGGTGGTGCTGGATCGGCCCAACCCTGTGGGCGGGGAGGCGGTGGAGGGTAATTTGTTGCAGGATGATTGCCGCTCCTTTGTCGGGCTGTACCCTCTGCCCATGCGTCACGGCCTTACTTTGGGTGAACTGGCCCGCCTGATTAACGTTGAATACGCAATTGGCGCGGATCTTGAAGTGATTGCCATGCCCGGCTGGCAGCGGCGGATGCTCTTTGCTGATACCGGCCTGCCCTGGGTGTTTCCCTCGCCCAACATGCCAAACCCTATCACGGCCCTGGTCTATCCGGGGCAGGTGATCTTTGAAGGCACCAACATCTCCGAAGGTCGGGGCACCTCCTTGCCCTTTGAGCTTTTCGGGGCCCCGTTTCTTGACTGGCAGACGATTCTGACCAGGATACAGGGCCTGCCCCTGCCGGGTTGTTTCCTGCGCCCCCTGGCATTTGAACCCACGGCCAATAAATGGGCCGGACAGGCCTGCAAGGGCTTTCAGCTTCATGTCACGGAGCCACGGACTTTTCTGCCCTACCGCACCTCGTTGGCTCTGCTACAGGCTTTCATGTGTTGTTACCCGGCGCAGTTTGCCCTGAAACCCCCGCCCTATGAGTACGAATTTACTCGAAATCCCCTTGATCTGATTCTGGGCGACAGTGCCTTGAGACATCATCTGGCGACAGGCACGGACCTTCAGGAGCTTGAGCTGGGCTGGCAACAGGGGCTTGCTGATTTCTCCGCAATTAGGCAAAAATATTTTCTCTACCAATAAAAGAGGGTCAGCAACAATGTTCGGGTTTTCGTTTCGCTCAACAAAAAGCAAGTCAGACCAAGGCGTTGATCCGGCAGGGGTTGATCCCCAGACCCAGCACCAGCAGGAGCGGGAACAGTTTCAGGAGGTGCTGCAATCCTTCAATGCTACCCGTATCGAAGAGCGGTTGCAGGTGCTGGACATATTTCTTTCCGTGGAAGAGCATCTGACTCTGACCGGATTAGAGGGGATCATCAGGACAAAAAGACCGGAGTTGCTGGATCGGGAGTTTCTTAAAGAAACCATGGAGATGTTCTGCCAGTTTGGCTTTGCCCAGAAACAGCTGTTTGAAACCCAGGAGGCGGTTTACGAACATCACCACCT
>Ga0208863_1001343_pt1 | contig 15959 bp, 20 predicted proteins | sample RifOxyD3_FD_184040 | JGI IMG/M metagenome (GOLD analysis project Ga0208863, IMG submission 184040) | Soil microbial communities from Rifle, Colorado - Rifle Oxygen_injection D3 (SPAdes) | ecosystem: Environmental > Terrestrial > Deep subsurface > Rock core/Sediment | place: Rifle, Colorado...
AATTCTCTTCATTTTTTAATAGAATCTATCTCCCCTTCCATAGTAAGAAGTTCACTATCATTTCCTGGCGGTCATTCAGGGACATCACTTTTAGTTTTCCCATGTCGGGAAAAGTATATAAGCATTGGTATGTCTGCAATATTCAAAATCTCTGACTGGAGTTCATTTGCTTCTTTAAATACAATATTTTGAGTATCTATATCCCTATATGCCATCCGTCATTCATACTGCTTGATTTTTATATTTTTTACTATTGATAAAAGTTTGGTAACAGATTGTATAAATGGAATATAATGTCGCGATTCTCTGTCTTCTTGATTTTTTTGATCTTCTGCCGATAAAAATGGTGTATTGGCATAATATGGGGGTCGTATGTGCAATATATTATTTTTTTCAAGGCTTTCGAGGAATACATGAAAAATATCGCTATCAAAATATCCGCCCTGTGCCCATTCCTGCATGATTTTTATGACTTGTTCCGAAGTTTTTTCCGATGAGATTGCCTCATATGCTCGGATAATCGGATATATCCTTCCTTCAAGAGGTATTGTTTTCTTTGTTAAACCAAAAGGAAATCCCAATCCATTCATGGTTTCGCCACGAGAAATAAGCATAGATTTTGCCATATCCAATATCTCCCTTTTTACTTCTCCTCATAAGATATGATCGATTTCTTCTGGAAGATCCTCGGATCAGAGGGTTATACTGCGACAAATATCAAGTGCTTTCAAGAAAGTATTAATATAGTGGTCTCTTTTGTGTTTTTCCAACTTACAGAATCCTGAAATATCCGCATACCTTGAAATAACTTCCTTTATAAAAGGAAAATAATCGTTTCTTTCTTTTGGTACTTTCATCGTATTTTCGATGATTTCAATCGTATTTATATTTCCAAAGGCAGAATGCAGATACTTTCGTTCTTTGAGTTCGATAAAACGGTCAATTACTGGATGGATAATATTTTTAAGCTGGTATTCCTTAAATCACTGAGCGAACTTTTCTGTTCCAGAATCAACCATAACGGCGTATTTTCTCGGTTTATCAAAGATATTCAAAGTTATATGTCGCATGTTTAAGGTATCCTTCCTGAAAATCTCTGTTTCCAATGAACTGAAACCATGAGTTTCAAAAACTTCATCACCATCTTCAGAAAGAATACATAACCGAACAGTACCATATGTATCCTCCAGTTTTTCGAGTACTTCCGCATCAATTTGAGTATTATTGAGATAATCTCGAAAAAAATCAATTTCTTTCAATTGTTTTTCTTCCAAAGCTTTCTTCTTTAATTGTTTTTCCGTCTTTTTAATATCGATTCTTCTCCTACTTTCCGGCAAAATGGAAGTTTTTAAAAGTATTGGTATTAGGGGAGCAATGCTTTTTCCTTTCCATGCTTTTCGAATATCGGGATTTATATCCAAAATATAAGTTTTTACGATTTCCTTTTCATATGGAATAACGTATGCGCGTTTTCAGGCATATGTATCAATTATCTCAACGGCATTATAAAAATAAGTTTCCCGTGTTTTTTCTTCCCATTCCTCTTTATGAAGTTTTACAAGAAGGAGAAGTGCTGAGATTTTTATAAGGCATTGTTTTTGATTTCCCTCACATTTAAGAGATTCTTTTAAATATTTTACTGCTTCCACATGATGTGCTGTTGCTATATTTTTAGCATGTCAGATTTTCTTGGTTATTTTCTGTGGTTTTTCGGTTTCTACACTCTGAAAAATCGCAACTGATTCAGCATAGTGAGATAATCATTTACGATAGTAAAATTCGATCGAATCCTCAGAAAATTGATTTTCTCATGAGAGAGACAAAAATTTATCCATTTTCTTATAAGGTAAGAATAGATATTGATTATTTTTCGTACGATTATAACATATAAATATTTTTTTGTCAAAATTACCAAAGCTCAGAAATCTATATCCAATATAGATTATTGGTTTATGATAAATTTGTCTTGTTTTTGTCCGTTTTCGATTTTTGATTTTTCTATAAGCTATGCGACCTCTTTATGAGAGATTTTTATTTATTTATTTATTCTTGTCTCATATGAATACTTCTTTAGAAATACATTCTCAAAATGATTCTTCAAAAACTTCTTCTAATATTTCTTGAAGCAGGGAAATCTTTTCATATCGGGGAAATCATGGGATGATTCTTATAGAAGAACGCTTATTTTGTCTAAAAACTCAACACATAATCGATGAACTTACTCAGATTATGACATTTATAAAGGAGTTGGAAAGATTCTGATTCAGAAATACCGAAGTCTTGGAACAGATTCATAATATACTTACAAAACTTCGATCCTGAGACAGGAGTTATAAATATACAAAAATTGTCCATGTACTTACCAAATATCTAAGCGGTGTCCGAAACTTTTCTTCGACTTCAAATATGAAAAATGTTATGTTTTACAAGAGACTGTTCGAATCTACTCTCGTGGCGATTATTCAGGAACTTGATTCTTTTGAAAGAGATGTATGTTAATTTTGTATTTTCTTGATTATACCTATGCGAATCGATTCATTGCGTTCAAGTCGAAGATAGTAATCGGTTATTCATCATGAGCAAATGAGTAGTATTTCTTCTCCAAAGTGTTCTTTTGCAAGTTTTCTCAGAGGGATAACCACTTTTCCGAGGATTTCATTTTTATTCTGCGAATAGGTCGATATAGGAAGTTTCGTATTAGGTACTTCTTTTCCTATATTCTCAAGTAATATCTTCATCATATCGATAGTAGTATTTTGCGAATGAATATCTTTTGATGTAAGCTTGGTGCCACGGATATAGATTCTTCCACGGATTGTATCCAAGAGGATGCAATCTTTTTCATTCTCTATGACGCTATCATAATCTCCGAAATAGGATATTCCTGATGAATCGGCAAAAAGTATATTTCCTTCTTTCGTATAATCCGAATAGATCTTTTCTGTGATGAATTGTTTGAGCTGCACTCCATCGCCAGAATATCCGTCTCTCCATGAAGCATAATCCAAAGATATAATATGACCATCGGTCTGAAGATGCTGCAATACCTTTTGTAATGTCGCACGACTTCTTTCATTTTTCATGACAAAAAAGAGACTACCGCCTATTTTTCCCGTATTGAAAGGGACGATTCCTATTTCTTCATCTTCAAATTGACGATACCGATAAAAAAGGTACTGAAGAGCGAAGAAGAGCCGATTTTCTTTTTGGTAAGAAAAGCTCATGAATCCTATACTTTTTATAGTGTTTATAAAGGCATTCAGAGCGTTGTCATTGAATGTGTTCTTGAGTAGATAATCGAATCATTCAAGGATTTTAAGATTTGTACTGTCTATATTTTTTCGAGAAATTTCATTCTTATCAAAGCTTAAAAGATCAGAAATAATTGCACGATCTTCATCCTTTACTAATAACGATTTGATTGCATTGGCGACAAAAGTATCAAGATGATTATTTTCTCTTTTTACTCACTCTTTTTTTGATTCGATTTCACCAAACATATTGTACTCCATACCAGTGAATATAACACCATAATCCAATGGAAGTTCTCGTATAACTTCATTATCCACTCATAAAAAATTTGTGATTACATCTTTATAGATGGCAACTCCTGTGGAAGATATTCATACTCCGGCACTCATGGCACATACCTCATCCATATGATTGACGGTATTTTTCTCTGAGATATAAACTATCGGCAACGAAGCATCTGGAATCATAACAGTGAAATTGCTTGCTCCAGTACTTTTTCCGAGAGAAATACAATGTGACAGATTGAGACTGGAACAGTAGAGTTCATTAAAAATCGGATGATTCACAGAGAGTTCTCAATTTTTCAATATTTGAGAGTCAAGTTTTCCTGTTACGATATAAATAAGATAGGTTAGTAGAACTGAAATGACTCATGAGAAAGCAAATCCATGTCATCGTGGAGTTTCTGCCAAGAAATCTATCTCCATTCATCCGGAGAAACCGTTTTCAGTTAGAAAATTTTGAAGAAAAAGAGTGATTCTTTCGATATCATGTTTGAAAAATACGGCGAACTTATCTTCTTTGAAAGTATTTTCAACTGAAGAATAATGAAACACTGTACGAAATGTGATTTTTTCGGAAGTATTGAAATTCACTCAACAAAAGGTTTTTATAGGAAGTTTTTGTTTGATTCTGAGAGCACTCACTCCATGGGAAATATCAGCTCACCATGTAAGAACACCGTCGCCTGAGAGCACTATGTTGTGCGTATTAAAAAAGTCTTTGTAGAGAGTATGGAAATTTTTCTGTAATTCAAGAGAATCCATTTTTATATTACCTTTCATTTCGACGAATGATTAGAGATAAAAATTAATACTGAACTAAATGAATTCATTTTATGAACCATAGATTAAACAATGTTTATATTGTATCTTATTTTTCATACAAAACAACAGTTTTTAATATATATAATGCAACTTTTGGATTTTCAATATTTGTCTTTGTTTTGTCTTTTCTTTTTCGCCCGTTTTTTTTATACTCATATCAGTCTTTCGAGGCTCGTGCATCTATCTTCTTGTTTTTCTCTACAATTTTTATGCGCTTACGGTATTAGTTTTAGTGGTTGCAGCTTTCAGCTCCCGATGCCACACTTACCGTACAATAGTTTGCTCAGACATGCATATCATGTCAGATACTACTGATTATCGCATCTACAGAGAGTATAACGATGATATCAACGACTTTGGAGGATTTCTCCAGAATTTCAGAACAAAAACCCTCAACACTATAGTGTTGAGGGTTTTTGTTTTTTTAAAAAATGTAATGGTGGAGCACTATAATCAAGTTGCGAACTTTTATGGCAGAGAACCCAGAGTACGATGTTGAGCAGTTATTTGAGATGGAATACGCTGAATTTGGACTATATAGAGGCGGGCGGGAAAGTAATCGGTAAGCGATTACTTGTAATATTTATGGTAAAGTAGTACTTGTGTTAGTAGAAGCGGTCAGATTGTGAACTCTATTTTTAATTTTGCGATTAAGTATTATTTGTAAAATATTTCTTTTTGTGATAAAATGGTATAGATATTTTACTTTCTATCTTAGTTACATATATGAGTATTAGTTCATCAGAGGCAGGTTCAAATAATACGGAAGTAGTACAACCACAAAAGACAGGTATCCTACATGCATTTAATCCTGGGACTCGTGAATGGTGTGTTCTTGTTGATGGTGGAGAAAGACTTATTTTTACTGCTGATGCATGCCTACCCGTGGGCAACGATAGTAAAGATGTGGTATTTAATAATCTCGTCAAAGGTGATGAGATATCATTCAATCGCGGAGAGGGTGCTGAATGGGATAAAATTAGAAATGTTGCATTTGTTTCTAGTATGGATACTGATGTACTTACTACTCGTGTGCAAAATAACTTTACCACTGCCATAGACGCCGTTGAGACTATGGAGCCTAAAATAAGCGGTACAATTAGAACAATGAGAATATTTTCAAATCCAACACCAGATAAAGATGCTATAACCAAAGGACTTATTATCCCTACTGACCCTGCTAACGGAGGTAAGCCTATTGAATTCTTTCATGTTACATGTATAGGGGGATTTTCTACATTTGAAGCTCTTCATAAACGAGATGAAGGCGGTGAAAAGATAAAGGTTACTTATAACATTATTGATAAGTGAAATGGTCCAGTGGCTTGTAATGTTGCAGAAGATATTTCTGAGAAATCTGAATAATCCTATTTTTCATTTAAGTTCCATGGTCTAAATATCATGAGGTCTAAAATATTCTGTTTTTAGCAGTTATAAAACCAATAAGCACCAGTTTATATAAACTGGTGCTTATTTTATAGGAAAACCTACTGGCTCCTGAGGTTGGAATCGAACTGGTGGAGATGGTCGGAATCGCACCGGCGTGCTCAGAGGTCACCCTCGACGTCTACTATCATAGATTCTTTTGAATACTCGAAAACTTAAATAGAACCAAAAATATTCTCGAGAATACGACCGAATATACTACTCGTTCTCTGTCCGAAAGTATTAGGAGTTCAGAGAGGAGAGACCTATGGATATAAGAGGTGCACTAGATAGATACACTCTCAGATTTGTAGCAGGCCAGCCGGCACTCATCCCCGAAGGGAGGCTACGTTTTACTATTACGCAGTTGCGAGAGTAGTAGGAGCAAGAGCTTTCTTGAAAGCTGCAAGACCTTTAGCAACACGAGTGTTAGCAGTTGTTGTGCTTATTATTGATTGCGGAAGTTATAAGCACCTCCCGGATAGCGATCGAAGTATGACGAAGTCTCCAAGTAGAATTCTATATCATCCCCATGTGGAAACGAGTATATGAAAAATAGGGAGAAAATCAAGTTTATATAGAGATGAGAAAATAAGGAGAACAGGAGAATAAATACCCCTTATATGACCTGTAAGATGCTGGTTTTATACAAGAAAAAATGTAAAAATCAGAGTAAAATTAACATTTGTTAGAATATGTCATTAATCCCTCCAATAAAGCAAAAAATGATATTTTTTACTACATTTTCTCGACAAAGAAAGAGGATTTTTGGAGAAAAAAACAAAAAAACATTTGCTTTTTGCTTTACCCTTCATATAATCGCTCTTGTTATTTTATCTCTATAATAACAATTTTTATGAAAAAACAGGATTTTATTAAAGCAGTTGCTACTGCTGCAGGTCTTTCTCAAGATGCTGCTGGAAAAGCTCTTAATTCTATGATTTCAGTGGTTACTGCTGAACTCAAGAAAGGTGGGGAAGTTAATATTACTGGTTTTGGTGCCTTCAAAGTTTCTGCTCGTGCAAAACGAAATGGAGTTAATCCTAAGACTGGTGCTAAAATTTCTATCCCAGCTATGAAGTCTCCTGTATTCCGTGCAGGTAAAACTCTTAAGGAATCTGTAAGATAGTTTTTATAGGAAAAAGACCACTTGTTTCGACAAGTGGTCTTTTTTTTGACTTTATTTACATTTTTTGATATAATAAACTGGTATGTTTATAGATTTACTTCTCTATCAATGCTACAGATAGACATTTCTCATCTGGAATATAATGAATTGGTCGATTTCGTAAACGCGAATATTTCCGATTTTGGGAATTTTGATTTGGAACTCATTTTCAAGGCAGATTATAACCAATCAAAAATCATTCGCGACCTTATTCTTCTGTTATTCCAAAAAAATAACATCGAGGTGCCCTGGAAAAATCGATTTGTCCTCATATCAGATGAGTTGGTAAATAATTCTATCGAATATGGAAGTCTTCCACTTGATAAAAATCACTTCACTATACATTTTAAAACGATAGAAAAATCACTTACTATTAATATGGAGGTATGTGATACTGGTCGTGGACTCGAATCAAAAACGAGTCATGAAATGGAAGAATTGAAAAAAACGAAAGAATCTATCTGATTTGAAGGTTATCTCGGAAAACGAGGTCGTGGACTCTTTCAACTCGTGACAAACCTCGTAGATGAACTCTATTTCAGAGATGATTCAAATGGGGGACTTGTGGTCGGAGTTAGAAAGAAAATGAATATTCTATAATATAAAAAGAGCTTCTTACATAAGAAGCTCTTTTTATATTTTACCCTTTTGATTTCTTTTGGAAAACTGTTTTCTCGAGAGGAAATGCTCGTCCTGCTATAACTACTTTTCCAAAATCTTCGTCATCTGATCCTTCGAAGAAATATTCTTCTATATTTGCACGAAGCATCGCGTGGACTTTTGTCAGGATATGGAGTTTCTCCATAATATCGTACACACGGGCAACCGCTTCGAAGTTCTTCATATCGGTCATACGGACAATCTGTTCGATTCGTTCTCCCGTAACAGTTATCTCTCGGTCTCCTGTCTTGGTTATCTTGAAACTATCGCTTTTCTGGAAGTCTTTCAAATCATAGAATTTCATCGGAGTATCTTCTCCATCTCCGTTCTCTCTTTCAATAGATTTACCGGCATATTCGGAGATAAGGAAATCCTTCAGTTCATCTATTCATTGAAATCCTGCTGCGGAAATAGTGAAATATTTCTTTCCTTTGAAGTGTTTTGCGAGTTTCTTGGAAAGAGGAGCAATCTCGTCCGGTGGAATAACATCGGCTTTAGAAAAGACGATTACTTCTTCTTTTTTTTCGAGAGTATCAGAAAACATTTCAAGTTCCTTTCGGATATCTTTGTAGTTCTGAACTACTGCTTCTTCTCCCTGACTCATATCGAGAAGATGAAGAAGAACATGTGTTCGTTCGATGTGCTTCAAAAATTGGATACCAAGTCATTTTCCTTCTGAAGCACCGGGAATAAGTCCTGGAACATCCTCAAGAATAAGATTCTGTCCTTTATGTTCCATTACTCCAAGATTCGGGATAAGTGTCGTAAATGGATAATCTGCAATCTTTGGTCGTACATTCGTCACACTTTGGATAAGAGTGGATTTTCCTGCATTTGGAAGTCCGATAATTCCTATATCTGCAACGAGTTTCAGTTCGAGTTTCACGAATTTTTCTTCTCCTATGTCTCCCATTTCCGCAAAAGCGGGAGCTTGGCGCACGCTTGATGGAAAATGGGCATTTCCAAATCCTCCACGACCTCCTTGACAGAGTGGATATGTTTCACCTTCGTGATTCAAATCGACGATGATTACTCCTGTTTCTGCATTAGTCACGATAGTTCCAACCGGAACCTTTACGATGAGATCCTCTCCAGCAGCACCGTGCATTTCCTTCGTTCCGCCGTCTTCTCCATTCTCTGCTCTGAGCGTATGGGTATGACGAAAGTCAGACAAGGTATTCATATTGGAAGTTGCGCGAAGATAAGCATTTCCACCGTACCCGCCATCTCCTCCATAGGGACCTCCGTTCGGTATACATTTTTCACGGCGCCATGAAACGATTCCATTTCCGCCTTTTCCGGCTTTGATAGTGATTTTTACTTCATCGATAAACATAAAAAAGGGGTTAGATATTTCGCGCATTCTATCTAAAAATGCCTTTTTTACAAAAAGATTTGTAAATTTAAAAAAAAACATATACTGTGCTCCATAAATTCGTCATTCTCGCGAGGGCGGGGATTCAATTCATTACTTCTAATATCATCTATTATGGCAAAAGGAAAACGAACATATATGTCTTGTATCTCTACTGAGTCAGGGATTATGGGATACATAACAAATGTACAAAAGAGAAACTTCGCAACTGGAGAAAAACTTGAACTTCGAAAATACGATAAAAAACTTCGAAAACACGTTATTTTCAAGTTAAAAGAAACAAAACACTAAAATACAAAAAAACCTCCGAGATTCTCGGAGGTTTTTTTAAATGTATAAATATTATGCGATTTGTGAAAAACCTGCATCGTTTGCTGCACCGAGAATGGTCGCGATTTGAGCTCGATGATTCGTTTCAAGATTACTTATATCCATTTCGAGTCTCAGTAATCGTTTATCCACGATAGCTCGTTCAGCCGGAGAAAGTGTTACAGCAGTAAGTCTTTCCACCCGACCACCGAACTGCTCCAAAAGATTTGCGATTTCACCCCTTATCTCTAAATGATCTGGTTGTTGATTAAAAACATTACTATCTCTTTCAGCACTTGGTGTCATATGTGTTTTTATTTACGGATAAAATTAAATATTTTTTTGAAAACTTTCCATTTCCTGCTTTGTGCTTTTCTGAATCTGCTTCCGATTATAGGCTTCCAGATCGGATTCTATATCTTCCAATGCCTGAACGAGAAGTATTTTCTTTTCCTGTTCCAGTTCATCACGATGAAGTTTAATACTTGCAACAACTGTATCCCATGTTTCAAATATATGAAGTTGTTTTTCCTCGGTCAATATTGGGAATATCCGTATTATTTCACGAGCATCGTCCGGATGAAGTCCAGTAATAGAGATCCTTCGAAGTAGTTCCGTGTTTTGTATGAGTTCTAGAGTCATGGGAAAACTATGTATAAAATAAGATATGAGATTGATTCTTCTCCCCGACAAAATGAGTATATCATATCGAGAAAAAAGATACAAATAAATCGGATATTTTTCATTTGACAAAGTGTATTTTTCTTACTCTTGAATTCGGATTTTCTCGATATGTACACACTTCCCTGCTTGTATCTCTACAAAGATTCCGGTCAATACCCCTTCTCCAACCACTTGTTCTGCTTTTGGTCCAAATAACTTCGTACCAGTAAGAAGTTTCGGAAGACGAGATTCAAATGTATGTCCGATAGAACTCCAGAGCGGACCAGTCATACCGAGGTCAGTGATCATCCCCGTTCCTTTCGGGAATATCCGTTCGTCATTGGTTTGTACATGTGTGTGCGTTCCATAAACAACACTTGCTTTTCCATCGAGAAAATGAGCCATATTTACCAGTTCCGCGGTAGTTTCCCGATGAAAATCCACTACAATCGCATCGAGTTTATCAGTGATTCCGGAAAGGATTTTTTCGATACTTTGAAAAGGATTATCGACACTGTCATTCATAAATGTTCCTGACATAATATTGATAACCAATAATTTCTGTCCATTTTTTTCGACAATTTTCCATCCTTTTCCAGGAATAGGATAGTCCTGGTGTTCGGAATAATTTGCTGGACGAATCTGGATAGATGTAGGATCGGAAAAAATATCTCCAGAGTCCTTAAAATTCGAAAAAACATGGTTCCCGCCGGTAAGCACGTCGAATCCGAGTTCCTTCATAAAAAGGACATGTTTTTCTATCGGTCATTTCCCTCCAGTGATATTTTCGGAGTTGGCAATTATAAAGTCTGGAGCGTATTTCGCACGGAGAACACCGATATTTTCCTCTACCATTCTTCGACCCGTTCGCCCGAAAACATCTCCTAAAATAAGAATCTTCATATTAAAAGAATAGATAACGATATTAATGAGAAGAATTATATGGAAACAAAGGGAAAATAAAAATCGATATTTTGAAATACGGGAAAATCCAAAAGAATTTTCCCGTATTTTCTATATGAAATTTGTATTATCCGCCATTTTCCATGAAATTTTGGTGTCAAATGGAGGAGATTAATTCTTAGTCTTCCTTATTTCTCACTATAGCTTCACAATAATTTGCAAATGTTTCAAGAAAGGAAGGGGTATAGCTACAGGGGTTGTTGCTCAAAAATTGATAACCGAAACCAGAAATATACTCAATCATCGATTTTTTATATGCATATCTTGCCAGGGATATTTGATTTGGTTTTTTTACAGGACACTCTGGTCGAAGAAGAATATTCTCGTGTTCAATATTATCATTTGTCAAAAAACTATAGAGACTATCAAGCTCTGGAGCAGGAAGTCTTACCAGTACGGATTTGCCCATAGGGACAATAGGATGATGGAATTCCGAATGCAAAATATCAAACACTTTCACAGAAAGTCTCTGTTGAATGGCTTTGGTCGGAGAAGACGTATTTTTGCTCAGAGAGCAGGGATTTTCTAAAATAGTTTGATTCATAAATATAAAGATATGAATTACAGGTTTTGTACAACAAAATATTGTATTAATGATACCTCTCATTAAATACAAGAGAAGAGGTAGAAATTGAAGCCTTATTTTTGAAGACTGAAGATACAGTACTTCCGAGAAAAATCATTATTACAATGAGTAAAAGAAAAATGAATTGCTGTTCATTTTTAATATTTTTCATAATATTGAATTTTAATGAATTAAATCCATTTCTTGATTCGGTTGTAAGAATATGAAATATTCCCAATAATAAAAAGACAAATTAAAGACAAACTTAGAAATATAAAATTAAGATTAATTTATGAGTAAAAAGATTATTTTTTATTAAAAATTCTTTTGCTTTTTCCTTATTTACCCCTATACTACCCGGGTATGCACCCGTCTTGACTGTGTTATTCTGCCGATGGGGGCAATTTTTTGCGTATAATAACCTTATGAAAAGTTCGAATTTTTTCATAAGTTCTTAGTTCCAGAGTAGTATTCTCCTTGTGTCCTGCCACTACTTTTCATAAAAAAACCTTTTCTTTTAGTTCTCTATAAAAACTATCTATTTATGGCAAAAAAACAAGGATCTATTACCTCCACTGCTCAAGTGTCTCCAGAAAGTCTCGGAGCGCTCTACGAAATAAGTGGACGGTATTTTTTTACGGATGATAAATCCATCTTGGAACTTCCGGAACTCATCGAAGTACAACTCGATAGTTACCATGATTTCCTTAACTTCAAGCTGAACAAAGCTTTTGAAGAGACTTTCCCTATTCAAGACTTTTCAGGAGAAAAGATTGATATCTATTACAAAGGAATCACTATCGAAGAACCAAAACTCAGTGTTTCCGATTGTAAGAGAAAAAATCTCAATTACGAAGCGCCTATGAAGGCTCGACTTGAGATGCTCAATAAAGAATCCGGAGAAATCAAAGAACAGGATGTCTATATGGGAGGTGTTCCTCTTATGACAGAACAAGGAACTTTCATCATCAACGGTATCGAACGAGTTATCATCAATCAGATTATTCGATCGACTGGTATCTTCTTCACTCCAGATGCTAAGAGTCCAGGATTGTTCGCTATGAAAGTTATCCCACAAAAGGGAAGCTGGTTCGAAATCGAAATTGAGAAAAAAGGAGCTATCAATGTAAAAATCGACAAGAAACGTAAGATTGCGATTTCCGTGATTCTTCGTGCTTTCGGTCTCGAATCCGATGCGGAAATCATCGCCGCTTTTGCCGATAATAAAGAATTCATCTCCAAATACATCGGTCCTACTCTTGAAAAAGACAAGACTAAGACTCGCATGGAAGCCCTCTATGCTATCTACAAACTTCTTCGTCCAGGAGATCTCTGAACCGATGAACGAGTAGAAGAACTTTTCAAAACAACATTCTTCGATACGAAGAAATTCGATCTTGGAGCGGTTGCCCGACTCAAAATCGAACGAAAATTCGGTATCACTACTTCTTATGAAGATGTAGACGGAAAATTTCTTTCCAAAGAAGACCTCGTAGCAGGTATTCGATACCTTCTTTCTCTCAATGAAGAACTTCCAGGATTTGAATGGGATGATATAGATCATCTTGAAAATCGACGAATCCGTTCTGTCGGAGAACTCGTTTACGATAAAGTAAAAGTGGGTCTTGCTCGAATGGAAAAGATTGCCAAGGATCGTATGACGATCGTAGAACTTGCTGACGCGACTGCCGGAACTTTCATCAATTCCCGTCCTTTGACGGCTGTTATGAAGGAATTCTTCGGAACGAGCCAACTTTCCCAATTCATGGACCAATCCAATCCTATTTCCGAGCTTGCACACAAACGTCGTGTTACCGCTCTCGGAGTCGGAGGTCTTACACGAGAACGAGCTTCGTTCGAAGTACGTGATGTACATCCAACTCAATACGGACGAATCTGTCCTATCGCGACACCAGAAGGACCGAATATCGGTCTCGTTCTCCACTTCTCGAGTTATGCTCGAGTTGATAAGCACGGATTTATTACTACTCCGTTCCGAAAAATCCAACATACCGTTGCGAACGATGGAAAGGCGGCAGTAAACCGAATCACTCTCGATGCTCTCACTGATGCGAAAGGGAAAGTGATTCTCGATGAAAAGACATACATTACTGAGGCTGATGCAAAAAAACTCAAAGAACAATATACAGGAAAAGAAATCGAAGTTCGCGGATTCCTCACGACTGAATACGAATATGTAGATGCTTACCAAGAACGAAAACTCGTTATTGCGGAAGCAAATTCCCTCTCTGACGAATACGGAAACTTTACGGAAACTCGTATTTCCGCTCGTAAGAATTCCGAAGCGACAACTGAGTACGTTCGTGAGATTACTCATATCGACGTTTCTCCGAAACAAATCATGAGTGAATCGACTGCGCTTATTCCATTCTTGGAACATGACGATGCAACTCGTGCCGAAATGGGAACGAACATGATGCGACAAGCAGTTCCACTCGTACGAGCGGAAGCTCCAGTAGTCGGAACCGGAATGGAACGACTTATCGGAGAAGAATCCGGTTACGTAGTGAAAGCCGAAGAAGACGGAGAAATTATCGGAGTTGATGCGAAACATATTTCCGTACTTTACAAGAGCGGAAAGAAAGCACTCTACGAACTTCGAACTTTTGAACGAAGCAATCATGATATGCTTATCCACCAAAAAGCGAAAGTATCCGGTGGACAGAAAATTACTAAAGGAATGATTCTTGCTGACGGACAATCTATCCAGAACGGAGAACTTGCGATTGGTAAGAACCTTACTGTAGCCTATATGCCATGGGAAGGGTACAACTTCGAGGATGCGATTATCATCAATTCCCGTGTAATGCAGAATGATTATTTCACTTCCGTTCATATCAACGAGTACGTTCTCGATGTTCGAGAAACAAAACTTGGGCCTGAACAGACTACAAACGACATTCCAAACGTTGCGACCAATAAACTCAAAGACCTCGATGAAAACGGTATCGTTCGAATCGGTGCGTACGTAATGGGTGGTGATATCCTTGTCGGAAAAGTTACTCCGAAGGGAGAAATCGAACTTTCTCCTGAAGAACGACTCCTTCGAGCGATTTTCGGAGATAAATCCAAAGATGTTAAGGACTCTTCTCTCATGATTCCTGCGGGATCCGGAGGAAAAGTTATCGGAACTCACGTACTTCGTCGTGAAAACGGAGACAACCTCCCAACTGGAGTATTTGAACAAATCAAAGTATACGTTGCTCAGACTCGTAAAATGGAAGTCGGAGATAAGATGGCGGGACGTCACGGTAATAAAGGTATCGTTTCACGAATCGTACCTCCAGAAGATATGCCATTTATGGAAGACGGAACACCAGTAGATATCATCTTGAATCCACTCGGAGTTATCTCCCGTATGAATATCGGACAGATTCTCGAGACCCATCTCGGAGCTGCGGCGCAGAAACTCGGAATCACTATCGCAACACCTATCCTCAATGGTATTTCTGTTGAGAAAATTGGAGACCTTATGGAACAAGCAGGTATTCCACGAGATGGTAAAGTACAACTCTTCGATGGAAAAACCGGAGAACCGTTCAAGGAAAAAACTATGGTCGGAGTGAAATATATGTTGAAACTTCATCACCTTGTCGAAGACAAGATCCACGCTCGAAGTGTCGGACCATACTCTATGGTTACACAACAACCGCTCGGAGGTAAAGCTCAGAACGGAGGACAACGTCTCGGGGAAATGGAAGTGTGGGCTCTGGAAGGATACGGTGCTGCCAATATCCTTCAAGAAATGCTCACTATCAAATCCGATGATATCAACGGACGTGCACAATCGTACGAAGCTATCGTCAAAGGAAAACGAATTCGACGACCAAATATTCCAGAGTCATTCAATGTACTCCTTCGTGAACTTCAGGCATTGAATCTCAGTATCGAACTTCTCGAAAAGGGAGAACTCGAAGAACAGGAGGCAATCATATTGGAACGTTACAGTGAACTCGAGAAATTAGAAGGACAATATGATATAGAATTGGATATTCCAAGTATTGAAGAAAAAGTGGAATGAAATGTTGTTGCAAAGATTGAGGAAGATACGGAATAAAAAATAGTAGGGACAGACCCGTATGTCTATCCGGATATCAATTCAAAAACCATCATGGCGAACACATGGGTTCGCCCCTACGATATATCATTCTTAATTACTAAATTAACTTCCTTATGATTCCAGATTTCAAAGATAAAAATTTCGAAAACTTCTTAAATGACAAAATCACCGATTATTCTCAGATTGAGAAATTTGCCGGAAGACGGGATATTACTCAGGGTAAAACCCTCGATAATCTCGCCGGTATCAGTATCGGTCTTGCATCCAAAGAACAGATTCGATCTCTCTCCTACGGAGAAGTTCTCATTTCAGAAACTATCAACTACCGAACACAACGACCAGAACGTGCTGGACTTTTCTGTGAACAGATTTTCGGACCTCGCAAGAATTTC
>Ga0208863_1001345_pt1 | contig 15932 bp, 11 predicted proteins | sample RifOxyD3_FD_184040 | JGI IMG/M metagenome (GOLD analysis project Ga0208863, IMG submission 184040) | Soil microbial communities from Rifle, Colorado - Rifle Oxygen_injection D3 (SPAdes) | ecosystem: Environmental > Terrestrial > Deep subsurface > Rock core/Sediment | place: Rifle, Colorado...
CGACACTGGATGGTATGGCTACCATCAAGATCCCCGCCGAGAGTCAAAGCGGCAAGATCTTCCGTTTACGCGGCAAGGGCATCAAGGGTGTACGCAGTTCGACACACGGCGATTTACATTGTCACGTGATCGTCGAAACGCCAGTCAATCTGACCGAACGTCAGAAGGATCTGTTGCGTGAATTCGAAAGCATCAACGCCAAGGATAATGCGCATCACAATCCTCGCGCAAAATCATGGATGGACAAGGTGAAAGACTTTTTCGCCGCGTAACGTCCGGTTTATCTCGTTTCATGCAAAACGCCCCGCAAGGGGCGTTTTGCATGAAACTTACCGCTAAACAACACCCGCCTGAACATCAATGCTCAGGTAATAAATTTGCAGCTCTTGCGCACGCACGTGCGCCATTAATCGCTCCGTCGCATCCTCATCCAGAATGAATTCGACCTTTACCGCCAACTCTCCGGCCAACTCAAAGAAAGTATCCTCGTGCAGCTTACCGTGACGCCCGAAACCTGCTATGGCGCGAAAAGCCGAACCGCCATGAATACCGAATGACTTTGCTTCCTCAAGCAACCATTCATACAACGGTTTACCTGCGTGATGTTGCTTTTCACTGACATAGAAATTAAGCTGTTTCATCATTGCACTCCGTTTAACCACCTGAAAGTCTGTATCCCCAGCACCGTCATCAGGAGTGAGCCGCTCAGATGGGCGATGACAATCCCGCCGCCCCATAGATACTGACCTCGCATCAGCAAAGTCACGGTTTCTGCAGAAAAGGTGGAGAAGGTGGTCAATCCACCCAGAAAACCGGTAATGACCAGCAAACGCCATTCGGGCGACAGACCCGGGTGCTGCATAAAGAATGCGATGGACAAGCCGATCAGATACGCGCCGATCAGATTGGCGGCCAGCGTGCCGAGCGGCATTTCAGGCAGTGCCGGATTAAGCCAGAGCCCTAAACCCCAACGCAACCAAGCACCGCAGGCGGCTCCGACACCGATCGCAAAAAATGAATAGCTCATCGCTAGTCTACCACCCTGACCTGTGCAAACCCTCCGCCCGGCGTGCGGAAATTGGTGGTCTGCCCCTGATATAGCCTTGCCGCCATCAGTTGAATTTCCCCCTCATAGACATAGGCGCGCACGTCGAATTTCAGCGACAGCACATCGTCTATGAGACATTCCCCCGGCACAGCCAGTTTTTGCGCCACATAGCCCGATTGCAAAATTTCAGCAAAAACACGCTTGGTCAGTTTTTCGCCGCGATAGGCACCACGGCTACCGTAGCCACAATTAGGTTTAAAGAATAAAGACTTACGATTTACCCACAAATCCTCTTGCGCACCGGCATCAACCACAAAGGTATGAGGAATTCCCGCCTGCAAGGTGGCGATATCTTCCTCCCCCACACCCTGCATGCGCAATTCATCTACATCAGTTAAACGCGCCAGATTGCGTTTATCGGCGTAACGCGCATAGTGTTCAGGGTTCGGCGTTAACACGACCTCACCTTGCCTCCATGCGTTCAACAAGACGGGGTATTTTTGCAAGGAAAAATCCGTCAGCCGATTGTAGACCAGATCTATCTGCTGCTCGCCAACGTATAATCCGCCCTCACCCGCAGACAAATCAGCGGGATCTGCAATACAAGTCTTGATACCATGACGCTCGAACAGACGTTGTGCCAGCAGGAACTCCGGGTATAAATACTGCGCTGACGGCGCTTCATCAACGATGGCGATACAACTTAACGGTCTGGCGCCTGAACCGTACTCATGGCGAAACATCTCCACAAACACTTTTTCGAGATCGTCCTGAGCAACCGGTTCTCCCGGCAGATCCAGTCCGCGTTGACTGGCTATCAGCAGTGCATTGAGAAAGGCGCCGCCCGCATTGGTATTGATTTCAATCAGATGCGCGCCATCGCTGTTGAGATGAAAATCATAGCCGTAAAACACCCCTTTGGCGCTCCTGCACTCTTGCCGCTGAGCACTTTCCCACTTTTCGCTATTAACCACTCGTTCAACCGCCGAAATCACCGCCTGCATCTGCTGCAACTGATTGCGACTGATGTATAAGGGCACAGCGGAAAATAAATCCGGACAGCGTCCAACAGTCAGCTGATACCAGGAGTCACCCTGTTGACGCAACTGATCTTGCAAGGCATCGAACACCTTCGAATTCATCCGGTTAGCAACGTTCACTTAGGGGCCACCCAACAATTGCCGCTTGAGTTTTTCCTGCACAGGATGTTCGCCCAGCCATATTTTCAGCAATACGTTATAAAACGCGTCACCGCTAATCATGCCGCGCAGTCCGCCATTGACCATCACCCGTGTGCCTGTGCCGGGCAGATAATCCATATCGATGACATCCCCCTTGTTTAACGCGCCCATCTTGTAAAAAACATCTTCAAATTCGCCCACCGGCTTTTTCAAGGCAGCTAACTCTTCCTCGCTGTGGTTGTTCTCGATCGCCTTTTTAAACAGATACAGCAACTCACCGGGATTCAGGTCGCTCACCATGTGCATGGCAATTCGCTTTTCACCCTTGTCAGCCAACACCGCTGCCGCACTGCTTTGTTTTGTAACCAGATAGAGCGCCGCCACATAGATATCGAAGATATATTTACGTCGCACTCCGCTGCCATTGAGCACCAGATTGCGCATCCCCAGCTGCGCATGGTCTTCAACGATGACTCCTTCCACATTTACCACCTGGGCGGTCAAACCCAGGCTCAAGCCCAGACTGACCCCTGTTAACAGTGTAACCAATATTAATTTCCGCATACCCCTAGCCTCCCCGGCTATCCGGTGCGCGCAGAACCCGCTCGCCCGGATTTTATTTTTACGCTTGCAAGCAAAAAGGCAAGCACCCCTGCCTGCCTTTCCTGACTACCTTATCCACAGCGTTGAATTGTAGCGCATCACATCCGATTGGAATACTGCTCTCAGATTTACTGCATTTAAAAACCCATTGCATATTGCATGCTGAATATATCCACACTGCTGGCATAGGACCCAAGTAAATTAGCTACGGTCGTCGTCGAAGGCAGCCCCGCAGCACCGGTATTGTTATTGATCGGTGACGCCTTGACAAACAGGTGGGCATAACCGAAGTCCAGCGCACTGTTTTTATCAGGCTTGTATTGCCCGCCCAACGCCAGCCAGATGCGATCGGCATCGGGCACGCGCGCGGTACGGTAGGCATCGGTCACCGGCGACTGATCATAGGCCAAACCCATACGTGCTGTCCATTGCTCACTATAGTGATAATTGCTACCCAGCGAAACACGCCAGGTATCGCGCCAGTTTTCCGGCGTTCGTGAAAGTGTCACACCGGTCGCACCGCTGGCGACGACCAACTCCGGAAAACTGCTCCAGCCGGTGCGGGTCAGATCGGCCATCACATCCCAGCGCTTACCCATCTCACGGAAGTAGCTGAACGACAAGGTGCTCGGCATCTTGATGTAAGTCACAGCGGAACCGCTTAAAACAGGCATCCCGGCGGGGTTGGTCACGAGGATGGTGCCGTTGAGTTTATAACCGATCGAGGAACGATAGGCGATGCCCAACCGCCCGCTCTGGCCCAGATTCAGCAACGCACCGGCATTAGCGCCATAGTCGGTGCCGCTGCCCGACATGGTAGACATGCCCTCGCCCGCACCCACAAAACTCTTCGCATTTGACAAAGTTGCACGTAATTGCTGATAACTGACTCCCGCCCCCAACGCCAGCGCATCGGACACCTGATAGGAGAAGGACGGATTGAGATTGATCGACTCTATGCTGGATTTGAGCGCCTGAAACCGGCCTGTCCAGCCTGCAGAATAATCCGTCTTCATCCCGAACGGCACGTTAACACCCAACCCGATATGCATCCTGTCGCTCAGTGCCATCGCCACATAGGCATTGGGCACCCCCGCGAAACCGCCGGCATTCCCTGATGTATTGCCCAACGGACGCCCCGCTGCGGGACTTGAACCCGCATCGGAGTACACGCTAGATACATTGATCAGACTGCCGCCTACCACGAGCTGCCCGCCCTTCAGGCGCGACATACCCGCCGGATTGTAATAAATCGTCGAGGCATCCTCGGCACTTGCCGCACCACCGGCATAGGCATTCCCCATCCCGCTTCCGCTTTGTTCGATCAACGCAAAACCGGACGCGACCGCCTGCCCGGCGGTGAACAGCAATGCCCCGCAAATCAACCTGAATTTCATCACTCTCCCCTTGATTATTATTGCCCCGACAACGGCTATTCTTCCGGCGGTACCTCGCGCGGTTTGCGGTTTTCTTCTACAGCCACATAGGTAAGCGTGGCCTCAGTCACCTTGACACAAATAGGCTGAGCCGGATCACGCTGCACATACACCTCAACATTCACAGTGATTGAGGTGCGCCCCACCTTTTCTATATGCGCATAGAAACTGACAATATCTCCCATAAAGATGGGCTGTTTAAACAGGAAGGAATTGACCGCCACGGTCGCCACCCTCCCTCTTGCGCGGTGCACAGCAGGGATACTGCCTGCAATGTCCACCTGAGCCATAATCCAGCCGCCAAAGACATCGCCGGTATAACTGCAATCGGACGGCATGGTCACCACCCTCAGAGTGGGCTGACGGGCAGGCAGGGTAGTCACAATTTCATCCACGATTAGTGCCCCTCATATAACTGCTTGATTTGTTGTGAATAACGTCGGGTAACCTGATCGCGTTTAAGTTTCTGCGTAGGCGTCAACAGATCATTCTCGATACTCCAGGGCTCCCGCAACATTAACACGCGATTGACTTTAGCATAACCCGGAAAACCGCGCAGATTGATCGCAATGCGCCGCAAAACACGCGACTCAACACGGCTATCGGTCAAGGCTTCCGGCATATCCGCGCGTATGCCCACTTCTTTGGCAAAAGCAGCCCACACAGCCGGATTAAGCACCACGATGGCAACCAGATAAGGGCGCGCCTCGCCGAAGATCATCACTTGTTCGAACAAGGGATCGTGCTGAATGGCCAATTCCATATCGTTAGGGGGAATCTTTTCGCCGTTCGACATGACGATAATTTCCTTAATTCGCCCGGTGATGTAGAGATGGCCGCTATCGGCGATTTGCGCCACATCGCCGGTATTGAGCCAACCATCCGCACCTATGATGGCGCGGGTAGCTTCTTCATTCTTCCAGTAACCCAACATCACATTGGCTCCGTTCACCTGCAACTCGTTTTGTGCGCCCAAACGTAATTGCACCCCTCGTACCGGCTGGCCTACGCTCTCTGGAAAGTTATTATGCAGTCTGTTCCCGCTGATCACCGGACTGGTTTCGGTCAGACCGTAGCCCTGCACCATCGGCAAGCCCAAACCCACAAACACGCGTGAAACTTCCGAGGACAGCGCCGCGCCACCGCTGATCGCCACACGCAGCCTGCCGCCCAGTCTATTGATCAGCTTTTTCGCCACCAGTTGTTGCAACAAAGGCCAGAGCAGAAATGTCACTTTCCAAGGACCGCGTCCTTGCTGGTATTCGAAGCGCGCCCAGCCCGTTTCCACTGCCAGATTAAATAACTGACGTTTGAACTGCGCCCCGTGTTCCAACCGGGTCATCATCGCGCCATACATACGCTCGTAAATTCGCGGCACCGCTATCAGCAAGGTAGGGCGAATCATCAGTAAATCGTCGGATAACAGAGGAATAGAACGGGCGTAAGCCACCGTCGCACCTGCCATCATCGGCAGGTAATAACCCAACGTGCGTTCGAAGGTGTGTGACAGCGGCAAAAAGGACAGAAATAAATCTTCTCCTCTGACCGGAAACGTATCCAGACTGGCATAAGCGTTGCTGAGCATGTTGCGGTGACTTAACATCACCCCCTTAGGCTTGCCCGTCGTACCCGAGGTGTAAATTATGCTCGCCAATTCATCCGGTTCGATTTCCGGCGCAGTTTTCAATTGCGCGCTGCCCGGCCATAACTCGGCCAGCGATTTTAAGCGGCTTTCGCCGGTATTGCGCAGATTGTCGATACTGATAAAACGCACCACGCCGCCTAACTGTTCACGCACCGTACGCAAAGCCTGCCATTGCTCGGCCGTTTCAAACAGCAACACCTTAACTCCGGCATTATTGACGATATAGGCTGTATTGTCCGGCCTGTCGACAGTGTATAAAGGCACGGTAACCAGTCCCAGCGACATCGCCGCCTGATCGAACATCACCCAATCAGGACAGTTACGCAACATAATCCCTACCCGGTCGCCGCGCTGCAAACCGGTCGCTGCCAGCACCGCCTGCCAGCATGCCACCCCGCCATGCACTGCCCGCCAGTTTAAATCGCGCCATGCATTTTGACTAAAATGCCGATAAGCAATCTTATCCGGCGTCAGGCGTACCCGTTCCAAAAACAAACCATGCAGCGTGCGCGCCTGCTCAGGTGATATCACTGCAACCATTGCTTTGCCCCCGCGATCTTACCGCCCCAAGACGGAAATTATTTATTATTAATCAATATATTACATATTAAGCGAAAAGCCAGACTGCACGCTCCGCAGGCCCACAACGCCGTTCTGCCTACAATTCATCCGTCGCAAAATCGTCCACCCGCAACACCTGACGACGCAAATATTCATCGCGTATCAGCAACTCAGCGTCTGATGCGGTAATGATGCCCGCCGCCCTCGCCTCCTTTATGCGCAAATCCAGCCGATAAGCCGTCAGACGACCTGAATGACAGGCCGCCAGCAGCTTTTTCTGCAGCGCCTCACAAGCGATGTTACTGACTAGCGCTGCCTGCAAGGCGACTAGTGGTTCTTGCTCTGTGCGAGGCCGATAAATCCCCGCCGTCAATCTGTCACGGCTGTCACCATCCTGCATCAGAAGAGCGGCGACTTTGCGCGTCAATTTATCAGAAGGCGGTACAAAATTCCTGCCTATTGGAAAGATCAGCGCTTGCAACATGCCGCGCATCAGCCTGTTCGGAATATTCTGTATCAGTTTCGTCAGGGTAGATTGAATCCGGTACAAGCCGTCCTGCATCGCCCAATGCAAGAGTGGGGCATCTTCACGCCGACTCCCCTCGTCTGAAAAACGTTTTAGCGTTGCTGAACACAGATAAAGCCCACTCAACACCTCGCCCAACCGAACCGAAAACTTTTCGGGATATTTGATCAGACCACAAGTGAGCAAAACATCCGCGCTCAAAGCAAAGGCCACAGAAAATCGCGTCAATTGCTGGTAGTAGCGACGACTCACCTCTCCTGCCGGCACCGGAATGCCGCGCGCACCAAACAAGCCGAAAACAAAACTTCGCGCCATATTGCTCAGCACATAACCAATATGGCCAAATAAGGCGTCATCATACAACTGCAAAGCCCGCTGCCGGTCAGGCTCACAGGCAGCAAACATTTCCTGCAACACATAAGGATGCGAACTAATCGCACCCTGCATTAATCGCCCCAGCGTTCCGGCCTGAGTATTCGTATGATCTGTAATGACGGGAAGTTGCTGATAAACCCCGGCCAAATAATTTCCCGGCCCCAGACAAGCAGCCTTATCGCCATGCACCGTCATCGCCTCATTAATCGCGAGCCGTTCATATCCGGCCGCCGCATCGCGCACAAATACTACCGGTTCACCCTTGTCCTCAGCCTGAGCAGCCAGACGACGCGCCGCGTCCAGCATATAAGTGGCGGCAGCAATGCGTGCCAGCGGCTCATCTACCCCTGAAGAACTCAACACCCTGCAATACGCACCACTGGCAAAAGCAGCCAGTTTCATACTGCCGACATTGCATGCTGACTGCACCAGCGAACTGTCCATGCCTGCCGCCAGCATAGCATCTCCCTGACCTGCACCGCCTGCACCGCCTATGATGTACTCAAGCGGAATGAATACCTCTTGCCCCGTTGTCGAGCCATGCAAAAGAGCCGCATTGAGTGCAATATGACGACGGCCGATTTGCACACCCGGGGTATAGGTAGGAATCACCGCCAACGTCATGCCCGGATTGCGTTTTTTCCCCAGCAGTCCTTCCGGATCGTACAGATTGAAAGCCAGACCCAGCAGCGTGGCTAGCGGCGCCAGTGGCACATCACGCTTATCCCAGCTCAGACGTATACCCAGCACTTTTTTTCTACCAGAAAATTCCCCCTTGCACACTACCCCTGTGCCCTCCCCCGTCTCTGGCAAGCAGAAACACGGCACCTCCTGACCACAGGCTAAGCGATGCAAATATTTATTTTTCTGCGCCTCGGTACCGTAGCGTAACAACAGTCCGGACGCACCAGGTGCGTTGCACGCTTTTAGCACAGCGGCAACGGTTGGGCTGCGCGAGGCAATTTTACCGAGTACCGCAGAATAAGCCTGCGTTGAAAAGGCGAGTCCGCCATACCGTTTCGGGATAGTCAGACCAAAAAAACCTTTCTCTTTCATCAACTGCCTAACTTCCGGCGGCAAATCAGCGAGCTGCGAGGTGATCTCCCATTCATCGAGCATCGAGCACAGCGAGTCGACCTCTGTGTCCAGAAATAGTTGTTCGCTCTCATTCAACGCATACGCGGGGTATGCGAGCAGCTTATTCCAGTCCGGATGCCCCGTATATAAGTCCCGCTCCCAGCCGGTGTTCACTCTCTCACTAGGCGGACTTGCCAGCGCTGACTGTCTGAAAACCAGTCGGCTGATTACGGCACGACGCAGGTAGGGAACGGCGAGCAATATAGTGCCCGAGAACAGCAGAACGTAGACCAGTTGCAAAACCGTTTCGGACAGACGCGCCTGAATCGCCACGACGGGCACGATCACCATCATCGCCAACACCCAACTGATCGCTGTTGCGCGAAAAAATGCCAGTAAAACAAAAATGGCCAGTGCGGCCAGAATAATCAGCGACAACATCGCAACTCTCCCGTAGTTTTCACCCCCATGCAAAAATTATACAAATAAATCAATTAATTATATAAACACAAGCGAGGGCAATAAAATTTTATTCGCTGTTCCAGAATGCGCACCACTGCAGGTGCTGACGATCTATCGCATCCGGTCCACAGCCTGTTCAACTCTGTCCACCGCGATGATTTCCATACCCGGAATCGGATGTTTGGGCGCGTTGGCACGCGGGATGATAGCCGATGTAAAACCCAGTTTGGCCGCTTCCTTCAGCCTTTCCTGACCGCGCTGCACGGGTCGCACCTCGCCCGCTAACCCCACTTCACCGAATACCACCAGCTTTTCCGGCAGCGGCTGATTGCGCAGAGAAGACACCATCGCCAGAATCACCGCCAGATCAGCGCCAGGCTCGGTGATTTTAACCCCGCCCACCGCATTGATAAACACATCCTGATCGAAACACGCAATCCCTGCATGACGGTGCAACACCGCCAGCAGCATCGCCAGACGGTTTTGCTCCAGCCCCAGCGACAGGCGTTTTACATTCGGGCTGTGCGCCTCATCGAGCAGCGCCTGTATTTCCACCAGCAAAGGACGCGTGCCTTCCTGCGTGACCATCACACAGGAGCCGGCCACCTGCTGACCGTGTTGCGACAAAAACATCGCGGAAGGATTGGAGACTTCACGCAACCCCTTCTCGGTCATGGCGAACACGCCCAATTCATTGACCGCACCGAAGCGGTTCTTGAATGCACGTATCAGCCTAAAACTCGAATGGGTGTCGCCCTCGAAATACAGCACGGTATCGACGATATGCTCCAGCACGCGGGGGCCTGCCAGCGCGCCTTCCTTGGTGACGTGGCCGACCAGAATGATGGTGATATTCTGACTCTTGGCGATACGGGTGAGCTGGGCGGCACACTCTCTGACCTGCGCCACCGAACCCGGCGCGGAGGTGAGTTGTTCTGAATACACCGTCTGGATCGAATCGATCACCACGATGTCCGGTTTGTCGTGGGCGATGGTCGCCTGTATCTTCTCCAGCTGAATTTCCGGCAGCAATCTCAAGGTACGCGCATCCAGCGACAGGCGTTTGGCGCGCAAGGCGATCTGCTGAGCGGATTCTTCACCGCTGACATACAAAGTATTCTGGTGGGTGGACAGATGCGCCAGCACTTGCAGCAACAGGGTGGATTTGCCGATGCCCGGATCGCCGCCGATCAGTACCACCGCACCCGACACCAAGCCGCCCCCTAACACACGGTCGAACTCCTCGATGCCGGTGGGGATGCGCGGCATTTCTTCCGCCGCCACGTCCGACAGCATCTGCACGCGCCCTGAAGCTGCCAGCGCGGAGAAACGATTCGCGCTCTTGACCGCGACTTCCGCCACCGATTCAACCAGCGTGTTCCACTCCATGCAGTGCGGGCATTGCCCCTGCCACTTCGCCGTCTGTCCGCCGCATTCGGTACAGGAATAGATGGTTTTTGGCTTAGCCATGATTTACCTTACTGATTTGACTATGCAATTTTTCGACCTGCTCATGAAGCTCCGGTAAATCGGTATGTATTGTTTTCCAGACAACGTCCAAATCCACCTGAAAGCAATCATATGCGACGCGATTGCGCATTGTATAAACGACGTTCCATACAATACCGAAGCAAACACGCGCACATTCACTACGCGGTGACTCAACGCAATATCGCGAATCGCGTTACAGTATATTTGCAAGACGACGGAGGGACGCATGATGTTTTCCTGACGACAAAGTGACCGGCATTATAAACCGTGCGACCCGCCTTGAACTTCACGTATCGGCAAAACGAACGACAACCTATCCGATAATTTAACTAAGATATTGATTATTAATATTTTTTAACCTGGCCACCAGCTCAGCTACCGGCAATGGAGTTTCGTAAAAGTAGCCCTGATAAAACTTGCAACCGCGATGCGCCAGAAATTCACGCTGCACATCGGTCTCCACCCCTTCCGCGATCACCGCCATCCCCAGACTCTGCGCCATGGAAATGATGGTCGTCACCATCGCGGCATTACGGGTACTGGTTGTCATGTCGCTGACGAAAGACTCATCGATTTTGATCTGATCCATAGGCAATCGACTCAGATAAGACAGCGAAGAATAACCCGTACCGAAATCATCCATGGAAAAAGTCACGCCCAGCTGCTTTAACTGATTCATCTTGGCGATGCTGACCTCGACATTGTCCAGCACCAGCGTTTCGGTCAGCTCCAAATTCAGTCTGCGTGGATTAACTCCCAGCCGGTTCAATACCTCACTCACTTGCCCGACAAAACCGGCTACGCGAAATTGTCTGGCGCTAACATTGATCGAGATACGCAGTCCGGCCAGCAACGGGTCGTGCTGCCAACGCGCCAATTCACCACAGGCGGTTTCCAGCACCCACTGACCGATGGGCAGTATCAGTCCGGTTTCTTCCGCCACGGCTAAGAATTGTTCCGGCAGCAGCATGCCGTACCCCGGGCGATTCCAGCGCAACAGTGCTTCGGCCCCGGTCGCGCGCCCCAGATGATCTACCTGTAACTGGTAATGGAGCGTGAATTCACCGCGATCTAGCGCGCCACGCAATGCACCCTCCAGTTGACTGCGTTTTTCCAGCGCCGCCTGCATGTCGGCATCAAAGAAACCGATGCTGTTGCGTCCCCGTGCCTTGGCCTGATACATGGCCGCATCGACATGAGAGAGCGCATTCTCCTCAGACTCCTCATGACCGCGCAAAATCACGATCCCTATGCTCGAACTGCTGTGATAGACGATATCATCGAGCTGATAAGGACGACACAATTCGCAGCGTATCTTCTCGGCGACCTGTTCAGCCATCAGCGCCGCCTCGCTCTGATCCGCACTCAGTTTTTTCAGCACCACCAGAAACTCATCCCCGCCCATGCGGGCCACGGTATCTTCCTCGCGCACACAGTCTTGTAAGCGGCGCGCCACCTCGACCAGCAACTTATCTCCCATGCCGTGACCCAGCGTATCGTTCAAGTGCTTGAAGTGATCCAGATCGAGGGAGAGCAAGCCGCAGTAAATACCGCTACGCATACTGGCCGACATCGCCTGACTCAGCCGATCCGCCAGCAGGCGGCGATTAGGCAAGCTGGTCAGCGCATCGAAGTTCGCCTGTGTCCAGATCAACTCGTCGCGGCGCTTCTTCTCGGAAATATCGGTGAACTGCGCCACATAGCGAAACAGACTGCCATCGGGATGGTGTATGGCGCTGATGCTGATCCATTTGGCATGCAGTACACCATCGCGGCGCTTATCCCATATCTCGCCCTGCCAGTGCCCGGTATCCTTTATCGACTGCCACATTTCCTGATAAAAAGCCGGTCCATGCATACCGGATTGAAAGATATTCGGATTCTTGCCGCGAACTTCGTCCAGCGTGTAGCCGGTAAGCTCGGTGAACGCCGGATTGATATCGACGATCAGATTATTCTCATCCGTCACCACGATGCCTTCGTGGCTGGACTGATAAACGGAGGAAGCCAGTTGCAATGCTTCCTCACTCATAACACGCCGCGTGATGTCCCGCACCGCGCCCACTGTAGGCTTCGCATGACGCGCCTCATCGCTGCCGGCAAAACTGATATGCATTTGCACCGCCAGCCAGCGCACCTCACCATCAGGCCTCACCATGCGATACGACAGGGCGAAGCATCCATCTCCGGTCGCACGCTGCACGCTGTCAATCGCGGATAGCAGCTTTTCCCTGTCGGCGGCAAGAACACAGTCGAACAGAGTCTGCATGCTCACCGGCTCATCCGGACTCACCCCGAATATTGCCCGCATCTGGGGTGACCAATACATTTCTTCGGTGACTTTGTTGTAATCGAAAAAACCGACACCGGCGATATCCACCGCTTGGCTGAGTCTGTCCTGATTGAGCTTCATCGCCGATTCGAGCAGACGGCGCGAAGTGATGTCGCGCAGGATAGCAGTATAGATTTTCCGCCCTTCCACTTCGGCCATGGAGATGGACGCCTCGAAGAGAAATTCCTCCCCGTCTGCGCGCAAAGCATAGGAGACACCGGGCATATGCATGGTGCGGGTGGTCACCCCGGTCTTGCCGAAATCGTCTACGTTTTTCCGGTGACGCGCCCGGTGTCGATGCGGAATCAGCATATCCAGATGGAGACCTATCACCTGATCCGCGCGATAACCGAACATCAGTTCGGCCGCACCGTTGAAGATGATGATGTGCTGATGCTCATCCGTCGAGACGATCGCGTCCATTGCGGAGTCGATCAGTTCGGTCAATGGCATTTCCTGCATTGCGTGACCCCCGAACGTTGACTGCAAAGATACAAACTGCAGAAAAAATACCCTGTTAGCGGTGCATCCTCAAACTTTCAGAGAAATTTTGCAAACAAAAAAGTGTAAATATTTTTAATATATTGATTAATATACAAATTAATTATATTCAACGGGATAGAAACGATAGCATAGACACCGGATATCACGCATCAGCCAACCCGCCTTAACGGTTTTACGCTACCATCACGACTGCTCATTGTCGCCCACTCCCTATCGTGTCTACTGAAGTCGCCCGTTTCTTTTCCGAACAAAGCCCGCTGGCTACCGAGGTCTCCTCGTTCCGTCCCCGCGAACAACAACGCGAGATGGCGCTGGCGGTCGCCGATGCGATTAAACACAATGCGATTCTGGTCGCGGAAGCGGGCACCGGCACCGGCAAGACCTTCGCCTATCTGGTACCGGCGCTGCTGTGCGGCGGCAAGGTGATCATCTCTACCGGCACCAAGAATTTACAGGATCAGTTGTTCCAGAAAGATTTGCCGATGGTGAGGGATGCGTTAAAAGCGCCTGTCTCCATCGCCTTACTCAAGGGGCGCGCCAACTATGTGTGCCACTATCATCTGGAACGCGCAGCGCAGGACGGTCGCTTCGCCACCCGCGAAGACATCAAACATCTAGGCAAAATCAAGCGCTACGCCAAAACCAGCAACACAGGCGACAAAAGCGGCGTGGCGGATGTGCCCGAGAATGCGCCGATCTGGCTGCAAGTGACCTCGACGCGCGACAACTGTCTGGGGCAGGAATGCCCGAACCACAAGGAATGCTTCGTGCTGCATGCACGCACCGAGGCGATGAAGGCCGACATCGTGGTGGTCAATCACCACCTGTTCTTCGCCGACGTGATGCTAAAAGACGATGGCGTGGCGGAACTGTTGCCCGCCTGCAACACGGTGATCTTCGATGAAGCGCATCAGTTGCCGGAAACCGCCAGCCTGTTTTTCGGCGACAACTTATCCACTTCGCAACTCATTGATTTAGCGCAAGATACCAGAATAGAGGCGCTCACCTCCGCCAAGGACTTTGCCCCGCTCCCCAAAGCCTGCGATGAACTGGACAAGGCCGCACGCGACTTGCGACTGGTGTTCAAAAAGGAAGGCCGCATGCCAGCGGTGGCGACCGAAGGTTTCAAAGACTTTGCGCCCGCCCTGAAGAATCTCAACGAAAAACTGGCGCAGATCGGCAGCATGCTGGAGAGTCAGGCCGGACGCAGCGAAGGACTGGAAAATTGCTGGCAGCGCGCGCAGACCTACAACTTGCAACTGAAAAACTGGCAGGATGAAAAAGCTGACGACAAGGTGCGCTGGCTGGAGGTGTATCACCACTCGCTGCAACTCAATGCCACCCCCTTGTCGATCGCCGATATTTTCGAGAAACAGATCGGCAGCACGGCGCGCGCCTGGATCTTCACCTCGGCGACACTGGCAGTGAAACAGGATTTTTCCCATTATCAGTCCGAGATGGGGCTGCTCAAGGCGAAAACCGCCTGCTGGGACAGTCCGTTCGATTACGAGAAACAAGCCTTGCTGTATGTGCCGAGCGGTTTACCGGAGCCCAACAGCGAAGGCTACACAGAAGCGGTAGTGCAAGCCGCGCTGCCGATGATAGTAGCCAGTCGCGGCCGCGCCTTCTTGCTGTTCACCAGCCTGCGCGCCATGCAGCGTGCCCATGAAATCCTGCTAGCCGAATTCGACCGGCGCGGTTTGAACTATCCGCTGCTATTGCAAGGCGAAGGTTCGCGCAACGAGTTGTTGACGCGTTTTCGCGAACACGGCAACTCGGTGCTGCTGGGCAGCCAGTCGTTCTGGGAAGGCGTGGATGTCAGAGGCGATGCATTGTCTTTAGTCATCATCGACAAACTGCCGTTCGCCCCGCCCGATGATCCGGTGCTGGCTGCGCGCATCGCGCAGATCGCCAAGCAGGGCCGCAACGCCTTCATGGAATATCAGTTGCCGCGCACCATCATCACCTTAAAACAGGGCGCCGGGCGCTTGATTCGCGATGTCACCGACCGTGGCGTGCTGATGATCTGCGACCCTCGATTGATCACCAAACAATACGGTAAACGCATCTGGCAGAGCCTGCCGCCGATGAAGCGCACCCGTGTCGAGACGGAGGCTGTGGCCTTTTTTAGCAAAACTGCACCGGAAGATTGACGCAAATCTCCTGTTACAAAAAAACACTGGAAAAAAATCTCATTAAGCAGATAATATGCACACTTGTCTTAATCCTGCTGATGCCGATTCGACAAAACAATGAAATATCGTTATTAGTCAATAAATTAAACACACGTGAGCAGCCCGACAGATAGCCGGCAAGTTCACAGGCCGGCAACACGAAAGGAGCAAATCATGAGCAGTATCAATAACATAGGCAGCGCTGGCATTTCCATGACGCCCGCAATGCGACGTCCCGACCCGTCCAAAATGACGGACAATCTGTTTGCCAAACTGGACACTACCAACAAAGGTTATCTGGATAAAAGTGACCTGCAATCGGCCGCTAAGACATCATCAACCGGCAGCATCGACGAAACCTTCACAAAACTTGATGTTAACAGCGATGGCCAACTGACCAAGAGCGAAGTCTCAGACGGCATTAAGAAGTTTGCCGATGCACTGAGCAGCCAGTTAAACCAAACGCGCATGAGTGAAGGACAAGCGAAGGGGCCTCATCAAGGCATGCCGCCGCCCC
>Ga0208863_1001346_pt1 | contig 15931 bp, 18 predicted proteins | sample RifOxyD3_FD_184040 | JGI IMG/M metagenome (GOLD analysis project Ga0208863, IMG submission 184040) | Soil microbial communities from Rifle, Colorado - Rifle Oxygen_injection D3 (SPAdes) | ecosystem: Environmental > Terrestrial > Deep subsurface > Rock core/Sediment | place: Rifle, Colorado...
GCTTCCCCACCTTTTTTATTAAGGTTCAACGAATTTGAATTCTCACTACTCCTTTTTACCTGATTATGAGAAAATTGAACTGATTTTTATCAGCTAATTTGAGAGGCTACAAAGGCAACAAAAAGCTCACCGATTGGCTCGAATCCGATTATTGCAAAAAACGCGGAATCAATAAGGATACTGTCGCTGAAGTGGTAAGGAGGGCTCTTGATTCTCAGCCTAATATTCATAACGATGGGTTAGATTGTCTGAAGCAAGGATAGGATATGGACATCAAACAAATATTTAAAAATTATGACCAAGATGGAAATAATTACATTTTAAAAGCTGACGCAAAAAATAGATGGTGCGGTTTCAATAAAAATACAATTGACAAATTGTATAATAAATACAATGCAAATTTTAATATTGTAATTTGGGGTACAAAATCAGATTCTGATTATTATTGCATACCATACAAATCAATCGAACATTTATTTACTCCTGAGCATATGACTAAAGGAAAACTTGCAGAACAAGGGAATAAAAGATGGGGTGTAACAATAGATAATCATGTTTTTAAAATGCATTCAAATTCAAAGTATTCGGTAAACATAGAAAAATTTTATGGAAAGCATGAGTCTGTAATTATTGAAGATTATGAAGAAATACGGGAGCATTTTGCCGCGTTCCAGGCCAAGGTCGAAAGCTCCCTTCAAGATAGCGGGGCGAAACGACGAGTACGACTCCAGGCAGCGGCAACGCGCCCAGCAAGAGTGCTTGCGCTAACTCACGTCTATGCTCGAAATCCAGATGTTGTTGCGGAGGTTCTGGTAAGAGCGACTGGCGTGTGCGAGGTATGCCGTAAACCCGCACCATTCCGTCGCGCCAAAGACAGCAGCCCCTATCTTGAGGTTCACCACAAGATCCAGCTTGCAGACAATGGCGAAGACACCGTTGAAAACGCCATCGCTGTATGCCCAAATTGCCACAGACAAGCGCATTTCGGTGAAGACTAAACTAAACAAAGGAGAATCGCAAATGCCTATCATATCGATGTTTTATGGTATCATTATCCGCATGTATCTTATTGACAATCAGCACCACAACTTACCTCATTTTCATGCTAAGTATGCTGAGTTTGAGGCTTCCATCCGCATTGAAGATGGTGAGGTCTTAGCAGGAGAATTGCCCCGTAAACAGTTGCGACTAGTGCAAGCATGGATAGAACTACACCGAGATGAGCTACAGGCCGATTGGGAACTGGCTGTTGCAGGTGAGAACCCCTACAAAATTACACCGCTGTGAGGTTGCCATGTACTGGGATGTGAAAACTGTTAAACCAATGTCCGACTATCGTATCTATGTCGAAGTTGAGGATGGCCGCAAAGGTATATTTGACCTCAAGCCATATCTGGATCGAGGAGTTTTTCGCGAACTAAGGGATACGCACTACTTTAATCAAGTCGGAATCTTGTTCGGCGCGGTAACGTGGCCAAACGAACAGGACATCGCGCCTGAAACCCTTCTTGCGGAAATGCTCCCTATCGACCCAGGCCATTAAACGGTCCTTGGCTTTGGGCACGGACCAGACGAGCTTGGCGTTTCGTTGCTTCGATGAAAAACAGGACATAGGCTTTGGTCCCGGACAAGGCAAAAGCAGCGTTTCCAGGATTTCATGGGAGGAAGTTCATTGTCTTCAGGAATGGACAAGGCGAGAGCGGTGATTCCTGGCTTCGATGATAATTAAGGCATTCGGCTTCGGGATGTGACGACGCCATAGCCTGAAGCCCAACCACTAAATCCTGCGGACAAGCCGCAGATTTCGGCGTTGGGCTAAAAATAGGCTTTGCCATTGCAATGATATGGCATTCCATTACCCTGAAAACTGATTGATAAATTTTCTTTGTCGGCTTTATACGCTATTGCTTCACCACAGATATCCAAATGGCTACCTACTCCATTGATTATGACACGATTAAAATCGGTTAAAATAGCTATTTCAAATTGTTGTATAGTAAATATTGCCACTCCACGCCATTCCCCTAGTATAGGGGGAATAAAATAACCCGGAGTGTCTTCTAATGCTTCTGCTACTTTGGGATAAATTAATGTAAATATCATTTTGCAATTTATGTTATTAAATAAGGCCATCGGATTGATTCCTTCGTAATTTTAAATGTCAAGGTCAAGAGCGGCCCAACAAAGGCGTCAACCTGACGCAGGGAAGCTCGTAGTTTTTACTGCAAGGCCTGTAGCGATATCCAATCCCCTCCGAACAGCATCAGCAAGCACAGGGAAGCTCGTAGTTTTTACTGCAAGGCCTGTAGCGGCGTCAGGTTACGCCCGGCGTTATGCATCAAAATCACTGGACATCTCCACAACTGAGAAAGGGAAATAATTTAACAGTATGCAACCTTATAATTGCAACAAGCTAAACGATCTAATTAAAATCAGCGTGATCATAGGCATCTTGTTGATTTCTGGTTCAATCTCTTATTATTTTATTTACTTTCTTCCCAACCATGAGAAATCAAAAACGATTTTGGCTGAACAAAAAGAATTATTAATAATGCAAAAGGAAAATGAACGCAAAATAGACCTTGAAGGCTGTTTAAATGCAGCTAATGCCAATTATCGAATTTTGCTAAAAGTAAATAGCACTGGTAACAATTTTTCTATGCCGCTTGAACTGGCTGAAACTTTAGACAAAAGGCATAAGGATGAAAAGGATGGTTGCTATAAACAATTTCCTCCCGTTAAACAGTAAATGTATTAACCTAGCCATCCCTGTATGTATTTTTTTATAAAATCTATTCTGGCTTGCAATATGGACGAAAAAATAGGCATTGCTTTATTAACAGGGGTATTCGCTTTAGCCGGTGTAGCACTTTCTCAAGCAATAGCCATGCTCCACTCCTACATCGCATTCGTCGTAGATCTTATTAAGTTTTCTGAGCATCAGGTAGTCCTCGCCGATCATGCGGAGTTTAATTACCTTGTCCAATTTGCCCAAGAGGCCGATAACCCTGGGGTCTTTCTTGTCGGTCTTGTTGTTGTCGTTGCTCTCAACAACTCGGAACTTGGCAACCGACTCGGCATTGACAAAGTTGGTGAAAAATCCGAGCCTCCTCGCAGTTCTCAAGAGTTTATTATGATACTGGCCGGTGGGCTCGCAGATCACCCGCAGGCCATTTCTGCCATGCTCCTTGGCGATATTGTGATAGGAGCGCAACCTCTTCTCGATAACGGTAGTTCGGTTATTGCAAGTATCGGAAAATTCCTTGCCGTCGATTTCGAAAAAGAAACACAAAGTGTCTTTGTGGACGTCCACGGATATATCGACAATATTATTAAGGTTGATTTTATGAGCATTTTGCGTAATTTTCATTATGGCTTCTCCTTTGTTGTGGTTGATAGTACCGGCTATGAACTCGATAATTCATATTGTACATCAACTCCTCAAGGAGAAGCCTTTTTGCTTGCTGCCTAATAGTATGTCAACCTGACTGCGGGAAGCTCGGCGGCGCTACGCGGGAAGGTCATTGGCGCGGTCAGGTTACCCGAAGCGTTGGGCCTCAAACTATCAAGATGGATACGATGAAAAATATTAAGTGCATAAATTGTTTGGAAGTCAAAGGACGGCGCACATGTAACATCAAAGAAAAATCTTTGATATGCCCTATATGTTGCGCTGAGATTAGAAACATTAGTTGTGGCGGCTGTTCGTATTACGTCCAAGCGGAAAAATATGCCATCGAGAAAATGAAGAAAGGTCGGGTTAAGCACTTTATTGCTAAAATCGACCCGGAAGTAGATAAAGTTGTTGAAAACGCCCTCGCATTCGTCGACAACGGAAATATTGAAAAAGGAGAAGAGCTACTTGTCGGTTTATTAAGTGAACACCCTGACCTTTATATCGTACAGTTTGGCATGGGTACGGTTCTTGCCATGAAAGGAAAGTATGCAGAATCAATTATCCATTTTGATAAATGCCTTAATATATTCCCTTATTTTGCAGAAGCTTGGTTCAATAAAGGCAATTCTTACAAGCAGTTACTCGATGTTGGCAAGGCTTTAATGTCATTTCAAAAAGTAACTGAATTTGGTGATCCAAAAGAACATTTTGTAATAACTGCCCGTGAATTTCTACGCAATATGGAGACTAACATTTTCAGAGATACAGGTTTGTCTCTCGAATTGTATTTCCAATCCATGGAAGAATTTGACCGAGCGTTTTCATCCATGAGAAATCGAGAATACGAAAAAGCGTTAACTGGATTTCATAGGGTATTGAATCTTAACAAGAATCATACGCAATCTTATGGCAATCTCGGATTATGTTATTCTTTTTTGGGAAAGAGACAAGAAGCGTTATCAGCTTTTGACAGGGCATTAGAAATTGACCCAAATTATAGACCGGCCATAGATAATAGAGAGATTTTGTTGTCCCTAAAGGAAGGTGAAAAAATGCCTGATTACCAAATAGAGGTTGTTGACTACTACAAAAATGTAATTGAAAGCGGAGAGAACAATTAACTACTGGATGGCCCAACAACCGCATCATCGTGCCAAGATTAAATCTAAAGCCTCGGGATTCCCGTAAGTCGGGATGAAATAGGCTATTGTTACCCAGTGGGTGAGAGCCGTAAAGCTCAAGTCCCACCTGCCTAAAGCTTAGCCAGCGGGGCAGTAGTGAAACCTGAGGGCAAAACCGGTAACGGGAGTCCGAAGCCAGGTGGATCAAGGATGCAGGCTCTGTATAGAGCCCCGAAAAATGTATAGTTGTGGACTGAAAGGATAAGCTACCGGGCAACCGGGAGCAAAAGCCGACGGCTTCGAACCGTACGGAAGGCAGTAAACCTGGATGCGTCACGGCAAGTGTTCAGGTTTCCACCGGGGTCTGAGACCAGGGCATGTGTTCATGGGGGTAGCTTGGGAACTTGGGAGAGCCAATCAGTCTCCTTGTACAATAACGGTCGAGGGATGTTCCGTACCCCAAATCCCCGGCGTCCTGGGTGGAAGTCCCGCCCCTTGGACGAGATCCGCGAAAACGGATGACACAAATAAAAGAAGGACAATGCAAGGTATCGGAGGAGGATAGCGAAAAGTGAACGAATCTGAGATAGGCTTTTGGCAGTCTTAGCGGATCGTAGTACCGATGGTTCCGGGGTATGTATATGGGAACCGGCAAGGTGGGGAACTGTTGCCCACGGGACTAAGGAGGTAGTCTTTTGATCAAAGAAGCAATATCAGTTATTAATCAAATGAAAGCAGATGGAATCATCGGCCGTTATGCAATTGGTGGAGCTATTGGTGCAACCTTTTATTTGGAGCCGGTTTCTACTATAGATCTCGACATTTTTATTGCCGTTGAGCCCCAACCCGGTGAATTCATCATAAGCCTTCAGCCGGTCTTCGATTATCTGAAAGCCAAAAACGCTGTCCCAGAAGGCGAATATATCCTGTTTGCAGGCTGGCCGATTCAGTTTTTAGTGCCTAATTCTCCACTTGTAGAGGAAGCTTTAACTGAAGCGGTTCAGACTGATGTAGACGGTGAACCGGCCTGGGTGTTCCGTCCTGAATATCTGGCAGCAATTGCTCTGCAATTAGGTAGAGCTAAAGACAAAAATCGTTTGCTGGAATTTATTGAACAAAAAGCTTTGGATTTAGAGCGATTTTTGAAAATCGTTCAAAACCATCAGCTTACGAATAAATGGAAGCAGTTTGAGCAGCAATTTTTAGGAGCTGACAACCTATGATGAAATATGACTTGTCTTCAATCCTTGTTAGCAAAAAAGCCTATCGGAAAAAATTGGCCCAAATGCCCATTGGGGAGAAATTGCTACTTATAGAGCAAATGCGGGAACGTAATCTAACAATAGCAAAATCTCGCTCGGACTTGTCGGAAAAACTAATGAACAGTCCGGATAAAGCAACCAAGGGGTAGCCGTCAACATTGAACAAGGCTGACTTTCAACCAGTCATTCCAGCGGGAAACCCGCTGAATTCCGTGTTCTTCAAATAAAAGCATATAGCACCTTGACAGGCGTAACCTTTAGGGTTACGATTAAAGCATGATCAAGTCATTTAAACATAAAGGTCTTGAAGATTTCTTTTTTACAGGTAAGAAAAAAGGCATCAGTCCTGAACACGCGGCCAGGCTCGAAAGAATTCTCGATAGGTTAAATGCCGCGTCAGAATTAAAAGATATAAATTACCCCGGTGCTAACCTGCATAAGTTGACAGGAGATAAGAAAGATCAATATGCTGTCAACGTATCAGGGAATTGGAGAGTCTTTTTCGAGTTTGTTGATGGCGACGTCTATGTTGTCGACTATGACGATTATCATTAAGAGGTAAAACTATGAGAAAAATGGAACGACAACCAACACATCCAGGGAAAATCATAAAAGAAGATTATTTAACACCCTTATCCTTGACCATAAGCGAATTAGCATCAAATCTTGGTGTTTCAAGAAAAACATTGTCTAAAATTATAAACGAAAGAGGTGCTATTACTCCCGACATGGCACTCCGGCTATCACGTGCTTTTGACACTACACCGGATTTTTGGCTTACTTTACAGAAAAATTTCGATTTGTTCCTTGCAGAGAAGGCATCAAATGATTGGCAGTTGGTAAAACCGTTTTCGCCTCAACTGCTACATTCACATATATAAGAAGACCAGCGAACAAATCACTCATCGTGCCAAGATTAAATCTGAAGCCTCGGGATTCCCGCCAGCCGGGATGAAATAGGCTATTGTTACCCAGGTAAAACTAGGAAGTGTCCCTAGTTTTAATAGTGGCGCAAAAAGTTGCATTTTGCTATTTTGAGTTGTAATATGAATTCATGATATAAAACATATGAACTCAATCATGGAGACAGCAAAAATGGCAATGGCGATAAGAATATCCGAAGAGTTGGTGGGTGAGGCAAAGAAGTACAGTAAAATTGATCACCGATCTTTGACTGGTCAAATTGAGCATTGGGCTAGAATTGGTAAATGTTCTGAGGAAAATTCAGATTTAACTTACAGCCTCATCAAAGAAATTTTGGTAGGGATTGAAGAGTTAAATCAGAATGAAAAAACCGAATATCAATTTGGTTGAAAGTCGATGAAAATTTATCAATCACGATCCTTTGAGAAAAAAGTTAAGAAGTTCAATGAAAAAGAAAAGTATGAATTAGACAATGAAATCAAACAGATCATTCAAGACCCCTCCATCGGAACTGAAAAGAAAGGCGATTTGAGGGGTATTTTGGTGCATAAGTTCAATCTGCAAAACCAAATGTATCTTCTTGCTTATCGCGTTATCCAAGAGGAAAGCCTTGAACTGGTAATGTTGGGACCTCATGAAAATTATTACAGAGATTTGAAGACATTTTTAAAGAACAAATAATAAAAATGGTAACAAGTCACTTGAGTTGACCGCGAGAAGTTCTGTTCAGTTTTCTGCCAAGCCATAGGCGCGGCAACTTGGTTCTGCCGTTGAGCCATTCAAGTATTGAAGTTCGGCGACAATTTCCCTTGGGAAAAGGATACCAAAAGTGGCCTACATCAGTTGTCCTGATCATCTTAACCGGGTTGTCTATCGCCTGGGAAAAACTGTCGATGCAGACAACGAGGAGGTTCGCCCATGAAGGTTCTTCTTATTTCAGCCAATACGGAACGGTTCAACATGCCAGCAATGCCTTTGGGGCTGGCGTGTGTAGCCGAGGCTACAAAAAACGGTGGGCATGATGTTACCATGTTGGATCTGATGTTTGAAATGGATGTCAATGCAACACTTAAAAATGTCATAGCGGAATTCCGTCCGGAATGTATCGGGATTTCGGTAAGAAACATTGATGATCAGAATATTGAAGTCCCAAAGTTTCTGCTCGGAAAGGTGAAAGAGGTTGTGGCAGTCTGCCGGGATTTTTCCAGTGCACCGATTGTCCTTGGTGGGGCCGGCTACAGTATGTTTCCTGAAAGCGCCCTGGCTTATCTTGATGCAGATTTTGGAATAGAGGGAGAGGGGGAAACAGCATTCCCAGCCCTATTGACCTGCCTGGAGAACAACGATGATCTTTTTGGGATACCGGGGCTGTATACTCGAGGCCAAGTCCAACATAAGCCAAAAACATTGAGCAACAATCTGGACAAATTAACACTACCGGAAACCTGTTTCCTTTCTGCCTCCGCGTCGCAAAACCACGAACCATGGATTCCGGTGCAAACCAGGCGTGGCTGCGCTCTCAAATGTAGCTATTGTTCTACCTCAACCATTGAAGGCTCTATCCTGCGGAAACGCTCGCCAGAGGTTGTCGCAGCTTGGCTTGAGAGTTGGGTGAAGGCAGGTTTTGCGAATTTCTTCTTCGTGGACAACACTTTTAATCTCCCCCCCGACTATGCTAAATCCATATGCCACATGATTATTGAAAGAGAACTGGATATGCATTGGCGTTGTATTATTTACCCGAAAAATGTTGATGAAGAATTGGTTGAGCTCATGGCCACAGCAGGTTGCAGACAGATAAGCCTGGGTTTTGAAAGCGGCTCAGAACAGATACTCAAGAATTTCAACAAGCAATTTACACTAGAAGATGTGCGAACAACATCAGCTCTATTTACCGATCACGGCATTGAGCGCATGGGTTTTTTGTTACTGGGAGGTCCTGGTGAAACAAAACAGTCCGTGGAAGAAAGTCTCGCCTTTGCAGATTCTCTGAAGCTTAACGCATTGAGACTTTCTGCAGGTATCCGTATTTATCCAGACACACAATTGGCAGAGACTGCTATAAATCAGGGGGTCATTACCTCCAAAAGCAACCTGCTTTATCCCCATTTTTACTTATCCGAAGGGCTGGAAGGATGGCTTCCTGAAAGGTTGAGAGAATGGCGGAAGGATCGCCCCTATGTGATTATGTAAATCATCAATGTGGCCACTAATATCAAAACCAAAACCAGGGACACTTCCCGCATTTTTAATATTGTTAATCGCAAGAATGTGCTTTTTATACCGGCAGTCGCAAATTGACAAACTGCACGACATTTTTTGCGACCTTGTAAGCTTCTTCCGCATCAGACAGGGTAGGCCGAAAAGGTAAATTTTTTCGGGATTAATTTGCCGAAACTATCCTCCGGGTTGCCTCTGCAAGTGCTATGGTAGTGCTTGTCTGTTCCATTAACGTCTTCTCTGTTAATAAAATTATTTATAGGGGCTTTTTAATTGAAAATGACTACGGCAGTGATGTTGTCTCTGCCGCCCTCGGCATTGGCCCGCTCAATCAACTGGGTGGTTGCCGCTGTCGGAGTCGGAGCAGTGGTGATGATTGTATATAATTCGCTATCGTCCAACATCGACCACAGACCATCGGAACAGAGCAAGATTCTATCGCCTTGGCGGATCGGGTGGCAGTTGTATTCAGGATCTTCCTTGAAGATGTGGCCGATCGCTTTGGTAACTACATTGCGATTTATCATGATTTTTTCTTTTGTTGAATCAAGGGTGTCGTCCTGCTTGATGGCTGCGATTGCCGTGTGATCATGGGTGATTTGGATAAATTTGCCATCTTGCGCCAGATAGCAGCGAGTATCGCCGACATGGCAGGTATGAAAGACTCGGTCGCCGATCAGGCAGGCTACCAGGGTACACCCCATGCCCCTGAGGTTGGGGTCGCTGGTCGCCATTTTGATGACGGTCTCGTTGGCTTGTCTTAAACCTGTGATGAGCGTGTGCTGGATGAATTCTACTGACTTGGTTAATTGTTTGGCAGGGATCTTTGTAAAAAAGTCGACCAGGGTTTCGATAGCGATTTTGCTGGCTACTTCGCCGGCCTTATGTCCTCCCATGCCATCGGCGACCAGAAAGATCCGTTGGTCGTTCATGATGTAATAGGCATCTTCGTTCTGGGTACGGACAAGGCCTTGGTCTGTTTTTCCGGCGCTCAACAACCTTTGACTCTTGTATTTGAAGAACGATTTTAAGAAATTTATCATGATATATTCTTTTGGTTTAGGTTAGTTGGCAATCGCTTTACTTGAAACGTAAGCGGTAGATGATGATCCACAGCAGAATGGCACCATCCATTCTGCCGGCAAGAAAGGTGTGAGGTCTGGGGCCAGGCGCCAGACTGACGATGCCACTGCCTCTGCCGTCCAGGATAAGTCGGCAGGAGTCGTCTTCGCTGTTCCAGATTTTTATGGTATCGTCAACGCATCCTGTAATTATAGTGTTTCTGTCCGGCAGCAGCAAGGTGGAAGTGACGGCTTCTTCGTGGGCTTTAAAAGAGTTTTGTTGCATGCCGCTGCTGGTTTTCCAGGTTTTAACCATAAAATCTTTCGCGCATGAGATGAAAATGTTGCCATCCTGGCAAGCGGAGAGCGAGGTTAGAGGCTTGTTGTGGGCCTCGATGATTTGCCGGCATTGATATTTTCCCAGTTCCCAGATCCGGATGTTGCCGTCATCGCTGGCCGTAGCCATGTCCAATTTTTGATTGAGAAAAATAATGGAACGGAGTGCTCCTCCCTCCTTGACCGAAATTGGCTGCGTTTTTTTTGAGAAGATACCGTGCATCATCAGTTTGCCTTCGGCATCACCGGAAACAAGCCAATGGTTGTCAGGACTGAAGGTGAGAGCAGTGATCGGGGCCTGGTGTTGGAATTCAAACGGCAGGCTGCGGCCGAGTTTGAAGGACCAGAGGGAAATTTTGCCGTCAGCGGTCCCGAATGCCAGACGCTCGCCGTCAGGGTTTACGGCCAGGGCGCCCACGGACAGCCCATTATTGCCAAGGATTTGTGGTTCGAGGTGAGTCCCGAGATTTTGAATAATGACTCGACCGTCCGGGCCGGCAGAAACCACGATTGATGACCCGGGCACATGGGCGAGGCAGGTGGCTGGACAGCCCGTGGCCGGCAGGGTCAGAAAGCGCTGGCCACCGATTACCTTATCTTTATCGGCCAGGCGGATTAGTTGTTCATAAATTTTATTTAACAGCATATCCTTTTTAAACCCGTTATTCTCCCAGGCTTTAATCAGGACATTGTAGCACTCGCCAAAACGGTTGTTCTGGAAATGATTTTGTATACTCCGTTCAATTGACTGATAAAGTTGACCATCTCTAAAGACCTCCAACGAGACCTTGGGTGAACAGAGCCGAAATTCCGGAAAATGAGGCGGTTCTGTGGCCTGGCCTCTCTCTTTTGCTTTGATCTCCTTGTTGAGCTCCGCCTCAAAATCCTTAAATATGGTGGCATGCGGCAGGCGTTGTCTGGTGGCTATAACCTGTCTGAGCAGGCGGATTAGGCTGGTTGTCCCTTCGCGCCATTTAAGGAGAAGGAGGTTGTATATCGCCTCCGGCAGGACATCGTTGATCTCGAGGGCGTGGCTGAGGCAGGTTGCCGCTTCTTTAGTTTTGCCGAGTTCGAAGAGCGAAACCGCCCGGTTGTTTAAACTGTCGGCGCGCAGATCAACATTGGTCAGCAGGGCAAATGGGCAGGTAACCTTGAAGATATCGACATAGGCATCATTTAAGGCCTTGCGCAGGATAGTGAAATTGGCGAAGCGATCAACCGGGGAGAAGGCCACGCACTCTTTAAGCAGGTTAACCAGGCTCTTTGGAAATTCAACTGACGGGTTGATGGGAATCGGTTCGGGTATCTCCTGAAAGATCGAATTTTTTTTGAAGGGTTTCTTGCCACATAACATCAACCACAGACAGAGACCAAAAGAGAAGATATCCGTGCGCTGATCGACATTGTGGGCGTCACGGAACTGTTCCGGCGATGCAAAGCCCGGAGTACCTCGAAAACCAATGGTTGCCTCTTCGTCCCCATCATCCTTGGCCAGCGGGAAATTATCATGCAGCTTTTCACTGAGCTCCTTTTTGTTAAGAAGAATGCCGAAATCGGTGATTTTAAGCAGTGCGCTTTTGGTGACTAGAATATTCTGGGGTTTAATGTCTCGGTGGATTATCCCCTTGGCATGGGTATATTCCATGCCGTGACAGAATTGGATAGCCAGAGAGAGGGCAGTGCGGAGATCGCGGCATTTCCCGCCCTTGATCCACTCATCCAGGCTACCGCCGTCTATATATTCGATGAAGAGGTGCGGGACTCCGGAGAGTGCCAGAACATAAAAACAGGAGGCGATATTCGGGTGCATGCCCATCTTGATCCAGCCGTTAGCCTCCTGCAGGATGCGTTTCATGCCCTCCCGGTCCTCAAGAACCTCATGCCGCGGTGATTTTATTGCGATTTTTATTCCCCAGCCCATGTGATCGCATATATAGACCTTGCCCATGGAGCCGCTCATCACTTTTTCGACGCGGTATCTGCCCATGATGATATCGCCGGGTTGCCACTCGGTGACGAGGTTTTTGGACTGAGTTGACGAATGACTGCGCATAAGCGCGGCAAGATCGATGCCCGGGGTGTCGTGAGCCGATTCGACAAAGGCATCCATACCGATTTTTTTCAGTTTACTGAGGATACGATCAAACATGCCGTTCTATCAGCCGAACCGGATTTTTGTACTGCTTATCTGAATAACATCGCCTTTGTGCAGGTGTTGTTCGGAGTCGATTTTTAGGCCGTTGAGCTTAGTTTTCGACCAGCTTTTTTGCGGGACGATTAAATAGCTGTCGTCGCGCTTGATGATGTAGCACTGAGCTTGCGCGACAAAAAAGCCTGGAATAACCAGGTCGCAGCTGCTGTTTTTGCCGAGTTTTATGCTGGTTTTGCCATCCAGAGAGACCTGGCCAGGGGTTGCTTCGCCTTCAAGTAGAGTCAGCATGTTTTGCGGTTTGTTTTGCACGGATCGATCTCTGATCCCGGTCGCGGCGGCCGGCGCGCTCTTTGAGGTGACAAAAATGGTTTCGTCGTCTTTATCCATGCTGACCGATACCGAGGAGGTGGTCGAGCTCTTGCCCTGAGCAGCTTCAGCCGGTGTCATTGTAAATTTGCCGATCATTATCTCATCGGTAGGGGCAATCGGCACTGCAGCTTTGACTTTTTTACCGTTGACAAAGGTGCCGTTCAGGCTGCCGAGATCGGCAAGAAAGTAGACTCCGCTATTAAGCTCTAATTCCGAATGCTTTCTTGAAACGGCAGTGTTGTCGATGATCACATCCGCATCACTGCCGCGCCCGATGGTTAAGCGATCCCCTTCGTTAATAGTAAACTGTTTGATAATTTTGTTATTGAGCATGATTGTCCAGTCTGCCATAGTTTCTCTCCTGACTGTCAATTTACTTTTTTATAGGTTCATGAATATGGTTAAATTATTGTGTCCGCACCTTGCGTACAAAGAGATTAACAAATTTTCAGCCATCTCAGAAGAAATATATCGCTTATCGTGGACATTTTATTAATAAAATAGTAACTGTTGAGGTTTTAAGCGAGTAGCAGCCTGAACAACCTGAGTGATTATGCGTATTCTAATAAAATATGGTGATGCAATCAATGAGTGATTCATTTCAAGATGCATCGGAAAGACTCTCGGAGGTTTTCGCCAGGATAAACATGAGCGAACTTCCGGCCATGTCTTCACACGTCCGGGAGTTGATCAGTCTAACAAGTGATGGCCGGAGCAGCGCCAATGAATTGGCCGAGATTATCCTCAAGGACTACTCACTATCCAATAAGGTGCTGCAGGTCGTAAATTCCGCTTTTTACGCACTGCCGCAGCCGGTTACCTCGATTACCCGAGCTATCACTCACCTGGGATTTGACGCCATCCGCGATCTTGCTCTGCCGATTGCTCTGTTTGAGAATTTTGTCAAGTCCGGGGTTGAGAAGGAAGGGATCACCAAAATTTTGAGCTCATCTTTTTTGAGTGCTCTGTTCGCCCGTGGGTTGGTCCAGCGTAAAGGCCTCAAGCTTGCGGCCGAGGAAGTCTTTATCTGTGCTCTGTTTCGTAATCTCGGCAAGATGATCATCTGCATCTATTTTCCGGATATGTACAGAGATATTGAAAACAAAATGGCGCGGGGTATGACTGAGGATGAGGCTACCCAGGTCGTCTTTGAAGGACTAACGCTTTCCCAGGTCGGCATAGAGGTCGCAAGGTTCTGGAATCTCTCAGACAAGATCGTTGTTTCCATGACACCTGACCCTCCACCGCCGGAGGCTATCAGTGAAGAGCTTGGCCTTCTGAACAACCTGGCCGACTATGCGAATCGGCTTGTCGAGGCTATAGCCCGAGAACTTGATGCCCAGCCGATTATGGAGAAGTATGACGAACTTTTTTCACTCAATAATGACGATCTGATTAATCTGTTGAAGTCAAGCATGCAGGCTGCCGAGGGTTTTTCAAGCCCGATCCGTTACGGATTGGGCAAGCTCAAGATGGTTAATCGAATTATGATGTTTGAAAATGCTCTGAAAAGTCTTGGAGCCAAAACCGTCGGCAAGTCTGAATCAGAATCTGATCTCGAATCGCAATTGCCTGCAGAATTAGGCACCCAAGGCGGAGAACCTGATGTAAGTTCAACGCTTGCCGGCTTGGAAGAGAAATTTGAATATTTCATGGCTAAGATGACGGAGATCGTGGCCATCGGCGGATATAATCTCAATGACTTTTATCAAAAAGTTCTGGAGGGCTTTGGTCAGGTCATAGGTGTTGACTATGCTGTTCTGGCTCTGATCAAGGTTCATTCAACCCGGGTGTCGTTAGTCGGTAAGCTGGGATATGGCGAACTGCCGGCCATAATGGCCGGCGATTTCCGGCACGATATCTATTCCCCCATGCAAGGGATTAATCCTGTTTATGTCATACCCAGGGCGCTCAAGACGTGTAAGGATTTAGCTATTCCGGCCAATACCCAGAATGTTTTTCCTGCAGATCTCGATGCTTTTGTCAAGAACCGCCATGTCTATCTGCTGCCCATCTGTATCAATATGAAACCGGTCGGTCTTTTTTTTCTCACTCGACGGATGGAGTTGCCGCGGCTGAATAATCAACAACTCAAGGCTGCCCGGCATTTTCGTGATCTGGCGGTTACCGCTATCCGGAAGAAACATGAGTAGAAAACGCGGTGGTCAGCTTTAAACCTTTTCTATACGATTGATCGTGGCGAGAATGACCTCTGCCTGAATGCGGATGGGGTCGCCGGCCGGCAGGGCCTTGATTGTCTGTTTGAGATGGAATTTTGCGTTGCCGGGATCGCCCTTATACCAGAAAAAAAGGCCGAGGTGATAATAGGATTGCGGTTTATTGCCCTGAGCATCCATGATCTGGCCGATCTGATAGTGCAGCCGCGGGCTGGTTGGTTGAACCGGAAGGAGTTCTTCATAGAGGGCAAGCGCTGCTTTGGCATCGCCCTGCTGCTCAAGAACGCGGGCCAGATTAAAAGTGATGTAACTATTGTCCGGATCAGCGGCTTTTGCTCTTTCAAAGGTTTTTTGGGCCTCTTCGAATTTGCCTTCCTGGAAAAGGAGGTTGCCTAGATCGGCAAGCAGGAGGGGACGGTCCTGGAAAACCGTCATGGTCTCAGAGAGTGCCTGTCTGGCCCTTGGGTAATCAGCAGTGGAGGAGTAGACCTGGAAAAGGCCGTAATAGGCCATGGCCTTTGTTGTTTGATCTGCTCCTTCAGTTGTCGTGACCTTGAGATAGCGGGGGATGAGGCTGGCCGGGTCTTTACTGTAGGCGAGGATCCGGCGTTTGATCCGGTTAAATGCAAATTGATCGGTGATCGGGTAGTTTGTTGTCTTCTTGGAGATGAGCAGGTCCTGAATATAACCTTGACGAGCTGCCGGTTCCGGGTGGGAGAGCAGGTATGGGGGGACGGCGCCCATCTTGTACTGGCTGATTTTCCGCATTTTTTCAAACATTGATATCATGGAAACGGGGTCACGGTTCATGGCCTGCATCGAGTTAAAGGCCAGGCGGTCGGCCTCTTCTTCGTTCTGGCGGCTGTAATAGAGTCCTGCCGAGGCATTGGCAGCCAGCGAGCCGGTGATCAG
>Ga0208863_1001349_pt1 | contig 15923 bp, 17 predicted proteins | sample RifOxyD3_FD_184040 | JGI IMG/M metagenome (GOLD analysis project Ga0208863, IMG submission 184040) | Soil microbial communities from Rifle, Colorado - Rifle Oxygen_injection D3 (SPAdes) | ecosystem: Environmental > Terrestrial > Deep subsurface > Rock core/Sediment | place: Rifle, Colorado...
GAGCAGTTGCTCAAGGCAGACCCATGGCACGCCCTGCTGAACTACATCGTCTCCAAAATAACGCGCCGTCCACCTCCTATTTACGCTCGGATCTTCACGCTGGAGGGAGGTTAACTGCCGAATTTAGGATTAACCGCTTCGCCCAGGCCTGTTGCATTTCCTCGTGCAGGCAAGTCAGTTCCCGCACATGATGAATATTGCACAAGCCATGTTTGCACATCAGTTCGCGATAAGACTTCCAGCCGTCATGAATCAAAGTGCCGAAAAATTCAGCCAGAACACCAAAGGAATCGAATGCTTTTTTGCCGCGATTCGGGTGACAGCCGACCCAGGTCAGTGTCTTCGTCGCTAAAAAATGCATCCAGTTTAGTTTGCCCGCCACGCGCATCCCGGTTTCATCGGCATGAGCAACGGGGGCTGTTTTTAGGGCGTTCGCAATGGCATCCACAGTAGGCTGAAGACGATCCTTGGCTTCTTCAATGGCCGCCAGCACGGTGGCATCGGATAGCGGCAGGCCGAATAAATCTCCCGTCAGCGAACCTGTGCGTGCAATCGGCATCATGTGGTGGTGCGTCAAATGGACTGCCACTGCTTTGATGTGCGGGCCATATTGCACAGGCGCAGAAACTGTTTCAGGAAAAACGCCACGGCAAACTTTGCCGCAAGTACAACGGCTTTCCAATACCTGATGTTCAGCGACTTCAAAGCGCAGCGGCGGAATATCGAATACCTGGCGAGTTTCAACGACCATCCCTTCGCCCAGCGGACGCTGGCAGGCTGCACAATTCGCGGGTGGCCGATGTTGTTCGGTATGGTCCGATTGCGCAACTTTCTTTAGCGTATGCCCTTTATGTCCCGCCTGACCACCATTCGGGTTTTGCCCTGCGATACGCAGCGATTTCGGTTTGGGTTTGTTCAGGCCATCAGAGGATGGCGGCTTACTGGAATTTCGGCTGTTCAACGCCAGTCGACCTTCAAGTTCTGCGACCCTGGCGGTGAGCGTTTCAACTTGCGCTACTTGTGCCGTCAGCGTGCTGACCTGCTCTGTCAAAAAGCGAACCTGCGCAAACAGTGCACGAATCAATTCGTCTTTGTCGGCATGACTCAGTCGGTCAAGGTCAGGGAGGGTTAGCATGGCTTAGATTCTACCTTACCTCGTGGGTATAACACTTGGAATATACGTGCTATTTCAAACTACCTGAATAGTCAATTAAAATCACCGCATTTAGCTGGATACCCCACTTACTTACTTACTCACTCACCTGACACGGCTCAGCCAATGGGTATCTACAACAATATGGAAGGACTTATGATCTGTCGACGACTGCGCCTCAACCAGCGTCATTCCGCACGAATATCGTAAATAAAAAGCAACATTTTGATTTATTTCAACAATTTATATATTTTACCATGCAGCAAATGCCTGCTTGCCTTTTGCGTGTTTTTCAGATGATAAGCCCATTTTTAAGTTTCGCGCATTCAAGGTCGAATCAGAATTCGTAACGAACCTGAAGATACACGTTATCGTTGCGTGCGAGTTGCCCGAATTGTCCCCACGGTTTACCGCCAAACAGGTTGGCGCCGATCGCGCCCCATACCTTGTCAGTGAAACTATAACGCAATTCCGGGTTTACGAAATGATCACCGTTGCTGGCATTGTACGAAGCATACACGGAAAGCCGCAGCGTCTGATGCTGGAAGAACTGCGTCAGACGTGTCGTGACGGTATGGCTCCAGCGCTTGTCGACCGGAAAACCGACGGGCAACGTGGCGAGGTAGGCGCCATAGTTGTGCATGGTTTCGGCGTAGTACTGAAAACCGAGCGAGACATCTTCCACCGGCTGTATCTGGTAACCGGCGAGCAGCCGCGTCTGTGAGTTAGGCACGGTAAAATCGTTCCCCGCACGGTCATCGGGCGAATCATAATAAGAGGCTTCCAAACTCAGCACCCCATCGCCCACACGTCCGGAAAGGCTGGCACCATAGATCGCCAGCTTGGGATAAAAATAGGTGATTCTGGTCGGTGCCGTCATATTGTCAGGCCTCATCGAGGGGGTACGCTGGAAGCCGCGATACAAATAGAGCGCCGCATCATAACCGGCAATATCCCGATAAGCACGCAAACCTAAGTCACCTTGCCCCGGTATGACAGTTTCGCGATTGACGACCGTGGGCATCGGGTCGTAAAGCCAGAATCGGTTCGCGTCTGGGATCTGGCTCTCACGAAAATTCGGCGCCAGCACCAACTCGAATGAAGCAAGCTCGGGATAGGCACCCAGCTTCAGCGCATCCACGCCGCGCTTGAGGTATTCCAACGGTCGCCCGGCAAACAGCGCCTGGTGATCCTTAGGGAAAAAATCGTTCACAAACACCAAGTCGCCCAAGCCCCAAGTGATAACCTGTCGGCCAAGGCGCAAATCCCAGTTGCCTCCCGTGTAGTCGATGTAACCCTCGCGAAATTCACTCGCACCCTGACGACCGAGATGATCGTAGGCCAGATCGCCCTTCGCCAGCAGCCGCCAATCGCCTTCTGTGGCGTCGAGTTTGATCTGCGCGCGTTCCTCCAGCCACTTGTAATGGCGGCCATCCGGGTTTGCCGCAACGGTATTGAAGGCTGTGTTTTGCTGTATAAAGCCGGAAAGTGTAACCTCCGCCAGTGCTGCTGGTGGCACCAACAGGAGAACCGTAAAGAACGTGACCGTTCGCAACATCAGTCAATCCACTTGCGCGGCGGCTGGCGAAGGAAGCGCTCGGAGAACAGGCTTTCCTCAATGCCAAGGTCATAGTCAGACTTAAGGTACGCGACCTCAGTGCGATGACCTGTCTGTAAATTTTTCATAGTGCGTCTGATCACCGTGGGAATCCCTTTCACATCGGCGATTTCATCGGCGCTGAACTGTTTGTAATGAACGCCCTTCTTGTCGTATTGCGCTTCATTGATCGGCAAAAAATTAGCCTTGTCCACCCAGGTGAACTTATAGCCGAAGTCTGAATCCACGCCTTTCGGCGTACTCTTCACCACGTAGCAGTCGCGGTTACCCACTTTTTCCTCGCGCTCGACAACGTGGCTGTCGTCCTCAATGTCGCGTCCTGAGACATCCTCGTAGGTAAAATCGGAGCCAACAAAGCTGGAGCGCTTGTCCTGCGCGGCGATGCGCTTGACCATATTGATAGCCGGTATGAACATCCAGCGGTCGTCATCCTTAGCCGGATATTTGTAAATCATAAACGTCATGTCCTTTACATCCGCCGGACGGAAGAAATACATGAAGTACTTCTGGTCGCCGCCCGCCTCGCCCATATTCTTGCGCAGCATGGTCATTTCGCGCACCCGTTCCTGCCCGTCTCTGTTGATGAGCTTCATTACCACCCTCGCCTTGAAGTCCTTGCCCGGGTAGAGGAAGGCAGCCTGCGACTTCTTCATCACTTCTTCACCCGAAAATGCCAGGACCTGTAATGGCAACAGCACGGCGATCATCCATATCCACCAGTTTTTCATTTTATTCTCCTTTATTGTGAAGCTCGCGCAGCGATTCGTTCGTCTCCTCGCCCGCTTGCGGGAGAGAATTGAGGAGAGGGAACGGGTGTGGCAAGTTTCATTGTATGGGGTGGCTACTTGCCATGCCCGTTTGTATGCGCCTGGGCGATGTTCGCCATCGGCTTCGGTTGGTCAAACAGCCACTTTCTCCCCAGCATCACCAGCGCAGGTAAATAGAGGATGGTGAATAGCGCGGAGAGCAGCATCATCGAGACGATAAAGGCACCCACAGCCATGTAGGGTGTGAGCGGCGCGGCCAGCATCACCGAAAAGGCTGCGGCGAACAGCAACGCATTGCGCAGGATACCCTTGCCCGGTCGCGATGCCGTCCACAGCAGCGCCTCCCGTACTGCCTGCTCATCTGTGCCTCCGCCGGTCTCGGCTAGATGCTGGCGAAAGCGGCTGATGAAGTGGATGGAGAAATCCACTGCCATACCGAGTGATAAGGTGCTCATCACCGACAGCGGCATATCGAAGTCCTTGCCGACGAAACCGACCACGCCGTAGATCAACAAAATGGTAAACAGCAGTGGCACATACGCTACCAGCGCCCACTTGGCCGAGCGGAAATCCAGTGCCAGGATGACAAAGACCACCACCAGCGCCAGCACGAGGCCAAGCACCAAGTCCCCCAGCACCTCGTCGTTCCACACCAGGTTGAAGTAGGCGATACCTGCCGGTTTTACTTTCACCTCCAGCGGGTGAGCTTTCTGATAGCTATCCGCTGCCTGAATTACCTGGCGCATGGCTTCCGCATCCCAGGTTTTCAACTGCACCCACAAATTGGTTTTCTGGAATGTGGGGTCGATTACGTTATCGAGATCCGCTGGTTTAGCCGACATACTGAACAGGAACAGATATTGACCGACAGTGTCAGGCGTGTCTGGAATTGTATCGAATTTTGGGTTATCGTCATGCAACACTCGGTTGATGCGCTTCACATAATCTGCTACCGAGAAGGTCTTGCCCACCACCGGCAGGGTTTCCAAATGGTGCTGCAACCCTTCGAGCCAGCGCATGGCCTCGGGCCGTTTCATGAATTCCGCTTCACCGGATTCCACCACCAGATAGCCGAGCGAAGTACCGCCCAACGCCTGGTTCATCGCCGTGTCGGCCACGCGAATCTCGCTCGACGGCTTGAACCAGGCCACCAGATTATTGTTGACGTGAATTTGTGTGGTGCCAACGATGGCCACAGCCACCAAAGCCAAGCCCACCAGAGCAGTGACCAGCGGGCGACCCGTGCCAATCTCCCCGATCTTGCGCAAAAAATGCGAAGTACGATCCAACGCTACGCTCCCACTCTCGACGGCGCGGGTAATTTTTTCTTCCTTGACAAAGGTAAGAATGGCCGGAATCAGGCTGAAGGAGAACAGTCGCAACACCACTGTACCGAAGGCGATCAGCCCGCCGAATACCTGTACCGGCACGATGTTCATGAACAACAGCACGGCGAACCCTGCCGTCGTGGCGAGCGCCGTGTAGCGCACCGGACGGCTAACCGCCGCCATCGTCTCGCGTATCGCCGCGAGCTTATCCCCGCGCTCACGGTAACGGAAATAGAACTCGTTAAAGATGTGGATGCTGTCGGTGGCGATTGCCATGAGAAATACCGGTGCCATCGAACTCATGATATGTACCGGATAGCCTGCGCCGATCATCGACCCCATGCTCAGGATAATCGCCGCCATCGCGACTCCCATCATGGTGAACGACAAAGACAGGTTGCGGAACATGAGCTGAATGGCGACAAACATGATCATGCCGGCAATCGGCGAGAAAATGCCCATCAGTTTGAACATTTCTGCGCCAAAGGTATCGCGCGCCACCGGGTCGCCGGCAATGTAGTAGCGCTCCGGCCCGCTCTCGCTGGTCACGATGGCGCGGATCTTTTCGGCAATGACGGCGCCATTGGCACCTTTTTCCAGCGGCACATAGATGGCTGTGGTCTTGCCATCTTTCGAGATGATGCGATCGACGAACAGCGGATTACCAAACAGTGCTGTGCGTAGCATTGCCACTTCCGCATCTGTCTGGGGCGCACCCAGCATGAGCGGCCCGACTTTCAATGTACCCGACTCGGCGCTGACGTTGGTGATTGTAGTGAAGCTGTTCACGTCGCGACTCGCCACACCTTCCAGCCCCAGTATTGCGCCGGTGATGCGAGCGATACGAGCCAGAGTTTCCCGATTCAGCACGCCCACACTGTTTTCCACGCCCACGACAATGGTGTCCTCATAAAGCGCAAAGGTCTTGTCCACCTTGTCGTTCCACACCCGCACGTCCGAATTCTCCGGCAACATGTGCTTCGGGTTGGTATCCGTAGTGATGCGCGGAAACTGGGTAAGGAACAGCAGCACCAGCGCCACCGTCGCCCAGATAACCCAACGCGGACGACGAATTGAAAATTCTACAAGTGAAAATTTGGTCATGATCCCCCCGAGAGCTTAATGACTGTCCATCTGAACGCAATAAAATTGCTACGTTCGCTCTGCGCCTATCCCCACAGCAAGACTGCGGGGCATTACAGCGCAGGAAAAACCGATGAGCTATGCTTAACGTCAAAATTTGCATTGTCCTCGCACCAAGAGCGCAGGGAACACAAGCTCAACATTCTAATGTTTTTTAGATTGTTTACAACATATATCTGGACGTAAAAAAGCCGAAAGCGGCCAGCTTTCGGCTTTTCTTTCGACCACCCGTTGTCAGAACGTCGTAGCCATTGAACAATTACAACAGACTTATTCGAGTTTGATACTATAAGCAATACCCAAAGAGTTCTGTTTCATCGTCAGAGTCTCCGTGCCGCCAACCCCGAGCAGCGACGTGACTGAAGGACCCGTCACCGACTTACTGAAAGCATGCATATATGACATGGTAAGCTCAGACTTGTCGGCTAACATCCAGGTCGATCCCAGTGTGAGATGATGCTCAACAACACCCGGTGCGAGAATGTTGAACGTGACATCATTTATCGTATCACCGCGAATCGGCGACTTGCCATAGTTGTAGCCAGCACGCAAGACAAGATTGCTGCTGTAGTCATACTCCATACCCAGCTTGTAAACCGTCTGATTGCTCCAATTAAAACCTGAACCATTGGTCGATCCTAGCGGACTGGTGGCGGGTGCCAACAAAGTGTTCGCGACGCCATTGGCAATGGATTTGACATCAGCATAGTTGATCTGCTGGATATCAAAGGCAAGATTCAACGCCGGTGTTGCCTTAACGGCGATACCGACGTTGTAGTTCTCCGGAATATCGAAACTACCCTGTTCAGCAAATAATCCGCTATATTTACTGAATTTGCCCATCTTCATTTTGGTCGCGTAAGCAGCACCCAGTGTCACAGTATCGGAAATCTTGCCGAACCAGCCAACGCGCACCCCCCAGCCGGTCGAACTATCATAGCCATTGTTGGTGACATTGCCAGGGCTACTGGTAAATCCTTCGAATGTCTGAAGACCGTCAACCTTGAATCGCTGGTAACCGAACAGAGGGGAAATACCAATTGAGTGCGATTCGTTCAGTTTGTACGAGGCTGTCGGAGCCACAATGAGCTGCATCAGATCGACGCCCAGTTTGCCACATCCGAATAGAAGATTCGATGGCGCGCCAGCGCAGGAAGGGGCGAATGCTGGTGCAGCTGCTCCGCCCTTCACCCCTGCGCCATAATCACTATTCATCCCGCCGTTACCATAAACAGTAACCCCAAACGACAAATTCGGCTTGAACAGCTTGTTGTAACCGAACTCGGGAACCAGGAAATAGTTCGACCCGCTGACCGAGGTGCCATCGTAAGCTCCACCAAAACCGGTACTCCCTTGACGACTCGCCTCCCGCTGCGGGTTGAACAGGTCAACGCCGATATCCAAACGATCACCGACCCACACCATACTGGCAGGATTGTTAGCACCGGCAAAAGTGTCGATCGCCATTGCAGTTGCAGCCCCCCCCATGCCCTTGGCTTTCATGCCATAGCCATGCGAGAAATAACCATTCGTTGCATGTGCCAACGAAGACGCCATAATACCTGCTGCAAACATCGATACGACAATTTTCTTCAACTTCATGCAGCTCTCCCTGATTATTTGTTGTGTTGAATCTGGTTATGGTGCGGCTACTGCAGTACTAAACGAACAGACAGATATCGGTATCACCCGCGAAGCCGAAGAAAGCTGCCGCGCCTGCATATTCAACATCCTTGATAAATTCACTCTTGTCGAATTCAAACAGATCAACCGTCATCTGGCAAGCGACGAATTTAACATCGGCTTCCAGACACAGGTCGCGCAATTCTTCTAAAGAAGCCACGCCATGCTTCTTGAGCTTCTGTTTCATCATCATGGTCGCCATGGATTCCATACCTGGCAGCATCTGCACCATCACAGGCATAGGAATCGGCATAGGCATAGCAGGATTTGCCAGAGGACTGATCATCACATTGGATAAATCCTTGCGCAGCAATTGCAGACCATAAAAAGTGAAGAATATTTGCACTTCGTAACCGAGCGCAGCAGCGGTGGATGCCAGAATGAACGGCGGATAGGCCATATCCAGCGTGCCCTTGGTGGCGATGATGGCCATTTTCTTGGTGGTCATGTTTTCCCTTTACAATTTTATTAATGAATACCGCTCTGGCTCAGATCCAACAATTATTTTTTCTTCATGAAGAAAACGTACTTGCCGCCTTCTTCCGTATTCGACAACAGGGTATTACCGGTTTGATCGGCAAAAGCCTGCATATCCTTAACCGCGCCGCAATCAGTTGCAATCACTCTCAGAACCTGGCCGGAAGTCATGTCATTCAGCGCCTTTTTAGTCTTCAAAATAGGCAAAGGGCAATTCAAACCACTCGCATCAAACTCTTTATCAAAATTCATTGTTCCCACTCCTGTTAGTTATTATTTACAACACTAAAAAATTGCGCAAACAGCACAAATCAACCCGCATTAGAAGATAACTGGCCTGCAAGCGTCCATACCCACGAAGAGTATACGATATAACCCCTTGGGGTTACTTAACAGCATTTCAACAGCAATACCGCGACTCCATGCACCCGCCCTCTGTTCACCCTGCGCCGAAACAACCGACAGCTTATTGCAACAAATTGATTTTAATCACATATTAACAAAACAGGACAAAAGCACTATTAGCGCTGGTGCAAAGCTTCAAAGCCGGCGATCACATCAAATAATTCCTCATCAATACTACTCTGGCGCAATTGATTAAAATCCTGACTAAGTTCCGCCAGTTGCTCTTCGATATTCTTCTCCGCGCGTTGCATCGCAGCCAGCCGGCTGGCATTTTCGCTTGCCAGCGATTCGGCACAAGCGCGAAACAGCGAGATAAACAGATATTCGCGTATCAAAGCATGCGGCATGGCCGCATGGATCACTTCAGGCAGATTAACCGTCGGCCAGGGTAATTGTGCGAGCTGATCACGCCAGCTTGCATCAAGCGGCAACAAGCGCTGCATGACGGGTTCGTAGAGCGCACCGGATAGCGGGCGATGATGAAACAGGTATACCTTTACCACTTCCCCGCGCTCATACTGATCCACAATAGTCAGCAGTATTCGCCCAACCAGTTGCGTGATCGCGGCGATGGAATTGGGCACATTACCTGTCATCACAGCCTCGGGAAGATAGCCCTGCACACGCTCGCCCACCGCCAGCAGGCGCTTGTTGCCGGGCATCGCATTGAGGCGGCTCAAGGCGAAATCCGTCAGCACCTCGTTGAATTGCCCAACCAGTCCCTGATCAGAGCCGAACACCACCGCCCCTGTCGCTCCGCGACTCAATCCCGGCCGCCCCTCACCCATCTGTGCGTCAGGCTGAGACAGACAGGCGATCAAACCCAACTCCACGGTCCGGTAATAATCATCCAGCGCGTGTACCGCCCGCTCATACTGGGTGAGACCGGAGGCCGCCAGCGCCTTCATGGTGCGCACCACCGACTGCAACTCGGTCGCACTGTTGATTTTGCGGCGCAGCGTTTCAGCGGTTTCGGTCATGACAAAACGCTGAACGGGACGAGAATTTCGCGAGCAATATTCAGCACAGCGTTGCGATCCACCTCGCTCAACTGATCCGCCAAATCGAGTCGCTCCAGCAAGTCGATCGGCAATTTTGCCTCGCAGAGTGCCCGTTGTGCATCACGCATCTTGTCCAGCGCCACGCCCTCGAACAGTTTGCCGGTCAGCGCCAGCAATACGGTGATTTGACCGGCGACCGTCACCGGCTCAAATTCCGCCTGTTTCAGACAAGCGCGAATGCGCTGCCCGTGCGCGATGATCTTGCGGGTATTTTCATCCAAGCGGGTTCCGAAACGGGCAAAGGTTTCCAGCTCCTCGAACTGGGCGAACGCGAGTTTTAGGTCACCCGCCACCGCACGATAGGCCGCCCGCTGCGCCTTGCCACCGACCCGGGATACCGACTTACCGACATCGACGGCGGGCAAAACCCCCAGCTCGAACAGGGCTGGCGAGAGGTAAATCTGCCCGTCGGTGATAGAGATCAGATTGGTCGGAATATAGGCGGCGATATTCTGCGCCTCGGTCTCGATGATGGGCAAAGCGGTGAGCGAGCCGCCGCCAAATTCATCCAGCAGATGAGTGGCGCGTTCGAGCAGTCGGGAATGAATATAAAAAATATCACCGGGATAGGCTTCGCGCCCGGGCGGACGGCGCAGCAGCAGCGACAATTCCCGGTAGGCACGCGCGTGATGAGTCAGATCGTCATACACGATCAGCACATCGCGCCCCGCCTCCATGAAGTATTCGGCAATACTGGTCGCGGCATAAGGCGCAATATAAGCCAGACCCGGCGGATCGTTGCCCTCGGTCACCACCACCACGGTGTACTCCATCGCGCCGTTGTCGCGCAGATTGGCGACCACACGCGCCACCGATGACGCACGCTGACCGATGGCACAATATACACACAGCACGTTTTTTCCTCGCTGATTGAGGATGGTGTCGATGGCAATCGCGGTCTTACCGGTTTGCCTATCCCCCAGTATCAGCTCGCGCTGACCGCGCCCGATGGGAACTAGCGCGTCGATCACCTTGATACCGCTCTGCAACGGCTCGGTAACCGGCGAGCGATCCATGATATTCGGTGCAGGTCGCTCTATCGGCAGGCGTTTTTCCGAGATGACCGGCCCCCGCTCGTCCAGCGGTCGCCCCAGCGGATTGATCACCCGACCGACCAGTCCATCACCCACCGGCACATCCATCACATGCCCCCGTCGCTCGACCTCATCACCCGCATGCAACTGCCAGTAGTCGCCCAGCAGCACCACCCCGATTTCATCTTCATCGACATTGAAGGCGATGCCGTACAGATCTCCGGGAAATTTAACCACCTCCTCGAAACATACACCGGGCAACCCTGAAACGCGTGCGATCCCGGTGGATAAACTGGTCACCGTCCCGGTCTCTCGCACAGTAAGTTGCGGTGCATGCGCCTCCCGCGCTTCGGCTATATTGGCAAAGGCGTGATCGAAAATACCGGCAAGATCGGTTTCCATGATTACTTGCCCGGATGGGCCGACGCTTTGAGCAGGACGCCCACGCTCTTTTCCAGCGAGGCCAGATAATCGTTCACACTCCAGGCAACTTTCTGTCCCTGCACGATGAGTTCAAGACCGCTCACCAGCGCCGGACTAATCTCAAACCCGACTTGTGCGCCCAGAACTTCCTTTACCGCCGATGCTATCGCCTCACGTTGGGCTGGCGTCAGCTCAAAGGCACTGCGAAGCAGCGCGTCTGGGGAGCGCAATGCAAGCCTCGTCTCCTCATCCAGTTGATGCAAGCGCGCAATAAACACTTCCGCCATGCGTTCTTCCAGACTCACCCCGGCCAGATCCGCCAGCGTCTGCCTGGCAATTGAAAGCACCTCGCTTTGGGTACGACGCGCCAGCTCAGCTGCGAGACTCTGGTATTCACGCTGCAAACTATTCTGCTGTTTGCTTCGCAAACTGTCCGCTTCCTGTCTTGCCGACTCGTACAAACGCCGATGCTCGACTGCCACCTCGGTCGTCAACTGTGTGAGAATAGCGCTACGATTATCATCCAACTCTTTATTTTTTTGTATCAATTCTTCGCGCGCAGCCAGAGCCTGCGCGCTTTTTTCAGCCGCATCCGCCAGCTGTGCGGCGATCCTCTGCTCACGCGCATCGATCGCGTTGAGTATCGGACGATACAGATAACGCTTAAGCAGCCACACCAAAATCAAAAAATTGACCGTTTGGGCGACGACAGTGAACCAGTCAATCAGCATGGCTATTTAGCGACCTGTGCGATCGCATGACTCCAGAACGGATTGGCGAATATCAAGATCATCGCCACCACGAAACAGTAGATGGCGATGGATTCGATCATCGCAAGTCCGACAAACAGGGTGCGCGTGATGGTCACCGCCGCATCCGGTTGCTGAGCCAGCGAACTCAACGCGGTGGAGACCGCGCGCCCTTCGCCCAGTGCCGGACCGATTCCGCCGATGGCGATGGTCAAACCCGCCGTGATAATTGAAGCGACTGCAATTAGGGTTGCGCTATCCATGATAACTCCTTGTATATACTAAAATTCTTCTTTAACCCGAGTAGCTGCCGCGATATAGACGGTCGCTAGTATGGTAAAAATGTAGGCCTGCACCATGCCGGTCAGCAAGCCCAGCATGCTCATCACCACCGGAAACAGCAACGGCGTGATGGTCAACAGAATGCCGAGTATCATCGTGCCGCTCATCATATTGCCGAACAGCCGGATGGCCAGCGCCAGCGTGCGCGACAGTTCGCTGATGATATTGAACGGCAGCATGATGGCAGTCGGTTTCAGATAGGATGACAGGAAAGCTGCCAGACCGCTTTGCGCGATGCCGAACATCGGCACGGCGACAAATACGCACAAGGAAAGCGCGGCGGTGGTCGAGAGCGAGCCGGTGGGCGGCTCGAAAGCGGGGAATATTGTGCACAGATTGGACACCGCAATAAACAGGAACAGCGTGCCTAAAAAGCTGATGCCATTTTCTGTGTGATTCAGACCGACTTCGCCGATTTGCCGGCGCAGCGTGACGACGATGATTTCCAGCATGCTCTGCCAGCGGGTGATTTTCACCGCTACCGACAGATTCCGCGTGATCAGTTTGGCGCCTGCCACCATCCCCCCCATCAATACCCAGGTGGTGACGATAGTGAGGTTGAGTTTGAAAAATCCATACTGCCACAGGATCAACTCATCGGAACTCAAATGCATCGCACAGCTCCCCTGACGCGCGTTGCCCGGGTTACGATCTGTCGCGCGGTAACGAATCCGGCCAGACAAATGAGCAGTCTGCGCCAGTCTGAACCCGCGAAAAAATAAAATCCGGCCAGCGCAACACTTAAGCGCAGCAGCAGACTCAGGATAAACCAGAGCGCGGGTTGGCGTGCCGTTAAACCACGGCTGACCGTCCACCACAGCCCGCCGAAAAACACGATGCCCAGTACCACACCACCACCTAGCGCATACGCCATCATCACAACGTCATTCATCTTTTATCTCCAGATCGCGGCGCATCGCCCTGTCTTCTTTGGCCACCCAGTGCCAGGCATTCAGACAACCGATAAACAGCCCGACAATCAGCAGCGTGAGCGTCCAGGAGTGTATGCCGGGATAGTGTTTATCCAGCCAGATCCCGGCAGCCGCTCCCAGCAGGGTGGGCACCGCCACCGACCAGCCGACCAAGCCCATCATACCTAAGCCGGACCAGACCGTCTGAGTGACTTTACCCTGAGCCTGCAATTTTCGCGCCTCCTGGCGCCCCACCTCGCGGACAAATGCGCTATCTGCGGCGTCAGATTTAATTTTGGCGTCAGGTGCGTCAGGCACGATGAAACTCCGCAAAGCGGCGCACGAAACCGCTCTCCAACTTGGTCAACACCGCACGCACCTGTTTTTCCCCTTCGTCGAGATTGACAAACTGCTGCGCCACCGCAGCGCGCAACTGGCCCAGACTCATCCCGCCGATCGCGTTGCGCACCGACACCCTCACCTCATTGCCGGTCTTGACCATAATCCCCTCATCGACCGCCAGATACACTACCCCTTGCAACGCACTCTCATATGTCAGTATGCCGGCGCTCAACGCAGCGATGCAATCTAACCTGTGCGGCAGCAAACCGTACGAACCCTCTTTCGTTTCTACCACGATGCGCAACACATCGTCGATTTGAGCAAAAACCTGAAACGGCAGGAGTATCTTGAGTTTCATGACGCAGCACCCTTTGTATACACCTCGTCGATCGCGCCTATCATATACAACGCGTTCTCCGGCACATCCTTGAATTCGTCTTTCAGGATACGCTCACAGCCGTCCAGCGCATCGGCTAGGCTCACCAGTTTGCCCTTAATGCCGCTGAACTGTTCGGTGGTGAAAAACGGCTGGGTGAGAAAACGCTCCAGCCGCCGCGCACGGGCGACTACAGCCCTATCCGCCGCCGACAACTGCTCCAGCCCAAGCATCGCAATAATATCCTTTAAATCAGCATATTGCGCAAGCGTGCTGCGTATCTGCTGCGCCAGCGCATAGTGCCGTTCACCGACAATGCCTGGGGTTGCCATTTTGGATCCGGATTGCAAGGGATCGATGGCCGGATATAACCCCTCGCTGGCCCGTTTGCGCGACAGCACGATGGACGCCGACAGATGCGAGAAAGTATGCACGGCCGCCGGATCGGTAAAATCGTCCGCCGGCACATACACCGCCTGGATGGAGGTGATCGCCCCGCTGTCGGTATTGGCGATGCGCTCTTCCAGCCCGGACAGCTCGGTGCCCATGGTAGGCTGATAGCCCAGACGCGAGGGCATCTGGCCCATCAGCCCGGAAATCTCGGAACCGGCCTGAATGAAACGGAAAATATTGTCGATCAAGAGCAGCACGTCGCGGTGTTCATCGTCCCGGAAATATTCAGCCATGGTCAGCGCCGCATGCCCCACCCGGAATCGGCTGCCGGGCGGCTCATTCATCTGGCCGAACACCATCACCATATTCGGCAGCACGCCCGCCTCCTTCATATCGCGATACAGTTCTTCCCCTTCGCGGCAGCGCTCGCCGATGCCGCAGAAGATGCTCACCCCCTCGTGGTGGCCGACCATGTTGTGGATCATCTCGGTGAGCAGCACGGTTTTACCTACCCCCGCCCCGCCAAACAACCCCGCCTTGCCGCCACGCTCCAGGGGCGAGAGCACATCGATCACCTTGATGCCGGTTTCAAACATTTCAGACTGGGTAGAACGGCGTGCAAGAGGCGGCGGCGTGCGATGAACGCTGCGCCATTCAATATCGGCAGGGGAAGGCTGGCGGTCGATGGCGTTGCCAAACACATCGAACATGCGCGAGAGGATGGCACGTCCTACCGGCGTTTTCAACGGCCCGCCGGTGTCAAGCACCGTCATGCCGCGCGCCAGCCCCTGAGTGGGGGTGAGCGCGATACCGCGCACCCGGTGCGCATCGAGTTGCGCCAGCACTTCGATGGCGATATCCTGCCCGGTGCGCAGCAAAGTGTAAATCGGCGGCAAGGCCGTATTAAAACGCACATCCACCACGCTACCGCGCACGGATACGACTACACCCAAATTCTGTGAGCTGTGATTCATCTCGGTTCTTCACTGGAATGGATTCCGGAACTACCGCTGCATTATAGCCCTACTGTGTACTCTTGATTACCAGGAAGACACCCAGCAGGCTTTCGATCAGATAGGCGATGCTGGAAAAACCGTGCAACATTTTAAATTGACCGGAAAACGCGCTGTGCATCACATCGAGCGGTAAGGCCAGTGCTTTCAGCTCAGTCATCACAGGCTGAATACCAAACGAAATAATTATTGCAATCAACAGCATGGATAAGACCAGTTGAAAGGTGCGCAGCCTCATCGCCGCCCGCCCCGACTGAGCCAGATAAAAACCCAGCAGATACAAGGCGCAAACGATGCCCAGATAACCTGACACACTGAACATCTCGCCGGCCAACCTGCCCGCCAGTTGTTTGTCGGGCTGCGCATAAAACAATACAGGCACGGCCAGATAACCGATCGCCCACATGCCGCCAACCCAGGCGGTAACCGCCACCTGCGCTAAATATCGAGTGAAATTTTTCATAGCGCTAGAGTAACACAGCACGCAATTCGGTTAAACACGCTAGAACCTTACGGGCAAAGCGTATGCAAGCGGTTGATTGAAAAGACGAGTTGAGTAGCCGCACTTTTACCAGTGAACTAAACAACCACCGGCTAAAGCCGGTGGGTTTGAAATACGGACTGAAAGTCCTGATACGCATCGCCTAAACGATGCGTCCTAATTCGGTTCCATTTGAAAATTATCGTTCTCTCTTGGCTCAAAGT
>Ga0208863_1001352_pt1 | contig 15915 bp, 12 predicted proteins | sample RifOxyD3_FD_184040 | JGI IMG/M metagenome (GOLD analysis project Ga0208863, IMG submission 184040) | Soil microbial communities from Rifle, Colorado - Rifle Oxygen_injection D3 (SPAdes) | ecosystem: Environmental > Terrestrial > Deep subsurface > Rock core/Sediment | place: Rifle, Colorado...
CTTTTAAGATAATCTACCTCCTTGGCTCAGCCAAGTTACTTTATGAAAAATCTTCGCCGCAGGCGGGGTGAGACGCTAAATAAAAAGTTTAAGTGTGGCGCAAAAAAAACAGACTATCATTCCATTGAGGACTGACGCTCCAGCAGCTCGTAGGCTTTCCGGTACTCTTTAGCAGCTTTATCGACGTTTGGAAGTTTTTCATAAAAGGTGCCGAGCACATAATGAATATCCGGGCTCTGTGATTTACGGAGCAATAACGATTCAAGTTCGCTGATGCCATCTTGAACATTGTCTTGAGCCAAAATTCTAGCCGAACAAATCTGACCACGCAAAGAACCCGGTGTCATTTTTAGCCCTTTTTCAAGCATCTTGTCGGCCTCATCAAAATTGCCGATATCCAAATAGAGACAACCTAATTCAATGTAGGCATCTCCACCAATAGCCGGATAAACCTTAATGGCTTCCTGATACTCACGAATAGCACCGTCGTTCTGGCCCCGTTTTATAAGTACTTGCGCCATGCCGACAAAGCGAAGAGCGCTTTTCTCTTCAGGGGATTTATCAACGACCTTGGGGCGGAGAGCCTCTTCAACCTGCTCCCTGTTTTTTTCCCCAAGCAGAATTTCACATTCGCCTTTAAGCCTGTCTATTATATCATGGCTATAGCCCATACCGGTTACAACCTTGCCATCCTTATCAATCAATAAAAGTGCCGGCATGACAAATATTCCCAAGTCACCATATAAAGTTTTGCCGGAATCAATATACATGGGCACAGCACTCTTTGATTGTGTAACAATCTCCTCAATAACTGCGGCTGGATCCTCTTGAACATTGACGGAAATTACAGCTATTTTTCGTTGTTCAAAAAAAGGCATTAAATCCTGCAGACTTGTAAAGGCCTTGATAGATCGTTCTTTTTTGGCTGGCTGATCTGCCCCACCCCAGAATAAGATCACAAAAGGTTTTCCTTTAAAGCTGGCGAAACTCACGCTCTGTTTAGTCTTATAGTCAGTAACACTAACAGGTGGAACACTATCCCCAACGGCTATTGATCGAAATGGGAACGAACTGGCGAAGCTGTTACTCACCGGAAATAAGAAAGAGGCTGCCGTCACAAGGAAAACAAATATAATTCTCATAGTATTATTCAAAATTCCCCTCCCCAATTAAAGGTCACTACATAATAGTGGATAAAAAATATCAACAAAATTCAAGAGTACAATAGTTTTTATTATATAAAACTCTTCATATAAATCAAATAATATCCTTCGATATTCTTTTCTGGCAATCTATTTCAATAAAGCCAAACAACCTGTTATTTTGTCATGCCATGCCGGCAAGAGTGACTCACCATAATTTTCCCTGCGATATCAGCACTCAAAGCCAATCTGGTCTCTTTGACCGCTACAATAAATGGTCCGGTGGCATGATTATTAACCACTTCAAGACAGGTACCGACGGCCAAACCCATATCGGTCAATCGGGCCTTAACCGTGCGGCCGCCCAAAATCTCGACAATCAACACCTGCTCGCCGTTCGCAGCATACAAAAGCGGCAGCATAGGTTCCCGTTGCGCCATGCACTCTGAGCAGAGGCCATATATCTCCATCTTATGCTGTAGAGGATGAAAATTATAATGCCTGGCACAATCGAGTTGCAGGCTTTCAAGGTCTGGATTACTGAACTCCTGAATCAATCCGCAGCGTGTACAGATAAAATGGTCGTGATGGGTACCGAGATGCAGATGCTCATATCTGGTTTCCTGACTCTCGAAGGTGACTTTACTGGCAAATCCGAATCGACAGAACATCTCCATGGTTTCCTGCAAAAAAGCTCGATCATGCAACTCTGTTTTCTGGTCGATAATCATCCTTTCAAGGTCAGACAGGGTTACATGTTGCTCAACCGCCAGAAAAACGTCTAAGATCAGCAAACGCTCCTTGATTCTGCCGGCCTTAAAAGATTTAAGTACCGACTCGAATTGCCGGCGTTCCAATTTGTGTTGCTCGTTTACGGTTTGCAGCGCGTCAAATCTATTTCCATGACGGTCAGCAAAAAATGGTATTCGAAACATGGATAGTCACCCGGATCAAGCATAGAGCAGATATTTTTTTCTAGTCGCCTCAAACTCCAGAAGGCCGCTCTCCCAGCTCTTCTCAAGTTCAAGCAGATCAAAACCATCTGCAATGGCCATGCGCACCTCTCTATCACCCAGAATCAAATCAAGTGGCAACCGTTCGAACTCATACTCATAAGGAGGCACTTTATACTGAAAATCATCCGGATAAAGGCGGATAATCGTCTGCAGCAAAGCCAGGGAGGTCCGATATGGACGGAACTCTTGCCGGTTGATCACATGCACATGGAACCCATAACACTCCCTGCCCTGCCACTTATTGGATGTTGGCTCAAAAGCTATCGGCCGCAAGTAACAGCCTGGCAAATGTATATTGGCAAGGCCGGCTAAAACCAGCTGATAATCAAGAAAAGGCGCCCCTAAAAGTTCAAACGGCAAGGTGGTACCCCTGCCCTCCGAGATGTTTGTCCCTTCCCAGATAACCTGGCCCGGATAAACGAGAGCGGTTAACGGAGTCGGCATATTAGGAGAGGGGAAAACCCAGGGCAAACCAGTGTCGCTGAAATACATCCGCCGTTGCCAGCCCTGCATAGCTATGGTTTCAAGCCGAGCACCGATACCGAACCGGTCATTCAATAGGAGAGCCAGTTCAGCAAAGGTCAAACCATGCCGCATCGGTATCGGATAGAGCCCGACAAAAGAGGCGCAGCTGTCAACATTGAGCAGGTTCCCTTCAACAGCCTGCCCACCAATCGGATTCGGCCGATCTAAAACAACTACCAATTTATCGAGTTGCGCAGCAACTTCAAGACAATAGGCCAGAGTATACAGAAAGGTGTAGACCCGGGTACCGACATCGACCAGGTCTACCAATAGCACATCAAGATGATCAAACATGGCCGGAGTGGGTCGCCTCTCCTGGCCGTAGAGACTGAACACCGGTACTCCGGTGACCGGGTCAACAGCATGGCCTGACTCGATCATGTTATCTTGTTTTTCGGCATAAAAGCCATGCTGAGGTGAAAACAGGCAGGTGAGTTGCCCTGGAAACCGTTGGTGAATCAAATCCCGGCTGTGCCGCAACTTGCTGTCGCAGGAGGCTTGATTGCAGAGAAGCCCCAATCGTTTACCGACCAACCAGTCTGGCAGGGCTTGGATGAGCTGTTCGATACCTAAAGATACCATGAAGAAAAACACCTCGTACTTAAGAGAAACATTACCAGGCCATCCGGGTTTTAATGCCCCGGTCATGGATATACTCTTTGATGCCTTGCACAGTATAGGTCCCAAAATGGGTCATTGAGGCGATAAGCGCGGCATCGGCGCCTGCTTCATCAAGCACTGCCCGGATGTGTTCCGGTGTGCCGGCACCGCCAGAGGCAATTACCGGAATAGAGACCGCCTCGCAGATCATCTTGGTCAGTGTCATTTCATAGCCATGTTTAGTGCCATCGGCATCAATGGAATTGAGACAGATTTCACCGGCGCCCAGGCGTTCCGCCTCCCTGGCCCACCAGAGGGCATCGATTCCCATAAATGTCCGGCCACCATTGATCACAATCTCATAACCGGACGGAATTTTTTGAGAAGCTTCCACCTTTTTCACATCCATTCCCAGGACAATACACTGACTGCCAAAGGCCTTGGCTCCATCGGCGATAATTGCCGGATTTTTAACGGCGGCACTATTGACACTTATCTTTTCAGCACCGGCCAGCAACACCGCCCGCATATCATCGACGGTCCTGATTCCACCCCCTACCGAAAAGGGGATAAATATTGCCTCGGCCGTCCGCCGGACAACGTCGATCATGATGTCACGCTTATCGCTCGAGGCGGTAATGTCATAAAACACCAGCTCATCAGCACCCTGTTCATAATAAAAACGGGCCATCTCGACCGGATCACCAATATCAACGTTGTTTTTGAATTTGATCCCCTTGGTGGTCTTCCCCTCACGAACGTCCAGGCAGGGAATAATGCGTTTGCTCAGCATGCCGGACTCCATCTGCAGAAATTATCAAGAATGACCAGGCCGGCAGCCCCGCTTTTTTCAGGGTGAAACTGCACAGCCACCAGATTATCAAGTGCAACTGCCGACGTAAAAGTGATACCGTAGCAGGTGGTCCCCACAATAAGGTCACGGGCCTCTTCCGGGACTTCCGGGTAATAAGAGTGCACAAAATAATATTCACTCTCGGCGCCCAGGCCTGCAAAGACAGGGTGCTCAGCAAACAATACCTGATTCCATCCCATATGCGGAATCTTGAGCCTTCTACCTTCATCCAGCAAGGGGTCGGGGAATCTTTTTACTACACCAGGGAGCAAACCAAGGCAGCGGGTGTAGCTATCTTCTTCACTCATGGAAAAAATTATTTGCGTTCCCAGACAGATCCCCAAAATCGGCTTGCCATCGACAAAGGCCTGCCTGATGACCTGATCAAGACCCAATTCCCGCAGATCGGCCATGGCCTTGCCGGCCGCACCGACACCAGGAAAGATGATTCGGTCAGCTGCCGCAATCTCCTGATGGTTGTGGGTTATGCAAACCGGATAGCCAAGATAGCGGACTGCCCGTTCCACACTGGTCAGATTACCGGCCCGGTAATCAATAATTGCGATCATAAGGCTATTCAACTCCCCATAAAAAATACAAAACCGCTTCCCAAATCCCTTTGATGAAAACGGCTTGACAGCAGCAACTTAATGGTTTTCTTAGGAAAGATATAACCAAATTATCCAAAAATTTGCACGGAAAATCATTAAATTCCTCAAGGAAATCCCTTTAGGTTATGGCTTGATCCGAACGCAGATTGCGGAAAAATTCTTCGCAGGGCAGACAGAGCACTCCATTCCGTTCGAAACGTTCCTTGCCGCGATAAAGCAAACAGGCCCGGGCTTCCGGGTAATCTTCCCGGAAACGTTTGAGGCCGGTCAGCATGGCAGGATGGACACGGCTACTATTTTTGACCTCGATAGCATAAAAAGTGTCGGGGCCATAGAGGACGAAATCCACTTCCACACCGGACTTGGTGCGCCAGAAAAACAACTGGCACTCCTCTTGCCGGTAAGCAAGCCAGGCACGGAGATGCTGAGCGACTAAGCCTTCAAGCGCCGCTCCTTCGATCTCCTCCGGCCTGTCCAATGGACCTGCAGGCCGCAGGCAGCGGAACACCCCGGCATCGAACAGATAAAATTTTTGATGGGTGATCAGGTGACGTTTAGCTCGTCGCGAAAAGACCGGGATTTGAAAAGCGAGCAAGAGATCCTCAAGAATGCTGATATAGCCCTCGACGGTCTTGCGGTTGACCTCGCATTCCCTGGCCACCTCAGTAAGATTGAGCAGTGCGGCGTGGGAAAAACTAGCCGCTTCCAGAAAGCGGCTGAAGGAACCGATATCGCGCACCAACCCTTCCATCTGGACCTCTTCGCGAACATAGAGACCGACATAGGCTTTCAGTGTTTCCATGGGGGCCGGCGCCCCTACCACAACCGGCACCAGACCGTAAGCAAGCGCCTTTGCCAGCGAAAACTCTTCCCCGATCTCAGATGCCATAAACGGATGCATTGTTTTCATGGCCGCGCGGCCGGCCAACAGATCCACACCGCTTCGTTTAAGCTTCCGGCTGCTTGACCCGGTAAGCACAAACCGCAAATCACGGCGTTCTTCCATGAGCTTGTGGGTCACAGAGAGCAGCTCAGGCGCCTTCTGGACCTCGTCGATGACCACGATCGCACCCAACGGCAAGGCCGCGGCTACATCAAGGAGCCGCTCAGGTCGGGCGGCATACGAACGAAAAAGGTCAGGTGCAAGCAGGTCAATGGTAAGGGCTTCAGGCATATACTGGGCAATCCAGGTGGATTTACCCGTCCCCCGAGGACCGAATAGGAAAAAACTACCAACGCCGGCCTGAAAAAAACGAGTCACTGTTTCCATTATGGCTTCCTTTTTGGAGTTTCTAATTCCATAAATATCATAATGCGGCTGTTAAATGCAAGGAAATGTGTTCGTGGAAAAATATCTCGTTTCAGCCTTGCCTTATAGCACCGGCTAACGTAATATTTTTTCCATTGACAGTAATTTCTTTAAAAACCGCCTGAAAGGTTGGCTAAAAAAAGCAGATGGCATAACGTTATGAAAATTGCAATCAGCGGCAAGGGTGGAGTCGGCAAGACCTCGATAATGGCGATGCTCGCCCTCCATCTCCATAACCAGCGAGGCATGGAGGTCCTGGTGATCGATGCGGACCCAAGCCCGCACATGGCCCAAACTCTCGGAATTAAGGATATCGCCAATCTCAGGCCGATCGCCGACATGAGGGATCTGCTGACCGAACGTTCCGGCAAGACGCCAGGATCGCCATTCTATAATATCAACCCCAAGATTGACGATCTCATCAGTCGTTTCATGGTGGGAGAAGACGGTCTCAGGCTGATGGTCCTCGGGGCAATTCAAACCGGTGACAGCGGCTGCGCCTGTGCGGAAAACACCGTACTGCGACGGTTGCTTGCCAAACTCATTCTCTCGCCGACTCAAACTGTGTTACTTGATATGGAAGCAGGTGTTGAACATCTGGGTCGTGGTACTATTGCCGGTGTTGATCATCTGTTGGTGGTGGTCATTCCAGCCAATTCCAGCGTTAGAACGGCCCAAAAAATTCAAAAACTTGCCAATGATGTGGGGATTCCGCGAATTTCGTTCATCGGCAATCTGGTGCGGGATAGTGATGATGAGCAATTCTTGACCGAAGCCCTTGGCGCCAGGCCAATCGCCTGCTTCCCTGATTCTGCGGAGATCAGAAAAGCCGAACGCAATCAGGAACCCCTCAGCCGGATGGCTGAGCTGTTCAGATCACTACTTGAGGAGATGGTCACGGTCCTGGCGCTGTAACGCGGTTATCTGCCTCCGGAAAAAGTTCACTCCATAATAGTACTATTGGTAAGCTGGTTCAGCAGCGGCCCTATTTCATCAAGTGGCAATATATAATCAACTGTCGTACCGGCAATAGCCGCCTTTGGCATGCGATCTACAAATGCCGTTGCCGGATCCTGAACAATAGTCAGACCGCCGCAGGATTTAATTTTCGCCAGTCCCATACTGCCGTCTTCATTAGCGCCGGTCAGAATAATCCCAATCAGGTCGGGAGACCAGGCATCCGCTGCCGATTCGAAGAGAACATCGATAGAAGGTCTGGCAAAATTCACCCGATCCTCCATGGAGAGTGACATCACCCCATCAGGTTCCACCAGTAAATGATAATTAGGCGGGGCCACATAAATCACCCCGGGCTTGGGATTCTCCTTATCTTCAGCCTCTTTAACCGTTATACTACATATTGCATTAAGATGTTTAACCATGTAGCTGTCTGATTGTGGACTGATATGTTGGACCACAAGGACCGGCAATGGCAGATTTGCATCCAGGGCCGGCAAAATAATACCAAGAGCATCCAGACCGCCGGCGGAAACGCCTATGACAATAGCCTTATATCGCATTAATTATACGCCGAACCAAAAGTGAATTTTATGCAACCGGTATTATTTAACTTTTATCTTTTCGCTTCAACAATACTTTTTACGATAGATCTTTTCTTTATCAATTAATACTTCAAACCTGTCATAATACTTGGAAAAACGCAGAGACTCTTTAGTCCCCAAGCACAGAAAGCCCCCTGAACACAAACTATCCAGAAAAAGTTTAACGACCCGGTCTTGTAAATCTTTGTTGAAATAGATGAGAACATTCCGGCAGATAATCATGTTCATCTCACCGAACACACCGTCCGTAACCAGATTATGGTCGGCAAAAACCACCTTATCCTTGAGACTTTGATCCATAATCACCGATTCATATCGGGCGTTAAAGTAATCAGCTAACGAGCCGACCCCGCCTGATTTCTGATAATTAGCAATATACTCTTTAATTAATTCAACAGGGTATATTCCCTCTTTTGCCTTTGACAACACGACTTCATTAAAATCCGTGGCATAGATCTGCACCCGGTTGTAAAGTCCTTCCTCCTTAAGCAGAATCGCTAAAGAGTAGACCTCCTCGCCTGTAGCGCAGCCGGCATGCCAGATCTTGAGAAACGGGTAGGTGCGCAGTACAGGTATAATCTCCCTTCTGATGGTCAGATAAAAAAGTGGATCTCGAAACATCTCGGTAACATTGATGGATAAATCGAGGAGCAGGGCATCAAGGACCTCCTGATTGTACAAAATTTCATGAATCAAGGCCGAAATATTCTGCAAATCAGATATCGCCAGGCGCCGCATTACCCGACGTTTAACATGTGCTCTGGCATAATTCCTGAAATCATAGCCATATTTTTGATAAACAGCTTCAAGGAGAAGGTTTATCTCTATGTTTTCACATTCAATTGTGTCCATAGTATTTATCGATTATCAATCGTCAATTGTGTCTGGCATATACTTGTTCTGCTGGTACAACCAGACGCGTAACAACGACAACAACTTATCAATATCAACCGGCTTGGCCAGATAGTCACTGGCTCCGGCTTCAATGCACTTGTTTCTATCACCCTTCATGGCCTTGGCAGTCAGAGCAATGACCGGTAACGTGGCAAATCGCTCCTGAGCCCTGATCTGTCGCATGGCCTCATAGCCATCCATCTCCGGCATCATGATATCCATAAGCACCAGATCCATTTTCGGTTCTTCATCAAGTCTGGCAAGACTCTCACGACCGTTTCTCGCCACCACCATCTTCATCCCCTTACTTTCCAGGACGCTGCCGATGGCAAAAATATTCCGCATATCATCATCAACCAGTAGAATCTTCTTGTCCTTCAAGACAGCTTCCTTATCGAATGACATACGAATCTTCCGTTGTTTATCCTCAGGCAGATTAGCTTCAACTCTATGCAGGAAGAGATTTGCTTCATCCAGCAGGCGCTCCGCAGACCTGACACCTTTGACGATAATACTGTCCGTATAGCGTTTCAACTTATCCTCTTCCTGTCTGGTCAGATCCCGTCCCGTGTAGACAATAATGGGAATTCGCGCAATACGATTATCGTTTTTAATCTTTTCGAGCAGATCAAAACCGGAGATATCTTTCAAACCCAAATCAAGAATAACACAATCAAACTGCTCCGTTCTAAGCAGTGTAAGAGCAACCGAACCTTCACCAACGGCCGTAGTTTCAACATCGCCATTGCCGATAAGTTCAACCAGAGTTCGCCTCTGCAACTCATCATCTTCAACAATCAAAAGCCTTTTAAGCGTTTCCACCACTTTATTTTCGATATTCTTGAAGGCTTCATTCAACTTTTCCAGACTTATCGGTTTAACAAGATAGCCGATGGCCCCCATTTTTATGGCGTCACTCGATCTATCAGTGGCCGACATAAAATGCACCGGGATATGCCGCGTATCAGGGTTCTCTTTAAGTCGATCCATGACCTCCCAGCCGTCAATGCCAGGTAGACCTATATCCAAAATAATTGCGCTCGGGCGATAATAATCGGCAAAATGCAGACCAGTTTCGCCATCTTCGGCGACCAGACATTTAAATCCTTTATTGCGGGCCTGCTCTACTAGAATTTTTGCAAAATTTATATCATCTTCAATAATTAACAGTAGCTTATCACCGACCACAATGGTCTTTCGGTCGTCGACAATTTGCTCGTCAGCAACTTGCAAATTTGACAACTGCCGGCTACCGACAGTTTCAGTCGATTGCAGCAATTTTTCAGGAAAAGCAACCAATGGCTTGAATTGCTGCACCTTACTCCTACTTCTCTCCTCTGCCACGGAAGAGTTAGATTCCGGATAAATGACAGGCAAGTAGATGGTAAAAATCGATCCTTTGCCAACTTCACTGACGAGTTGCAGTTCGCCGCCTAAAAACTTAGCAAATTCCCTGGAGATCGACAGGCCTAAACCGGTTCCACCGTATAGCCGACTCGTAGTGCCATCAGCTTGCTGAAAGGCTTCAAAAACAGCCTCTTGCTTGTCCGCAGGAATGCCGATACCCGTATCCTTAACTGAAATAGCAAGAGCATTAGTCGCATCAAAATTGTTGCGGAGCAGCTTAACATCACCGGGACAACGGTTAACTTCCAGGGTTACACTTCCGGCATGAGTAAATTTGAAGGCATTTGAGATCAGATTTTTTACCACCTGCTGTAAACGCTGGGCATCGGTTCTAAGAGCAAGCGGCAGATCATTGCCACTGACCACCTTGAATTCAATGCCTTTTTCAACAGCCACATGTTTGAAAAGTTTTTCCATATTATCGAGGAGTTCACTTAATTCCACCTGTTCCAGATGCAGTTCCATGCGTCCGGATTCCACCTTGGCAAGATCTAGTATCTCATTGATAAGCGAAAGCAGATCAGAACCTGATGAGTGAATAGTCCTGGCGTATTCCAACTGTTTATCGGTGAGATTAGTTATATCTCTGGAGGTCAGAAGTTGAGACAAAATAAGTATGCTGTTCAGCGGAGTGCGCAATTCATGTGACATGTTTGCCAAAAATTCCGACTTATAATTGTTGGCCTGTTCCAAATCCTTGGCCTTTTTTTGAATCTCCTGCTGGGCCTTTTCCAGCTCCTTATTCTTGTTACGAATCGCATCCCGTTGTTCTTCAAGAGCTTGAGTACGCTCTTCCAGTTCCTCATTGGCCACCCGCAGTTCTTCCTGCTGAGTTTGCAGATGCTTCTCGGAATCCTCCAGGGCTCGGGTCCGTTCTTCAAGGGCCTCGTTGGTCTTCCAAAGTTCCTGCTGTTGTGCTCTTAATTTTTCAGCCTGCTCTTTAGTTTCATCGAGCAATTTTGTCATTAAGGAACGTGACTTGGCGGTATTGAGAGATATCCCTATGTTTTCAATAACACCATTCAAGAAATCAAGTTGCAGGTCGGAAAAACGGTAAAAAGCACCGAGCTCAATAACACCGGTCACCCGATTTTCAAAAAAGAAGGGCTTAACAAGCAATCCGTGCGGAATGGTGCTGCCGGTTCCAGACTCAATTTTCACATAGTTACTGGGCACCTCACTGATCATAATCATTTTCTTATCTTGCGCAGCCTGCCCCACCAGCCCTTCACCAATGCTGAAAACATTGGTTTCGCTAACCCTCACCCTATAGGCATAGCCCCCGGTCAAATGTAAATTTCCGTCATCTTGAACAACATAAAGTGCACCGACAAAAGAGTTCAAATAGCCGGCGAGAAAGGCAATAATATTATTACTCAGGGTGTGGATATCCTGCTCGCCTCGCATTGCATTATTCAATTCGTTATAGCCGGCTTTCAACCAGTCTTCTTTATCATTATTTTCAGTCATCTCCCGGAGTTTTGAGGTCATATCGAAAAGGGCAATCTCCAGTTCATCCTTATCGGACTTGGGAGAAATAACCGTTGAATAGTTGCCGTCGGTCACGGCCTTGGCCTGCCTGACTACCGACCTCAAGTTGTCAGCCATCTGGTTGACAGATCGACCCAGTATGTCGTATTCACTGCGGATCACCACTGACTTACTGAAATCTCCCTCTGCTACGGATTGACAGACATCGGTAATACTCTTAAAAGAATCAACAACCAGGTTAAAACTGTTATTAAGTTCACCTATCTCATTTTTTCCGGTCTTGATATTTTCATAGGCGAGTTGACCGATCGAAACCCGTTTAGCCCAGTCAGAAATATTTCTGACCGGCAGGACAATACGCCTGGTGACAATCAAGGCTAGAATCACCACCAGAATACCGGTAACCGTAGCGAGGCCAAAAACGATATTCCGCAGAATAATCGCCGGACCGAAAGCCTCATCAAGGTCGATTTCGGCAATCATAGCCCAGTGCAAGCCAAGAGCTTCCAGGGAATCCAAGCCGCTGAATGACCCAAGCACCAAACGCCCTTGAGGGCCGGCATAGGTATTGACATTTCCAACATTTTTCAGGGAATTTGCTGAGTTAACATCTTTGGGACCGGATATGTTCTGTGACACCTTCTGTTTTTTGGGTGTCGACTCATAATAAAAATTTTCAGCTGAGAGCCAAGACCGCACAATTTCCGTATCAACTTTCTGCTTCAGCATTGTCGAATCTTTATACATGGCGGCATCAGAACGCATGAGCATGTCCTGACCGACTAAATATGTCTGACCGGTCTTCCCCAAGCCGGTCTTGACCTGCATGATGTCATTAATCTGATGGATTGGCAGTTTAAAGGCCAGCAAACCGATGGGCTCGCCATTCTTATCCTTCATGGCCTGCACGAAAAACAGGACAAGGGCATTCTTGGCCGGGGCATAAGCTTCAATATCCGCACCCATGGGAAGACCGGTTTCCAGAGTTTCCCAACTGGCTTTGGCAAACCTGGTCTCGGCAAACTCATCGGTGAAGATATTAGTGCCGAGATCATTTTCGCCCATAACGCTGAACAGGATATTACCATCGACATCAAGAAGCAGCACATCGTAATATCCATAAATAGCAGCAAAATTTCTCAACCCTTTCTGAGGCGCCGAGTAAATATCACGGCAAGCCTGGGAAGTGATGAATCGTCTGACCGGCATTCCACTCGCCAAATAGGCCTGGCGTAATTGTTCGAGCAGTTGAATATTGTTTTCATTTTCCGACTGTAAGGCAAGATCATTTAAACGTTCGGAAAAATAGGCCTCCAAGTACTCTTTTTTCAGCTGCATGGCAGCGGTTAAAGATTGTTCGGCATCGGCCTTGAGGCTGATATGGGCATTCATGTAGCTGACAAGACTGACCACGGTTACCGGAATGAGCGATATGAGCAGAAACCAGATAAAAATGGTCCTCCCAAGGCCGGTGAAGATAATGCTGCCGGCATCTTTCACGACCTTGTCCAAACGATATGTTATTGGGGTCTGCTCCACCACTATCCTCCCTGAAAAAAGAACCGGCCGGAACTTTCTACGAACGGCCGTTAAAGCAACTAACTACTGAGGGTTAAAGACCACGACCCGGTTTCTACCACTGTTTTTTGCTTCATACAGGGCTTTGTCAGCCATTTTAATCAATAAATCAGGGTCTTCAGGGTTATTGACCGTGCAAGCGGCCATACCGATACTCACGGTTAATGGCATTGAATTTGTGCCATCGGTAAAGATATGCTCTTGCACACTTTGCCTAATTTTTTCAGCAACCCTTAGAGCGCCTTCCAGGTTGGTATTGGTAAGGATAAGTTCAAACTCCTCACCGCCGTATCGCCCAACAATGTCTGACTCACGGATAGCGCTCCGCACAATACCAATGAACTCTTTCAGCACTAAATCACCGAAAGGATGGCCATGGGTGTCGTTAACAATCTTAAAATGATCGAGGTCCATCATGTGCATGACCAGTTGTTGACCAAAACGATGAACCAAAGAGATTTCACGGGCAAACAGTTCAAGAAAATGTCGATGATTATAGATACCGGTGAGACCGTCTTTGATGGCCAGCTCACGCAAGGTACAGTTCTGCTCCTCTATAATAGCTTTTGATGCTTCAAGCTCTTCTAGCATGCTGACAAGCTTATTGGTCGTCAGTTCCAGTTGGCGTTTCTGAAAATCAAGTTCTAAAAAAACCCGGACCTTACTTTTTAGAATATGTGGATCAAGAGGCTTGAACAGATAATCAACCGCGCCAACCTCATAGCCTTTAAAAATGTACTTCTGCTCTTTGCTGATGGCAGTTACAAAAATTATGGGAATATTTCGGGAGCGTTCGATACCGCGTAAAAGTTCGGCAGTTTCAAAACCATCCATCTCAGGCATCTGGACATCAAGGAGAATAAGTGAAAAGTTATACTCAAAGATGAGACTCAAGGCTTCATTGCCGGTGGTCGCTTCAACAATATTCAAATCATCACTGGCAAGAAGATCCCGGAGCACCATCAAATTTACCGGGCGGTCATCAACAATCAATATATTTTGCTTTTCGTGTTTCATACGCTTTTCCATGAGAGAGCCGTGCTGTCGCTAATGTCAAAATATGACAATTGATTCTCTATAAAAATCCAGCCTGCAGGGATTTCCAAAAAATTATGCGAAACAGAGTCCGCACTCCGGGCATTCGGTCCGGCTGGTCTCAAAAACATGTCCGCAGGCCGGACAGGCAGCCGCCTCTCTCTGCGGGTCGAAGACCGCATCAGAGCGGACAAGTTCCTGGCTGGAAAGGCCTGTCAACCTTATGTGTTCGGCTTCAACGATATTTAGAGCATCGCGGGCGTCATCCCGGCGGACCAACAGAAAAAAAACCGATGGACAACACCCCTTGCCGCAGGCAGATTCGTCACCTTTAAGCATGGTGCCGATCCTCTCCGCTTCAAGACGCTTCTGAAGCCGGCTTAAATCGCCAAGCGGCCCTTTTTGGATTGCTATCAGTTCGTCATCTTCCTTAAGCGCCCCGCGACGATTGGTCAATCTACTAATTTCCGCCTGATGGCGGAGAAGCATATCTTTGCCGGTCAACAGGGCTACTCCGCAAGCAGCGCAAAGTTCAATGCCGGCCCGATATTCATCATTACACTTCGGGCAGTAACAGAGTTCGGGGTCGTACTCCATGGTTAACACCTCCTTGAAATCACTTTTTAACACCGGATAACAGAAAAATTCCGGCAATGCTAAAGGATATATCGACTCAGGTCCTCATTTTTAGATATGGCTTCAAGTCGCTGCCGCACATACTCTGCAGTAACGATAAACTCCTTGACATCCATATCAGAAGCATCAAAAGAGAGTTCGTCCAGAACCCGTTCCATTATGGTATGCAGGCGCCGGGCACCGATATTTTCGGTTTTCCCGTTGACCTCGGCAGCGATATGAGCCATTTCCCGAATAGCATCATCATTAAAAATAAGGTCAATCCCTTCAGTCTTGAGCAAGGCAATATACTGTTTGATCAAGGCGTTCTGCGGCTCGGTAAGGATACGGTAGAAATCATCCTCGTTCAAAGGTTTAAGTTCAACGCGCAGGGGAAAACGCCCCTGCAGTTCCGGCACCAGATCAGATGGTTTGGCCAGATGGAAGGCGCCGCTGGCAATAAAGAGGATATGGTCGGTCTTGACCATGCCATACTTGGTGGTAACCGTAGCACCCTCAACAATAGGCAGCAGATCTCGCTGCACTCCCTCACGGGAGACATCAGCCCCTTGATAAGCGCCCTGGCGGGTGGCTATCTTATCAATCTCATCCAAAAAGATGATCCCGGTCTGCTCGGTACGCTGAATGGCCTGCCGGGTGATCAGGTCAAGGTCAAGCAGCTTTTCGGTTTCGTTCTTGCGCAAGACCTCAATCGCCTCGACAACCTTCAGTTTTCGTTTCTGGCTGCGTTTGGGGAACATCTTGCCAAAGGCATCCTTGAAACTGGAGCCCATGTCATCCATCCCGGAATTAGAGAATATCTCGATAAATGGCATACTCTGGGCCTGCTCGACCTCCATTTCAACTGATTTATCATCCAGCTGGCCATCTTTAAGCATGCGCCGGAACTTCTCCCTGGTCGTATCTTCCCGGGCCTCGGCAAGTTCGGCCGGCTCATTATTGAACTGGTTCGTTCCAGTCACGCCGTAACGCATAGAAGGACCGGGCGGCACCAGCAGGTCAAGCATGCGCTCCTCTGCTAAATCATCGGCTTTTTTCTTGACCCGCTTTCTCTCCTCTTCCTTGACCATATTAATGGCGAGGTCCATGAGATCGCGGATCATGGACTCAACATCCCTTCCGACATAGCCCACCTCAGTGAATTTTGAGGCCTCAATTTTCAGAAAAGGCGACTGGGTCAGGGTGGCAAGCCGCCTGGCGATCTCGGTTTTACCAACTCCTGTCGGCCCGATCATAATAATGTTTTTGGGGGCGAT
>Ga0208863_1001353_pt1 | contig 15913 bp, 13 predicted proteins | sample RifOxyD3_FD_184040 | JGI IMG/M metagenome (GOLD analysis project Ga0208863, IMG submission 184040) | Soil microbial communities from Rifle, Colorado - Rifle Oxygen_injection D3 (SPAdes) | ecosystem: Environmental > Terrestrial > Deep subsurface > Rock core/Sediment | place: Rifle, Colorado...
ACAGAGTTGACCCATCACCGACACTACCCAACCCGGGAGGAGGCCAAACAGGAGATCTTCGAATATATCGAGGTGTTCTATAACCGTCAGCGACGACATTCCACCATCGGTTATCAGTCACCCGCAAGATTCGAGCAAAGTGTTCAACATGCCGCGTGATTTTGTGTCCGGAATAGGCTTGCCAGATCATCAGTCGGTCGAGTTGCTGCGTATGAAGGTCTTTATTCAAGAATGGGAATGTTGTTTAATACGCGCCTTTATTCGCCCCGTGGGGGCGCGGATCGAAACGAAGGTCAATGGCACTACTGGTTCAAAAATACGGCGGCACCTCGGTTGGGAGCGTAGAACGCATCCAATCGGTTGCGCTCAAGGTAAAGAAGGCCCGTGACGAGGGCCATCAAATGGTGGTCGTGGTTTCGGCCATGTCGGGCGAGACCAACCGGCTGGTGGCCCTGGCCAAGGCGATTCAGGAGCCCTCGAATCCCCGCGAGCTGGACGTGCTCCTCTCCACCGGCGAGCAGGTCACTATTGCCCTGCTGGCCATGGCGCTGGAGAAGATCGGCTGTCCCGCCCGTTCCTACACCGGCTTCCAGGCCCATATCCTGACCGACAGCGCCTTCAATAAGGCGCGTATCCAGGAGATCGACGATGCCCGCGTGCGCGCCGATCTGGAGGCGGGTTTCGTCGTGGTGGTCGCGGGTTTCCAGGGCGTGGACGAGCAGGGCGACATCACTACACTGGGGCGTGGCGGGTCCGATACCACGGCGGTCGCCATGGCTGCGGCCCTGAAGGCCGATGAGTGTCAGATCTTCACCGATGTGGACGGGGTCTACACCACCGACCCCCGCGTTGAGCCCAAAGCGCGCAAGCTCGACAAGATCACCTTCGAAGAGATGCTGGAGATGGCGAGCCTCGGCTCCAAGGTCTTGCAGATCCGCTCGGTCGAGTTCGCCGGCAAATACCATGTGCCCCTCCGCGTGCTGTCCAGCTTCGAGGAGGGTGAAGGCACCCTGATTACGTTTGAGGAAGACGGGATGGAAGAGGCAAAGATTTCCGGTATCGCGTTCAACCGCGACGAGGCCAAGCTCACGGTGCGCGGCGTGCCGGACATGCCCGGCGTGGCCTACAAGATCCTCGGCCCCATCGGCGAGGCCAATATCGAAGTGGACATGATCGTCCAGAACATCTCCCATGACGGCACTACGGACCTCACCTTCACCGTCCACCGCAACGACTACCGCAAGGCGCTGGCGATCCTGCAAGAGGTCGCCAAAGGCTTGAATGCCCGCGAAGTGCTGGGCGACGATACCATCGTCAAGATCTCCCTGGTCGGCGTTGGCATGCGGTCCCATGCGGGCATCGCCGGCACCATGTTCGGCACCCTGGCGAAGGAAGGGATCAATATCCGTATGATCTCCACCTCCGAGATAAAGATCTCCGTCGTCATCGACGAAAAATACCTGGAACTGGGTGTACGTGCCCTGCACGAGGCCTTCGGATTGGCCAAGGCGTGAAGCATTGCAAGGAATCTCTCGTGCTGAAATTTAATCTGGTGTTACAATGGAATTGCCGTTTACGAGATTAACCTGTTGTTTGCATAGAAAATCAGGTTTATTTATTATCCGGCAACAACTATAAATATCCATGTGGCTTGGTTGTGGCGCCGTACCGAGGGAATACAACGGTATTGCGTCGAAGGATAGGAGAAATAGGAAATGTTGATTCTTACCCGTCGTGTAGGTGAAACCCTCATGATCGGTGACGATGTCACCGTCACAGTGTTGGGTGTGAAAGGCAATCAGGTGCGTATTGGCGTCAATGCTCCCAAAGACGTTAGTGTGCATCGCGAGGAAATCTACGAACGCATCAAGGCCGAACAAGCCGCTGCGGCCGCTTCCTCCGGCGAATAGCTTTTCGAAATAGAAACCGGCCGCAAGGCCGGTTATACTTCCGCACCGATTCCGAAGGCAGACCTTTGAGGACTCCTCGGGTGACCGAAGGGTTTGGTGCGCATGGTGACAGGTGATTGCGCACCTGCCCATGCGAGTAAATAAAAATTGGAGAGATGGCCGAGAGGCTGAAGGCGCACCCCTGCTAAGGGTGTATAGGGGAAACTCTATCGAGGGTTCGAATCCCTCTCTCTCCGCCAAATAAATAGCCCCCTGCATGGGGGCTTTTTATTTGGCGGAGAGAGAGGATTTGGTTCGAACCCTTCGGTTCGACAAAATCGCCAGGAGCGATTTTGCACGAGCGAAGCGAGCCCGGAGGGCGAGGCTCAGGGATGAGCCGAGTAATCCCTCCCTCCTCTCAAGGCCCCCTGCATGGGGGCTTTTTATTTGGCGGGGAGAGAGGATTTGGTTCGAACCCTTCGGTTCGACAAAATCGCCAGGCAATCCCCCACCCGGACAGAGTTGCGGGGCGGCAGAACCTCGATCGTCGTAATGAAAGCGACAGGCCAAGATCAAAAGCTCGGTATCGGTCGCCTGATAGACCAACCTATGGCTCTCATCGATTCGCCTTGACCAATAGCCGGATAAATCGCCGCGCAGCGGTTCGGGCTTGACTATGCCGGTGAAGGGTTCCCGTACCGTATCAATGACAAGCTGATTGATCCGTTTCAGTGTTTTTTTGTCCCGCACCTGCCAATAGTGGTAATCGCTCCAGGCCGAAGGGTGTACGCGGCATGTTGGCGTTGACAGCCGCTACTCAAATAAGCATAATGCAGCGCTTCAAATCGAGCGCCCGTAGCTCAGCTGGATAGAGTACCTGGCTACGAACCAGGTGGTCGGAGGTTCGAATCCTTCCGGGCGCGCCAAATAAGAAGGCCTAGCTTTACCGCTAGGCCTTTTTTTGCCCAGGCATTCCGGCGCTTCGGGTGGACCCGTTTTTACCTCCGCCTTTTGAAAAAGGCTTTGAGAATCTCGGAACAAGCTTCCGCCATGAGGCCGCCTTCGCAAAGGGTGCGGTGGTTGAAGCGTTCGCCGGAGGGGAGGAGGTCGAAGACGCTGCCGGCGGCTCCGCCTTTAGGGTCGGTGGCGCCGTAGATGACCTGTGCCACGCGGGCGTGGATGATGGCGCCGGCGCACATGGGGCAGGGTTCGAGGGTTACGTAGAGGGTCGAGCCGGGGAAGCGGTAGTTTCCAAGACGGCGGCCCGCATCGCGCAGGGCCTGAATCTCGGCGTGGGCGGTCGGGTCTTGTTCGCCGATGGGCCGGTTCCAGCCTTCGCCGACGATGGCCCCGTCCAGTACCAGGACCGCGCCCACGGGCACTTCGCCCTCGGACTCGGCGCGCTGGGCCAGTTCCAGCGCCCTGGTCATGAAGCCCCAGTGGTTTGTCTCCTCAGGCGGGGTTTCGTCCATCGGCGGAATCCAGGTCAGAAGAAGATGCTTTCGTCGTCATCCCGGATCAGGATACAGCTATCCGGCTGGCCCGCTGTGCGTCCTTCCGTTCTTGAGAGCCGGGGGGGCGCCTCCACGTGGAAGCTGGCCTGGGTCCCCTGCGAGAGGCGGGAGGAGATTTCCAGGGCGCCTCCCATGGCATGCGCGATTTCACGGCTGATGAAGAGCCCCAGGCCGGCCCCCAGCCGGGCATTGCCGTTTCCGGGACCCTGGCGGAAGGGTTGGAACAGCTTCTCCAGGGTTGCCTTATCCATGCCGACGCCGGTATCCGCGACGGAGAAAGACAACCGGTTGTCTTTCCATTCGACCCCCACCGTAATGCTGCCTTCGATGGTGTATTTGACCGCGTTGCCGATCAGGTTGAACAGGATCTGGCGCAGGCGCATGCCGTCCATGTGGAGGATTTCCGGGACCCCCGCGTCCACCCACCAGGAGAGGGAGATCTCCCGCGTTCCCACGACGGGCCGGAAGATTTCGTCGAGGCATTCCAGGATTTCCTGAAGGTGCCAGACGCCGGGGTTCATGTATAACTGGCCCTTTTCGATCCGGGATTGGTCGAGCAGGTTGTCCACCAGGGTGATCAGATAATTGGAGCCCCGGTCGACCGAGCGGAGGTGCTGGTGCAGGGATTCCTGTTCGCAGACCGCGAGCCCGATGGCCCTGGCCTGCTTGGCCGAGTCCAGCAGCGACATCAAGGGGGTGCGAAGCTCGTGCGCGATCTGTTCGACAAAGCCGGTGCAGGAGCGGTTGGTCTGCTTAAGCTCATCGACCCGCTCCTGCAAGATCCTCTGGCTTCGTTGCGCCTCGTGCAGCAGGGATTCCTGCTTCAGACAGGAGAGGGTCCGCTCGTTGACCTTCTGGTGGTGGCGTTGCAGGTCCTCGCGTTCCTGGGTGGCGTTCATGAAGACCATGCCCCAGCCGCTCTTGAGGTAGGCGATCTGCAAGTGCGCGGCGGCCCCGGAGGGGGTCTCCACGAACTCCAGCCGGGTAAAGGGTTGGGTATCCTGATCGAGCCCCGTCAGGAAAGGGAGCTTCTCGCCCAGATCGTCGCCGGAATTGAGACCATCCAGCCCGTAGTGATCACCGGGGCCTTCCCAGGCAATCACCCGGTAGCGGGTGTCCACCAGGAGATAGAAGGTTTTGGCGTCATTGAAATACCGCTGAACGACATAATCCCGCAGGGTTTTGATGGCGTAATTCATGGGCGGACTCCTATCACCATCCTTTCGCCGAGCAACTGGAAGGCCTGCTCTACGCCGTTGCCCTTTTTGGCGCTGCAATGGGTGAGTTGCCAGCCTCTCGCTTGCAGCGCCTGGACGGCGTCCGCGTTCAGTGCCCACTGATTGGACAGATCCAGCTTGTTGAGTATGAGCGTGAAGGGGGTCGGTCCCAACCGGCGCTCGACTTCCTTTTGCAGGGAAATGGCCGTGCCGAAGGTCGCCAGCCGCGTACCGTCCACTACCAGGATATAGCCGGCAGCGCCCTTCAGATAGTTCTGCCCGACTGAATTGAGTTCGTCGGTCCCGGCGATGTCCCAGAGCACCAGCTTGACCGCGTCGCCCGAGGCCAGCCGCAGCTCCTTGGTGTCGATCTTGACCCCGATGCTGGCCTGGTATTTCTCGGAGAACTGATTGTGCGCATAGCGCGCAATCAGGCTGGTCTTGCCCACGGCAAAGTCGCCGATCATGCAGATCTTCCTTGCCAACATGGTCATTGGACCTCCTGTTTAGCGTTGTAATACGAGTTCGAATTCCACCCGTCGGAGGCTGGAATCCTCGCCGGGGGTTCCCTCGGGCGGGGCCTGGGCCTTGACGCGCATCCGCTCCAGGGGAATGCCGCGGCCTGCCAGATAGTTCTGTACAGCCACCGCGCGGGCGTTGCCCAGGGCCTGATTGCGGCTATCGGAGCCGATGATGTCCGTGCGGCCGATCAGGTTGAGGGTGAGGCTGAGAGAAAGTTTGTTGCTCAAATCGAGAATGCGCAGGATGCCGGCCGCTGCTTCGTCGAGGGGCCGGGTCTGTTCCGGGGTCAGCCGGTCGCCTTTGGCGAACAGGATATGAAGGACCTCCAGTTGGGTCTTCAGCTCCTCCAGTTCCAGCCGTTCGCGATCCGCCAGCCCGCTGCCGTCGAAGGCCGCAATCCCCGGCACGGTCAGGGCCAGCAGCTCGGCCCTGGAGCGCCAGTCGCGGGGCGCGGCTCCCTTGGCGCGGAGTACGCTGTCCTTGTCCAATGCCAGCTCGACGCCCTGGGGCGGTTGCAGCCGCGACTTGGCGCGTTCCAAGGCGAAGTCAGGACCCATGTCCTGATAGGGGGTCCAGCGTATCTCCACTTGGCCGATGGCAAGGCCTGAATCCGGGATCAATTGCGCCGGGTCTTGCGCCAGGGGATCGCGTAGCCCGCTGATCAGGAGCCGGCCCTCGCGCCGTTCCACCTTGGCGACGACGATGCCGGGGGTCTGGTGGAGCCTCTGGAGCAGGCGTTCCTGCCGCGAGTTGAGTTCAGCTTCCGCCTGCCGCCGCTCCCGGTCCAGCTCGGCCCCGGCCCGTCTTCTTTCCCAATCCTGATAGCCCAGCCCGCCCGTCAGGAGGGCAAGGCCCAGCACCAGCAGCAGAAAGGGCGAGGGGCCGCGCCGCGCTGGGGCGGGCCGCTCCTGGGACACCAGGCAGGCAGCCAAGGGCTCTTGCAGAAAGCGCATGCTCTCCTGGTCGCCATCGAAGCGGGCCAGTTCTTCGCCGTAACGGCTGTGGATCTGTTCCAGCACCCTCTTGCAGCGCTCGCGCAGATCCCGAGGCGGGATGCCGCGCACGGCGCAGGCGAGGAAGGCGTGGGGGCCATTCACCAGCAGCACCGTGTGTTCCTCCATCTCCACCTCCTCCAAACCCTGTTCGGTGGAGCCGGCCAGAAAGGCGTCGCGCACGAAGCTGCAAATGGCGGTGAGCATGGCGGAGACGGCGTCCGGGTCGTGCGTCTCCACGCCGGGATCTGCCACATGCTGGATCAGCAGGCCGTTGTCCGGCCGCACCAGAAGCGCTTCCTCTACCCGGTAATCGATGGTGTGGCGCAGCACCACTTCCGCGAAGGGGATGCCGGTGCGCAGGGATTCCAGCCGCCACTTGAAACCCTGATAAGAGAGGCTGTGCTCCAGGGTCCGGTTGATGGATTCCACCATCTTGCGCAGGCTGTCGCTGATGGCGTTGCGGATGGCGGGTCCCATGACGGGGAAGAGGATGCCGGCGATGGTGCTCGGGTCGTGCCGGATGGAGTGACGCAGCCCGGCGATGAGGGGGCCTTCGATGGCGCCCGGCAGCGTCTCATCCCGGTCCATGCCGAGGCGAAGGGACTCGGATAATACCTCGGCCACTTGCTCGGCCCTGGGGCCGGGGGGGGACTCCAGGCGCGAGCGCAGCTCGTGCAGTTCGCGCCGCTCCGTTTCCAGCAGCAGCGACTTGAGTTCATCCAGGGGATTGGTCTCTCTGCCCGCCAAAGTCAGATCCTGGCGGCTCGGGCTTGATCCCTGGCCCAGGAGGCTTCCCATCAGCCCTTCCCATCGCGCAGAGAGCCGGCCAGCTTCAGCAGGAGATCGGACATGGCCTCCCGTCCCACCTTCTCCCTTTGCAGCCGGTCGCCTTCTTTGTCCAGGGCGCCGAACAGCTCCTTGTGCTGGGAGCCGACCTGGGTATCCAGGTCATCGAAGCGCTGGCCGGTTTGGGCGCGCAGGGATTGCAGTTCTCCCGCGAATTCCGCTTCGAGGTGATCCAGCCGCTCTCCCAGGGCCTTGTTGCCCTTTTCCCGCACTGTCGCCTCTTGGTTCGCGGCCTTGCGCATCTCCTCGCGCAACTGGCCGATTCCGTTCTCCAGATGGGCTTCCAGCCGCGTCAGTTGCTCGTTGATCCGTTGAAGTTGCTGGCCGAACAGGAGCTCACGGATCTTGTCCATGCCCTCGTCGGCGGCCTGCCCCTTATTGTCCACCACGCTCAGTTGCATCATTGGTTCCTTTGGAATCGTTGGCTTTCACACAGAGCACACCCCCGAAAACTCCGCTGGGCTCCGTTTTTGACCCCTCAAGGGGCAAGAGACACTTGGGACGGCCCTGCGTGTTTCTTGATAGATCACCCCCAAAAACTCCGCTGGGCTTCGTTTTTGACCCCTCAAGGGGCAAGAAACCCTTGGGACGGCCCTGCGTGTTTCTTGAGAGGGGACCCTTCATCAGGCCATCCACTGCTCATGCCAGCCGTGGTTTCCGGGACGAGGTTGGCAGAGCATTATTATCTCCCCTTGGGAGAAGTGGAATTGGTGAGGGAGCCGAGTTTACATCCTGTAAATAGGAATTTCGAGCCAATGTCATTTTTTCTCGCGCAAAGCCGCAAAGGCACCGAGAGAGAAGGCTGAGGCGGTCTGCCCTTACCGTGAAATACGGGTATCGAACGGTCGCAGGCCGGCCTGAAGGTCGGCCTGCCGGCTCCGGTTCAAGTGTTTTCATTTTTTTTGGCAAGGTGCTGCCGGGTAGCCTCTTTCCCTCAAACCTTCATCTTGGCATTGGCGGCCACATGCTCCTTGAAGGTCGATCCGGCGGAGAAGCGTGGCGCCATCTGGGTTGCGATGGTGATCTTTTCCCCGGTCTTGGGGTTCTTCACCTCACGCCCCGCCCGCACCACCGAGCGGAAGGTTCCAAAGCCCACCAAGGTGACCAACTGGCCTTGGGAGACGGCGTTTACGACCTCGCCCATCAGGGTGTTGACGACCTGTCCCACGGAGGACTTGGTGAGGCCGGTTTTGGAGGCGATGGCGTCGATCAGTTCGGATTTGTTCATACTAGGTCTCCTGTGAAGAAAAAATCACTCGTGGCTCAGTTTCCACTGCGCCTCTCAAATGCCCGCCCACTCAGATCATCGAGCGGGTAGGGCCGCGAAATGTAGTAACCCTGGGCGTAATCGACCCCGAGTTCGCGCAACTGCCTCAAGACGGACTCGGTCTCCACGAATTCGGCCACGGTCTTGAGGTTCATGACCTGTCCCACCTTATTGATGGCGTCCACCATGGCGTGGTCCACCCGGTCATTCGCCATGTCGCGCACGAAGCCGCCGTCGATCTTGAGAAAATCCACCGGCAGATGTTTCAGGTAGGCAAAGGAGGACATGCCGCTGCCGAAGTCGTCCAGGGCGAAGCGGCAACCCAGCACCTTCAGCCGTTCGATGAGCCGGAGGGTCTGTTGCAGGTTGGCGATGGCGGCGCTCTCGGTGATCTCGAACACGATGGAGCGAGGGTCCAGGCCGTGTTCGCCGAGTTGTTCCTCGACGAAGGGCTCGAAGCTGTCGTCCGCCAGGGTATGGCTGGAGAGATTGATCCAGCAGATCAGCCCCCTGTGCCGGCCCACAAACCGGAAGACGTTCTCGACGACCCAGCGGTCGATTCTGGGCATGAGCCCGAAACGCTCCGCCTCGGGGATGAAGGCGCCGGGCGGGACCGGTTCGTTGTCGCCCTCCCGCAGGGAGACAAGGATCTCGAAATGGCGTTCCGCCACGTCGATCTCTTGGGTGGGAATGATCGGCTGGTAGCGCAGCAGCAGGCGGTCTTCGTCCAGGGCCTCGCTGATGCGGCCTGCCCAGCGCATCTCGTCGCACCTCCGGGGGGAACCGGCGCCGTCCGGTCGTACCGGGTACAGTCGGTTGTGGTTCGCGTCCCTGGTCAGTCCGTCCAGGGCGCGGACCCGAGGCCAAGGATGGGAGACATCCCGGAACAGGGCGGCCGCGCCGGCGATCCGGCCGCCGTCGCCGAGCAGCCGCAGGGTGTATTCCACCTCGATCCAGCGGCCGTCCTTGCGCAGGGCCCTTGCCCAGAATCCCTCGCCGCTGAGAATCCGCCCGGTATCCGGGAAGGTCCAGTGGAGACCGGCCCCCGGTTTGTCCCATTCCGGCGGGATCAGCAGGGAGAGGGGCTGTCCCGTCACTTCATTGGCGGCATAGCCGAACAACTGCTCGGCACGGCAGTTGAAGTCCAGGATGCATCCCCTTTCGTCCAGGCGCACGAATCCGTCCGGCAGGGAGTGAATGTCGAGCGGGAACGCAGACAGATGGCGAATTTGGGCTGTCATCGCCATGCTATCGGCCGGCGAGGCCATGCCGACGGAACGTGAAACTTGGAGAATGGGTGTTCATGGGGGCGAAGATAGCGCAAACCCCCATGGCTCGGTCAGTGACAAGTTATGTCAATTTATTACATCGTGCGGGGGGGGGGGGGGGGGGGGGGGGCGAAACTTGGGCCGAACCGACGAACACCAGTCCCCGGCCGAAGACGGTGCGCACCGGCACGACGTAACCAAAATCATCCTCGGTCTTCACGCGCAGGCGGGAGACCAGGGTGGCCACACGCTGAAAATTATCCAGGTGTTTCTCGCGGGGGTAGAGCCGGGTCAGTATTTCGTTTTTGGGGACAATGACGTTGGGCGATTCCATCAGGCAGGTCAGCAGCTCCAGCTCACGGCTGGTGAGCGGGATGAAGTCACCGTGCGGCGAGAGGAGCTTGCCCGTGGCGAGATTGAGGTCCCAGGCGGGGACAGGGGGGGGCGGGGCCTCCCCCTCTTTCCGGTCCGAGGAGCGTCGGCCGAGGGTACGGGGTTCGTTTTCCGTCAGGGGTTTCACCTGGTATTGATTGACCCCGGAGCCGATCACGCCGCCCAAACCGGCGGGATTTGCGCCTTCATGTGAAAGGCTGCCGGGCGTGAAGGTGGTGAGCCTGTAATCCCCCTCGCCGGAGAGGGCCAGATCCACATCCTGGTTGGCAAGGATATTCAGATCACGAACCATCGCGCGCAGCTTGGAGATGTCCCGGATCGCCAGGACCGCCCCGATGGTCTGGCCCGCCTCGCACAGCGGGCTCAGGGTGTATTCCGCGCTGATGAGGGTGCCGTCCTTGCGGCGGAGCTTGCACTCGCCCAAGCGGCAGGGCCTTCCCTCGGCGCAGGGCGCCCCGTCCGGGCACTTGACCAGCAGTTGCGAGATCGGGTCCGGTTGCGGCCCGCGAATGACCGCTCCTATCTCCAGCCCGAGCAATTCCCCCGGTCCATAGCCAAGCAACCGCTCCGTGCCCTCGTTTACATAGGTACAACGCCCCTGGACGTCCACGGCGCAGACGCCGTCTGCGACGGCGCTCACCAGGGACGCCAGAAATCGTTCTTCCATGGCGGAGGAGGCACGGATCAGGGCAACCCAATGCCGTTCTTCGGCAGAGGGTAGCGGCTGCAAGCTGAGATCGGCATGGAAGGTTGCGCCGTCCTTGCGCAGGGCGGGCAGAACCCCGCAGGTGGCGGAGGATTGGGAAAGCCGTTCGCCAACCTGGGGAATCAGGACCGACATGGGCATCCCCACCACCTCCGCCGGGGCATGGCCGAACAACCGTTCGGCGGCCCGGTTGAAGGCGCGGATCAACCCCTCCCCGTCGATATAGACGAAGCCATCCGGCAGGGAATCGATATCCAGGCTGATACCGAAGGGGCCCGTAATGCTCAACTCATCGCTCCACTGGTTCTCTCGCCACGATGTTCCTCGAATCACACGGGGAAAGCAAGCAAGCGGCATGGAAACATGCGTGGAATCAATGAATTGCTAATCATCAATCCATGAAATTGCCGGAGCGGCGGGGCTTGTGGGGGATTACTCCCACTCGATAGTCCCCGGCGGTTTGCCGGTGATGTCGTAGACCACGCGGGAGACATCGCGCACTTCGTTGACGATGCGACGGCAGACGTGGTCGAGGAAGTCGTAGGGCAGATGGGCCCAGCGGGCGGTCATGAAGTCGAGGGTCTCGACGGCGCGCAGGGCGATGACGTGGGCGTACTGGCGGTTGTCGCCGACCACGCCGACGGATTTGACCGGCAGGAAGACGGCGAAGGCCTGGGAGACCTTGTCGTAGAGTTCGTGCTTGAACAGTTCCTCGATGAAGATGGCGTCGGCGCGGCGCAGGGTGTCGGCGTATTCCTTGTGGACCTCGCCGAGGATGCGCACCCCCAGGCCGGGTCCGGGGAAGGGGTGGCGATAGACCATTTCGTAGGGCAGGCCCAATTCGACGCCGATCCGGCGCACCTCGTCCTTGAACAGCTCCCGCAGGGGTTCCACCAGGCCCAGCTTCATGTGTTCGGGCAGGCCGCCCACGTTGTGGTGGGACTTGATGACCTTGGCCTTGCCGGTCTTGGCCCCGGCCGATTCGATCACGTCCGGGTAGATGGTGCCTTGGGCCAGCCACTTCACGTCGGTCAGCTTCTCGGCCTCTTCTTCGAAGACATCGATGAAGGTGTTGCCGATGGCCTTGCGCTTCTGCTCCGGGTCTTCCACGCCCTTGAGCCGTTCCAGGAAACGGGCCTCGGCGTCGGCGCGGATGACCTTGACGCCCATGTGACGGGCGAAGGTGGTCATCACCTGGTCGCCCTCGTCCAGGCGCAGCAGGCCGTTGTCCACGAAGACGCAGGTCAATTGGTCCCCAATCGCCTTGTGCAGCATCGCCGCCACGACCGATGAATCGACCCCGCCGGAGAGGCCCAGCAGGACTTGATCCTTACCCACTTGGGCGCGCACCCGCGCAATCATGTCCTCGATGATGTTGTCCGGGGTCCAGAGATTGCCGCAGCCGCAGATCTCGTGGACGAAGCGCTCCAGCAGACGCTTGCCCTGGCGGGTGTGAGTCACTTCGGGGTGGAACTGGACGCCGTAGAAGCGCCGCTCCTCGTCGGCCATGCCGGCCAGGGGGGCGTTGTCGGTCTCGCAGATGGCGTGGAAGCCGGGTGGCAGTTGGTTGACCCGGTCGCCGTGGCTCATCCAGACATCCAGCAGGCCCCAGCCCTCGGGGCTGGTGTGGTCCTCGATCTCGCGCAGCAGGTTGGAATGACCCCGCGCCCGCACCTGGGCATAGCCGTATTCCCGGTGCTGGGCGGATTCCACTTCGCCACCCAATTGCGCCGCCATGGTCTGCATGCCGTAGCAGATGCCCAGCACAGGCACGCCCAGCTCGAAAACCGCATCGGCCGCGCGCGGGGTCTCCGCCTCGTGTACCGATTGGGGGCCGCCGGAGAGGATGATCCCCTTGGGATTGAAGGCGCGGATCTCGTCCCCGGTCATCTCCCAGGAGTGGAGTTCGGAATAGACCCCCGCCTCGCGCACCCGGCGGGCGATGAGCTGGGTGTACTGGGAACCGAAGTCGAGGATCAGGATGCGGTCGGCATGGATGTTCGGGGTGGTCATTCAGGGGTCTCCAAATTTTCTATCGTTCCCTGGCTCCAGCGTGGGAATGCCGCCAGCAGAGTCGATCGCTCTCCGGGAATTTGTAGGTCGGGCTTCAGCCCGGCAGGTCGCCCTGAAGGGCGACCTACAGCCTATCAATCGCGCCGGTAGTTGGGCGCTTCCTTGGTGATCTGCACATCATGCACATGGGACTCGCGCATGCCGGCGCTGGTCACCCGCACGAACTGGGGCTTGGTGCGCATCTCGTCCAGGTTGGCGCAGCCGGTGTAGCCCATGCTGGAACGGATGCCGCCGGTCAACTGGATGATGACGTGGCGCAACGGACCCTTGTAGGGGACGCGGCCTTCGATGCCTTCGGGGACCAGTTTGTCGGCGTCCTTGGTGGTTTCCTGGAAGTAGCGGTCGCTGGAGCCGTGGCGCGCCTGCATGGCGCCGAGAGAGCCCATGCCGCGATAGGATTTATAGGAGCGTCCCTGGAAGATCTCCACATCACCAGGAGACTCGTCGGTACCGGCGAAGAGGCCGCCGATCATCACCGAATAGGCGCCAGCGACGATGACCTTGGAGACATCGCCCGAATAGCGCAGACCACCGTCGGCGATCAGGGGCACACCCGTCTTCTCCAGGGCCTTGGCCACATTGGCGACCGCCGTGATCTGGGGCACGCCGACCCCGGAGACGATGCGGGTGGTGCAGATGGAGCCTGGGCCAATGCCCACCTTGACCGCATCGGCACCCGCCTTGACCAGGGCCAGGGCCGCTTCGGCGGTGGCGATATTGCCGCCGATCACCTGGACATGGGGATAGTTCGCCTTCACCCAGGTGACGCGGTCGAGCACGCCCTGGGAATGGCCATGGGCAGTATCGACGACGATGACATCGACTCCGGCCTGGACCAAGGCATCCACCCGCTCGTCAGTCCCGGCGCCGACGCCCACGGCGGCGCCGCAGCGCAGGCGTTCGTGGCCGTCGCGGCAGGCGTGGGGGTAGTCCTTGGCCTTCTGGATGTCCTTCACGGTAATCAGGCCGCGCAGCTCGAAGTGATCGTTCACCACCAGCACCTTTTCGATGCGGTGCTGGTGCAGCAGCCGCTGGACCTCGTCCTTGCTGGCCCCTTCCTTCACCGTTATCAGCTTGTCCTTGGGGGTCATGATCTCGGAGACCGGGGCATCCATGCGGGTCTCGAAGCGCAGGTCGCGGTGGGTGACTATGCCCACCAGCTCCTTGCCGTCCACCACCGGCAGGCCGGAGATATTCTCGCACCGTGTCAGTTCGAGGACATCGCCGATGCTGGCGTCGGGCCGCACGGTGATGGGGTCCTGGATGACGCCCGCCTCGTACTTCTTAACCCGCAACACCTCGCGGGCCTGATGCTCGACGGTCATGTTCTTATGGATGATGCCGATGCCGCCCTCCAGGGCCATCGAAATCGCCAGGCGCGACTCGGTGACGGTGTCCATGGCGGCGGAAACGAGCGGGATCTTCAGGTGGATGTCACGGGTGAGGCGGGTGCTGAGATCGACATCCTTGGGCAGGACATTCGAGTAGCCGGGCAACAACAGGACATCGTCAAAGGTAAGGGCTTCCTCAACTAGGCGCATGACTCACTTCCAGGCGGGGAGAAAAAGGGATAAGCCGCGCATTATAGGACGGGATGGCTATTCCGGGCGAATTTTAGGCTTTAGCCCAAACGGTGATAGCCTGATGCCCCATGAGCCAGCAAGTACTTTCCTTCGCCGACCCGCGCGACATCTACAGCGTCTCGCGCCTGACCACCGAGGTGCGTTACGCCCTGGAGCGGGGCTTCCCGCTGCTCTGGGTGCAGGGCGAGATCGGTAACCTCTCCATGCCCGCCTCCGGTCACATCTACTTTACTTTGAAGGATTCCGTCGCCCAGGTCCGTTGCGCCCTGTTCCGTGGCGTCCGCTCCCGCCTCCGCTTCAAGCCCGAGGAGGGTGCCCAGGTGCTGACGCGGGCGCGGATCAGCTTCTACGAGCCCCGAGGCGAGTTTCAACTGATCGTCGAACAGATGGAGCCCGCCGGCGAGGGGGCCTTGCGCCAGGCCCTGGAGGCCCTGAAACAGAGATTGGCGGCCGAGGGACTGTTCGATCAGGCCCGCAAGAAGCCCCTGCCGCCGGTCCCGGCGACCATCGGCGTCCTCAGTTCCCCGTCCGGGGCCGCCATTCACGATGTGTTGACCGTGTTGAAACGGCGCTTCCCCGCCGCCCGCGTCATCCTCTACCCCATCCCCGTGCAGGGGGCGGGGGCGGCCCAAGAGATCGTCGAGATGCTCCGGCTGGCCGAGCGCCGCCGGGAGTGCGATCTCTTCATACTGACCCGAGGCGGCGGCTCCTTGGAGGACCTGATGGCCTTCAACGACGAAGGCCTGGCGCGGGCCATCGCCGCCTTGGAGACGCCACTGGTCTCCGCCGTGGGGCACGAGATCGACTTCACCCTGGCCGACTTGGCCGCCGACCGCCGTGCGCCCACCCCCTCGGCGGCGGCCGAGCTGGTCTCCCCCGACGGCGATGCCCTGCAACGCCAGATCGACGCCCTGCGCCACCGCCTGCAAAGCCGGTTTCGCCATCAATTGCACCTGCTGGGCAACCGCTTGGCCGGTGGCCTCAAGCGCCTGGAGCTAAGCCACCCCCGGCGGCGCATCCAACAGCAACAGCAGCGTCTGGACGAGCTCGGCCTGCGGATCGGGCGCGCCATGAGGGTGCGGCTGGAACGCCAGTCCGCCCGGCTCCAGGGCCTGAAAAACCGGCTCGATGCCCGCCACCCCGGCATCCGCCTGAAGGAGCTGGAGAGCCGGTTGACCAAGCTCGGCCCCCGCCTGCATCGGGCCGTGGCCCAACTGCTGGCGTCCAAACGTCAGGCCCTGGCCGCCGCCGCCCGGCAACTCCAGACCGTCAGCCCCCTCGCCACCCTGGACCGGGGCTACGCCATCGCCTGGAAACTGCCGCAACGGGAACTCCTGCGCGATGCCACCCAGGTCGAGACGGGGGACCGGATCGAGGTCAGACTCGGCAAGGGAATGGTCAGGGCGGAAGTGGTGGCTGAATAGTTGGTGCGCCAAATAATTATTACGGTGACAGCAGCGGCTTGGCAATGCCGCGAACTTTAGTGGGTGAGACTCCCACCTGGGTAATCGCCAGCCACGAGCCCAGTATCCAGCCTTGCTGATCGCACGGTAACGGGCGGTTTGATGCGTAGGCAGGAAAGCAGGCGAGGTGCAAGGGTAACGGATGAAGCCGACCTTGAAGGTGTAGAGCCCCGAAAT
>Ga0208863_1001354_pt1 | contig 15881 bp, 12 predicted proteins | sample RifOxyD3_FD_184040 | JGI IMG/M metagenome (GOLD analysis project Ga0208863, IMG submission 184040) | Soil microbial communities from Rifle, Colorado - Rifle Oxygen_injection D3 (SPAdes) | ecosystem: Environmental > Terrestrial > Deep subsurface > Rock core/Sediment | place: Rifle, Colorado...
CGGGATATGTCGCCGATCCGGCTGCGGAGCTCTTGGGCGCGCATGGGGCACATCCTACCAAAGCGTCAGGCGGCTCTTCCTCATTTTGCTAACATCCCTCGTCGCTCTTTTTGGCCATGCGCTCCGTCCATCCCCTCGTACCGCTCGCGTTCCTGATGGCCGCGCTCGCGGCCGCGCAGGCCTATCACCTTCTGCTCCTGGGAGCCTACGGGGCCCTCTACGCCGAGCTCCATCGGACGAATGAATTCCGTCTCGATACGACGGTCCCCTCGCTGTTCGACGCCGTTCCCGCCGAGCTGCGCGCACCGCTGGACGGCCGCCGGGTCCGGCTCGCACTGGCCCTATCCCCGCGCGACGCCCTGCGCCGCGCGGGCTGGGCGGCCGTCGGGCCGATGGGTCGGCCGCTGAGAGCCGGGTTCGCGCGGCTGCTCGGGAGGCCCCGTGCCCGCCGATGAGCTGGACGAGCAGATCCGGCTCCTCGTGGCGATGAGCCGCGAGCCGGGCGCGCAGGACGGCTTCGGCATGGTCGGCATCGAGGACGCGCGCTGCCTCGGCCTGCTGGCGGCCGTCTGCCGCGCGCGCCGCATCCTGGAGATCGGGACGGGCTCCGCGCTGTCGACGCTCCATCTCGCACGCGGCATGCGCGGCGCGGGCGGGCGTCTGGTCACCCTGGAGCGCGACCCCGCCAAGGCGGCGCGGGCGCGCGGCGTCATCGCAGCGGCGGGGCTCTCGTCCGTCGTCGAGCTGATCGAGGGCGACGCCCTCGACGAGCTTCCGCGGCTCGCGGGGCCTTTCGACCTGGTCTTCTCGGATGCGCAGAAGACGGACAACGTCCACTACTTCGACGCCTTCATGCCGAAGTTGGAGACGGGCGGGATCGTCATCTCGCATGATGTGCTCTGCCCGGAGAACCGGAAGATGCGCGACTACCTGGACATGCTCAAGGTCCATCCGCATCTGGAGACGGTCATGCTGGAACCCACGATGTGGGTCGGGGCTTCCGACGTGCGCGGCGGGCCGGGCCTGTCCGTCAGCCGCAAGACGGGGACGGGGCTGGACGCGGTCCTTTGGAGCCGCCATATGGCCGGGACCCTGGTCCCGGGCGTCGAGCCGTCCTGCGGAGCGCCCGTCCTGGAGTCCCGGGAGCGCGACGTCTATCAGGACGATTACGGCACGCGCAGCTTCCACCTCCAGGTCTCCCCGGGCCTCTCCCGGGACGCTGTGCTCGCCCTCTGTCGCCGGGTGCTGCACGAGCGGGCTTGCCAGCATTACGTCAGCGTCCATGTCTACGACGATGAGGACGCCTACAACAACCGCGACAACTTCCATTTCCCCGCCGAGGAGTACTTCCGACATCTGCTGGCGCAGGTCTATCGGCATCCGAGGCTGGACAAGGACGAGATCCGATACTACCCCGAGAAGACCACCTATCTTCACGAGAAGACCGTCGGGAGGTCACCAACTTCCGCGAGTTGAAGAGCCGCTTCGCGCTCGAGGCGGGAGGCTCTTTTTCTCCTCGGAGATCAAATCCTTTATGAGTCTGGAGGGCTTCTCTCGGGAGCTGGACCGCGAGGGCCTGCGTCATTTCTTCTCGCTCGGCGACATCCCCGGGCGCGCCACGCCGTTCACGGCGGTGAGGGAACTGGAGGCCGGCACGCTGCTGGCGGCCCGGTCCTACGCCGGCAGGCTGGACCTGAAGGTCGTCTCGCACGAGGCCAACCGCGGCGTGACCGCCGCGCGCAACAGCGCGATGGGCCTGGCGAAGGCCCCGCGGCTCCTGTTCCTCGCCCCCGCCCTCGCGGTGGACCACCATTGGGGGGGAGCCCGCGACCCTCTCTTTCCTCTCCTCGCGGGCTGTGCGTCCTTGGGTTCCTCGTCGGTTACTGGCCGTTCTATCGTTTTGCCTGGTGTAAGAAGGGCCCCTTTTTTCTTCTCGGCAGCGTCGTCCTCAGCATGTGCCTATCGTTTCCGCGACGCGCATCTCCCGGGCCGTCCGTCGCCTTTCCCCCGATATCAAGGAGGAGAGGGCCTCGGCTCCGCCGCAGGCATCTATTATAAGGAAAACGGCCAGGCGCGCCGCGCCCCGGAGCGCAAGTCGCCCGACATCGAGTCCCTGCCGTTCGTCTACCAGGGCAAGGCGGCGCAGATACTCCGATGCTACCTCGAGCGCGGCGCGATCCGCGAGTCGACGGGCTACGAGGGGTCTCGCGGCTGCGCCTTCTGCTGCAGCCCCGACTTCCCTCGCTATCTGGCCGCGCTGAGGGAGGCCGGCCTCGCCTGGATCGGCAACATCCGCATCAACATGCTCGACGCGGAGACGATGCGCCTCCTCGAGGAGTCCGGCTGCCGCTGGGCCTACTTCGGCGAGGTGCGCGCGGGCCTTGAGGTCATGAGGACGGCCTCCTTATCATGCGGCTATCCCCTCATCGCGGGCTTGCCGTCGAGCGGGGCGGGCGGCGGGATCGACCGCTGTCTGGACCTGGTCGAGGAGCTGCGCCGGCTTCAGCCCGCGGCGGAGATCCTGGCGAGCCGAAGGAGAAAATGATATCTTCGCCGGATGACCACCACGACGACTCCACGTCGGACGGCGCTCTACCAGTCTCATCAGCACCTGGGCGGCAAGATCGTCGATTTTCACGGCTGGGAGCTGCCCGTCCAGTTCGAATCCATCCTGAAGGAGCATGAGGCCACGCGCAGCCGCTGCGGGATGTTCGACGTCTCGCACATGGGGCAGGTCTTCGTCACCGGCCCGGACGCCCTGGCCTTCCTGCAGAAGGTCAACGCCAACGACATCGCCCGCATCGGCCCCGGAAAAGCCATCTACTCCCATCTTCCGAACGAGAGGGGCGGGGTCGTCGACGACGTGATCGTCTCCTGCCTGGAAAAAGACCGCTATCTCGTCGTGGTCAACGCCGCCACCGCCGACAAGGACTTCGCCTGGTTCACCAAGCATGCCGCCGGCATGGACGTCTCGCTGGAGAACAAGTCCGACTTCTTCGGCATGGTCGCCGTCCAGGGCCCCAAGGCCGCCGAGATCGTCATGTTCCTGGCTCCGAAGGCCCTGGCCCTGCCGCGCTTCGGCGCGATGGAGCTGATGCTCTACGGGCTGCCGTCCTTCATCACCCGCACCGGCTACACCGGGGAGGACGGCTTCGAGTTGATCGTCTCCAACCAGGTGGTCGTCCGCGTCTGGGAAGACCTCCTCGCCCAAGGGCGCTCGCTTGGGACCCTCCCCTGCGGCCTGGGCGCGCGCGATACCCTGCGCCTGGAGGCCGGCTATCTGCTGTACGGCGAGGACCTCGACGACGAGCACTCGACCTATGAGGCGAACTACGGCTGGGTGGTGAAGCTCGACAAGGGAGACTTCATCGGCCGGGACGCGCTGGCCCGGCAGAAGAAAGAGGGCCTCCAGCGCAAGCTCACGGGCGTGCGCCTGCTCGAGCGCGGCGTGCCGCGACACGGCGCCGCCGTCATCGTCGAGGGCCGGCAGGCGGGCACGCTCTGCTCCGCCACCTATTCGCCCACGCTCGCCGCCGGCATCGGCGTCGGCTATCTGGACCGTCCCGACCTCGCGCCGGGAACGAAGGCTGCCGTCGTCCTGCATGGCCGAGAGGTCCCGGCCGAGATCGTCAAAGTCCCGTTCTACCAATCGCCACATCTCAAAAAAGGAGCTTGACCATGTTCGATCCCAAGACCCTCCGCTTCATGAAATCCCACGAGTGGCTGCACCTCGACGGCGACGCCGCCACGGTCGGCATCTCCGATCACGCGCAGAAGGAGATCACGGACGTGGTCTTCGTCGAGCCGCCCAAGGCCGGGCGCCACGTCAAGCAGGGCGAGCCTTGCTGCGTCGTGGAATCGGTCAAGGCCGCCTTCGACATCTACGCCCCCGTCTCCGGCGAGATCGTCACGGCCAACGCGGACGTGGTCAAGGACCCGTCGCTGGTCAACGCCAGCCCGTACGGGAAGGGCTGGCTCTTCAAGATCAAGGCGTCGTCTCCGGCGGAGGCGTCCAAGCTGATGGACAACGCGGCCTACGAGCAGTTCCTCCTCTCCGAGGCCGCCCATGGAAGCCACTGAGGCGCGCCGCTCGGCCGTCCTTCCCGCCGCTGACGATTTCGCCCGCCGGCACATCGGACCGAGCGAGCTGGGCCGTGCGGAGATGCTCAAGGAGCTCGGCCGCGGGCCTCTCGAGGACCTGATCGACGCCGTCGTCCCGTCGCGCATCCGCCTGAAGGCCTCGCTCGCCCTGCCCGCCCCGTCGTCCGAGGCCGCGGCCCTGGCGGAGCTGCGGAAGATCGCCGGGCGCAACCAGGTCTGGCGCTCGTACCTGGGCCAGGGCTACGCCGACACCCTCACGCCGTCCGTCATCCTCCGCGAGGTGCTCGAGAACGCGGGCTGGTACACCGCCTACACGCCGTACCAGCCGGAGATCTCCCAAGGCCGGCTCGAGGCCCTCCTTAATTTCCAGACGATGATCATCGATCTCACCGGCCTGCCGGTCGCGAACGCCTCCCTGCTCGACGAGGGGACGGCGGCGGCCGAGGCCATGGCCATCTGCCTCCATGCCAGCGAGGAGCCCAAGGGACGGGTCTTCTTCGTTTCGGAGGACTGCCACCCTCAGACGATCGAGGTCGTGAAGACTCGGGCCAAGCCCCTGGGCGTGGAGCTCGTGGTGGGCGCCGCCTCTTCCATCGCGGGCCTGAAGCTCCTGGGCGCGCTGGTCCAATACCCGGACACGAAGGGCGCGGTGAAGGATTGGACCCAGTTCGCCTCAGAGGTCCATGCGGCCGGCGGACTGCTCGTCGTCGCGGCCGACCCGCTCTCCCTGACCCTCTTCAAGGCTCCGGGGGAGTTCGGCGCGGACATCGCGGTGGGCTCCACTCAGCGCTTCGGGGTCCCTCTCGGCTTCGGCGGCCCGCACGCGGCCTACCTCGCGGTCCAGGTCGCGCACCAGCGGCGCATGCCCGGGCGCGTGGTCGGCGTTTCTAAAGACACGGCCAACAGGCCGGCCCTGCGGCTGTCGCTCCAGACCCGCGAGCAGCACATCCGCCGCGAGAAGGCCACCAGCAACATCTGCACCGCTCAGGTCCTGCTCGCCGTCATCGCCGGCATGTACGCGGTCTATCACGGCCCCGAAGGTCTGACGCGCATCGCCGGGCGCGTGCGCTCCTTCGCGCTGGCTCTGCGCGCCGGTCTCAAGCGCCTCGGCTACAAGGTCGGCACGGAGACGATCTTCGACACGGTCCGCGTCCCCGTCTCCGCGGCGGAGTCGGAGCGCATCCTGGCCGCCGCGAAGGTCAAGAGGATCAACCTCCGCTTCGAGGGCGACGCGGTCGTCGTCTGCCTCGATGAGACGGTCTCCGCGGGGGATTTCGACGACCTGCTGGAGGTCTTCGGAGGCGTGAAGGACGACGCCTTCGCGCCCGCCAAGCTGCTGGCCGAGGCCGACGCGGCCATACCCGCCGCGCTCTCTCGGGCCTCCGCGTTCCTGACCCATAAGGTCTTCTCCGAGCACCGCAGCGAGCACGAGATGCTGCGCTACCTGCGGAAGCTGGAGAGCAAGGACCTGTCGCTGGCGCACTCGATGATCCCGCTGGGCTCGTGCACGATGAAGCTGAACGCCGCTTCCGAGATGCTCCCCGTCACCTGGCCCGAGTTCGCCCGGATCCATCCCTTCGCCCCGGCCGACCAGACCGAAGGCTACCGCGAGATGGCTCGCCAGCTCGAGCGTTGGCTCTCCGAGATCACGGGCTTCGCTGCGGTCAGTCTCCAGCCCAACGCCGGGTCCCAGGGAGAGTACACCGGCCTGCTGGTCGTGCGCGCCTACCACGAGTCGCGCGGGCAGGACCACCGCAAGGTCTGCCTGATCCCGGTCTCCGCGCACGGCACGAACCCCGCCTCGGCCGCGATGGCGGGCATGGAGATCGTCCCTGTGGCGTGCCTCGAGCACGGCGACATCGACCTGGTCGACCTGAAGCGGAAGGTCGTCGAGCATGAGGCCCATCTGGCCGCGCTGATGGTCACCTATCCTTCCACCCACGGGGTCTTCGAGGAAGGCATCATGGACGTCTGCGCCATCGTCCATCAGCACGGCGGGCTGGTCTACATGGACGGCGCGAACATGAACGCGCAGGTCGGCCTCTGCCGCCCCGGCGACATCGGAGCCGACGTCTGCCACCTCAACCTCCACAAGACCTTCGCGATCCCTCATGGCGGCGGCGGGCCCGGCGTGGGGCCTATCGGCGTCACCGCGGCGCTGGCTCCCTTCCTGCCGGGGCATCCCGCCGCCGCGACCGGGGGCTCCCACGCCATCGGTCCGGTCTCGGCCGCGCCTTGGGGCTCGGCCGGCGTGCTGCCCATCTCCTGGATGTACATCCGCATGATGGGAGCGGCCGGGCTGACGGCCGCCACGAAGAACGCCATCCTGAGCGCCAACTACATCGCCAAGAGGCTGGACGCGCACTATCCCGTGCTCTTCAAAGGCGCCAACGGCCTGGTCGCCCACGAGTGCATCCTCGACCTGCGCGGCTTCAAGGCGGCGACGGACGTCTCCGTCGATGACGTGGCCAAGCGGCTGATGGACTACGGCTTCCACGCCCCGACCGTCTCCTGGCCCGTCACGGGCACGGTGATGGTGGAGCCGACCGAGTCCGAGCCGAAGGCGGAGCTCGACCGCTTCTGCGCGGCGATGATCTCCATCCGCGAGGAGGCCCGCAAGGTCGAGAAGGGCGAGTGGACCAAGGCCGACAACCCCCTGAAGAACGCCCCGCACACGGCGCTCGCGGTGACGGCCGAGGCCTGGACGCATCCCTACTCGCGGCAGACCGCGGCCTACCCCGCGCCCTGGCTGAGCGAGCGGAAGTTCTGGCCGTCGGTGGGCCGCGTGGACGGGGCCTACGGCGACCGCAACTTCTTCTGCTCGTGCTCCGCGCTGAACTGAAGTCGCCGGCGCGGAGCGCGCCGGCCCACATGGCTTTGGACGAAGCCGTTCTCATCGCCTCTTCGGCTGATGCGTTGGTTCTTCGCTTCTATGATTGGGACGGCCCGGCCTGCACCTTCGGTTATTCCCAGCCATACGCCGCCGCCCTTGAACAGTGCCGCGCCCGCGGGTGGGACGATATCTCCCCCGTGCGCCGCGCGACCGGAGGGGGGATCGTGTTCCACGACGGCGACCTGACCTTCAGCCTGGTCTTCCCTTGGGACCGGCTGTGCGCGCCGGACTCGATCTATGAGAACATCCACCGGGGGATTCATGCGGCGATGAAGTCCATGGGAGCCCTGACGTCGCTGTGGTCGCCCCCGGTCCGGCCGGCCGGCACGTCTCAGGCGTGCTTCATCCGCGCCGAGCCGATGGACTTGGTGGGGAGTGATGGTCATAAGATCCTGGGCGGCGCCTTGCGTAAGAAAGCGGGAAAAGGCTTGTATCAGGGGTCGCTGAGGCCGGAAGGCCTGGGCCTGACCCTGGAGGCCCTGAGGGCCGCCGTCCTCCAGGGCGCGGCGCGCGAGTTCGGTGGGGCGCCCTGCACGGAGCTCGAGCCCTCATGGCTCGAGGCCGGACGCTGTCTCGAGACGCGCTATCGCGGCGCGGACTGGAACGAAAGGAGATAACCATGAAGACCTTCGTGCTGTGCAAGCTCACGCCGGGCAAGGAGCAGAAGGCCGTCACCTCGATCCGCGCCATCGAGGGCGTGACCGAGGTCTATATGGTCTTCGGAGGCTGGGACATGATCCTGGCGGCCGAGGCCGACACCGTCGACAAGCTCTCGAACCTGATCGTCAGCCGCGTGCGCGCCATCGACGGCGTCGCCGCGACCGAGACGCTGGTCACCACCAGCCTCTAGGGCCCGGTCTCCGCCTCGACGGCCGTGGTCGTCGAGACGTCCGCTCCCAGCCATTGCCCCGAGGCGATCATGCGCCCGATGATGCGCGAGGAGTTGCGCTCGACGTACGGGCCGCCCTTGCCGGCGTCCCAGCGGCGCGGGTTGGGCAGGACCACCGCCATCGCCACGGCCTCGCCGGGGGTCAGGTCGGCGGCGGACTTCCCGAAGTAGGCGCGCGCCGCGGCCTCGCAGCCGAAGAGGTCCTTGCCCCACTCTACCGTGTTCAGGTAGAGCTCCAAGATGCGGCGCTTGCCCAGGGTCTTCTCCAGGCGCTTGGCGATCAGTATCTCCTTGAGCTTGCGCAGGGGGTTCTTCGAGGGCGACAGGTAGAGGTTGCGCGCCAGCTGCATCGTGATGGTGCTGGCGCCCGCCGCCATGCGCTTCTCCTTCCAGTCCTTCGCCCCGGCCTCCTTGAGCGCCTCCCATTCCACCCCGCCGTGCCGCCAGAAGGTATCGTCCTCGGCCATGACCACCGCGTCGCGCAGGTTCTCCGAGATGGAATCGTACGGGGTCCACTCCCAGCGAAGATGGAAGGGCTTCTTCTTGCGCGCGGCCTCGACGCGGCGCAGCTCGATGTATGCCGTCGTCTCAGGCGGGCGCTTCTTGAGCGCCGTCACGTCCGGCAGCCAGAACAGCCAGGCGATGGCGCCGACCGGCACGGCGAGCGCTGCGGCCAGCGCAAGGAGCAGGAAGCGGCGGAGCATGGGGGGCGATTCTATCAAAACGGCCGATGTTCAAGGCTGAAAGACGATCTTTGCCTTGCGTCGCGCGGGGGGATCGATCCATGTGCCATAGGATGATACGTTCGAGGGGTCTATAAAGTCCCCTGTCAAGGTGTCGCAATCCGCGACACCTTGCCGGATTGACAGCAAGGCTCGACGGAGCGATAATCATCCCGACCTCCCATGAGCCTGCGCGTCTACTGCGGTCCCTTCCAGCCCTGCCTCGAGGACGCGTTCGTCGAACGCGTGCGCGAGCTGGCCGAGGCGCGCGAGGCCTTCGCGGTCGTGGCCCCGTCGCGCCGCATGGCCGAGCGTCTCCAGCGCCTGCTCGCCTCCGAGCGGGGCCTCTCACTTCTGGGCGCGCGCTTCCATACCTTCTACAGCCTGGCCCTGGAGGCCGTCGACGAGGAGGGGGGGCTGGAGGAGGACCTGCTCGCCGACGGTCTCTTCCACGACAAGGTCGTCGACGGCGTGCTGGCCGAGACCTTCCGCGGCCGCGCGTCCACCCGGGGCCTGGCCGGGGCGTACCGCTCCAGCATCCGCGACCTGGCCGACTGCGGCTTCTCGCCCGCCCTCTACCGGGAGGACTTCGCCGGACTGCTGAAGGACTCGCCGGAAAAATCACGCCTGGAAGAGGTCCTCGCCGTCCAGGAGGGATACCTCCACCGCCTGGCGCAGGCCCGGATCCTGCCGCCCTCGGGCCTGACGCGGGCGGCGGCCGAGATCGTCTCGCGCGGCGGCGCCCTGGAGCGCTACGGCGAGCTGCTCTACTACGGCTTCTACGACCTGACCGGCGCGCAGACCGACTTCTTCACGGCCGTGGCGGGGGCCCGCCCCGTGCGCGTCTACTTCCCTTATATCAAGGAGCATCCCGGCTACCGCTTCTCCCGTCGTTTCTATGACGAGGTCCTCCATGGAGCGGGCGCTGCCCCCGTCCACCTCGAGCCGCAATGCGGCACTCGAGCCCTGGGACCGGTCCTGGACGCCCTCTCGCGCCCGGGTCGAAGCGGCGCGCTTCCCCGCGGAACGTCCCTCTCCGTCATCAGCGCCTCCGGCGCCGGCGACGAGGCCTGGGCCGTCGCCAAGGAGATACTGCGCTTGCGCGCGGGCCAGGCCCCGCCGGAGTTCGACGAGATCGGCATCGTCGCTCGCACGCTCGAGCCCTACCGCTCGATCTTGGCCGCCGTCCTGCGCGAGAACGCCATCCCCTTCAGCTCGGGCGCCGGCGACCCGCTGCTGCGCCATCCCATCGCCAAGTTGAGCCTGAGCCTGCTCCAGCTGGGACGCCGGGACTTCCCGGCCGCGGACCTGCTCGACGTCGTGGAGTCGCGCTACTTCCGCGCGGGGCGCTTCCGCGCCGCCGCCGGCTGGCACGGCCTCCGATCGAACTGGCGCCGGCTCATCGAGCGCGTCGGCGTCACGGGCGGCTGGACGCAGTGGGAAGGCATGATCCTGCGCTGGTCGCGCGAGGACCTGGAGCTGTACCCTCGGCTGGTCGAAGAGGGCTTGAGCGGCCAGGTCATCGCCAAGGAGGACACCGCCCAGCTCTGGGACTTCCTCCAGGAGCTGGAGAAGCGCCTGCGCCGCGGCGGCGAGTCCTCCTGGCAGGAGGCCGCGGCCAAGGCCCGCCTCCTGCTCGAGGAGAACTTCGAGGTCGGCCCGCGCGCGCTGGGAGGGTCCGCCTGGGCGGCCGTGCTCGCGGCCCTCGACTCCCTGGCGGACTTCGACCGCGCGCTGGGGAAGGTCTCCTGGGACGCCTTCCTCGACGCCTTCGAAGAGAAGCTGCGCGCCGCGGCGCTCGACCCCGCGCCCGAGTGCCGCGGCGTGCGCGTGCTGGACGCGATGGACGCGCGCGGCGAATCCTTCCGCGTGCTCTTCCTCCTCGGCCTGCAGGAAGGCTCCTTCCCGCGCCAGGTCCGCGAAGACCCGCTCCTGCCCGACGGCGTGCGCGTCGCCCTGCGCGACGCCGCCGGCTACCGCATCATGCCCAAGCTGGGCGGCCACGACGAGGAGCGCCTGCTGTTCCATCTGCTGGCGACCGCGGCCTCCGAGCGCCTGTACTGCGTCCACCAGCGTTCCGACGAGGACGGCAAGGCCCTCGTGCCCTCCCTCTACCTGCGTGACCTGCGCGCCGCCGCGTCCCTCGATCCCGAGGCTCCGGCGCGCTGGCGGGTCTCGCGCCAGCCCCTGGTCAAGCTGCGGGAGCTGGCGCTCGAGGGCCCCACCCTCCTCTCCCCGAAGGAGGCCTCGCTCCTCCTAGCCGACCAAGGCCTGCCGGAAGGCGGCCTCTTCGCCCCGTTGTCGGGCTTCGTCCCTTCCTTCGCGTACCCCGGTCTCTATCGATGCGGGCTGGAGGTCGTGAAAGAACTGAACCGCCCGGGCGAGCCCGGCGCGCACGACGGGCTCATCCACCCCCCGAAGGAGTTCATGGCCAAGGTGGACGCCAAGGGTCTGTCTCCCAGCACTTTGGCGGAGTTCAGGGGCTGCCCGTTCAAGGTCTTCGCCTCCCGGCTGCTCGGCCTCAGGGAGGCCGAGACCCCGTCATCCTCTGGAGAGTTGGACCCGCGCGAGAAGGGCCTTCTTTATCACTCGATCCTGGAGGATTTTTACAAGGAGCTGGACTCGGAAGGCTTTTGGGAAAAGTCGGATAAGACGGACTGGCGCAAGGCCTTGGAGGACCGCATCCGAGAGAAGCTCCCGAGCGACGGCTGGCGTCGTCTTGGGGTCTACCCGGTTCTTTGGAGATCGTTGGGTGCCAGGATGCGCGTGCACCTCGCCCGGACCTTGACCGAGGATATCGGTTCGCTGCGCGAGTCGGGCCTGCGGCCGCGCGCCTTCGAGCTGCCGCTGTCCGCCGTGGTCGACGGCGTGAAGCTGATGGGCAAGCTCGACCGCCTGGACTGGGACGCGGCCGGCGCGCGCTACCGCGTGGTCGACTACAAGAGCACCTTCCACAAGGGCCGCCTCAAGAACCTGGCCCGGGACCTGGTCCAGGTCCAGGCTCCTCTCTATTTGGAGCTGGCCGAGCAGTCCGAGAGCGCCCTGCCCGAATCGGCGCGGCCCGTGGGCGCGGATATCCTGGCCATCGAGGACTCCGCGGCCACCACCGGCTACGACTGCATCCAGTCCTTCACCCGTTCGGAGTGGGAGGAGCTGCGCGAGCCGGTCCTGGACGGCGTGCGCCGCCTGCGCGGCATGATGGCCGAGGGGAAGTTCCTCGTGACCCCCGACGAGGGGCAAGGCAAGGTCTGCGAGTACTGCTCCTTCGCCTCCGTCTGCCGCAAATCGCACGGCCGCACGCGCTCGCGCGCCGAGGACTCCCGCCTGCGCGCCGAGTTCGAGGAGATCCGTGAAAGACGATAGCACCGACCGTGCTCGGGCCCGCTTCGAGCTGGGCGTCAACGCCGTCGTCGAGGCGGGGGCCGGCACGGGCAAGACCACTCTGCTGACCGACCGCATCCTCTACACCTTGCTGGCGGGAGGGCCCAAGGGCGCCGGCGTGCCCATCGAGCGCCTGGTGGCGCTGACCTTCACCAACAAGGCCGCCGGGGAGATCAAGCAGCGCCTGGCCTCGCGCCTGTCCGACCTGCTTGTCTATAAGACCTTGGCCGACCCCAAGCGCAAGGCCGACGCCGAGGAGCGCCTCAAGGACGCGCGGGAGCACTTCGGCCGCACGGAGGCGCAGGTGCAGGCCGCTGCGCAGACGGCCATCTCCGGCATGGACCGCGCGCTCATCGGGACCATCCACCACTTCGCCGCACAGGTGCTGAAGCGCTATCCGCTGGAGGCGGGGGTGGACCCCGGCTTCGCGGTCGACATGGGCGAGGGCTTCGCCGACCTCTTTGAGACGGAGTGGAGCCGCTGGCTGTCCGAGGAGCTGGGCGAGAAGGCCCCGCGCGAGGCGGCGTGGCTGGAGGTCCTGCGCCTGGCCGCGCTGGAGGACCTGACCCAGCTGGCCCGCGACCTGTGCCAGGACAAGGTCCGCTTCGAGAACATCGGGCTGAGCCCGGACATGAAGGAGAAGGCCCGCCGCAGAGTGGATTCTTTCACTCCGTTGACACGCATCACGGTCGCTGCCAAGCGCGGGAAGATCCGGGAACATATCCAGGAGCTGGCGCCGCGCATGGCGGATATCGCGCGGGCCCTGGAGAAGCCTCTGCCCATCCCGGCCGACAGGGAAGCGCTGCTGTCTGACGAGAAGACCTGGCCGAAGGATTGGGCCGACGTTCCTGGCGAGGACGATTATAAGAGATGCTGCGAGCTGGCGGCGGCGACCTCCGGCCTGCAGGAAAGCCTGGTGGCCAAGTCGGTGGCGCTGGTCCTGCCCTTCGCGCGGCGCTTCCGTGACCTTTACCGAAGACGCGGCCTTGTTTCCAACGACGGCCTGATCCTGGGGACCTGGGCGCTGGTCCTCAATGACCATTCGGTGCGCGAGGAATTGAAGTCGGCCTACGATGTCTTCCTCATCGATGAGTTCCAGGACACGGACCCGGTCCAGGGCGAGATGCTCCTTCTCCTCGCCGAGAAGGAAGGCCTCTTCGCCGACTCTTGGAAAAAAGTCGTCTTCGCCCCGGGCAAGCTGTTCATCGTGGGCGACCCCAAACAGTCCATCTACCGCTTCCGGGGCGCGGACATGCGCGCCTACGACAACTTCAAGGACCTCCTGAAAGCGCAGGGGGCGCAGACCTGCCGGCTGCGGCGCAGCTTCCGCAGCCACGAGGGCATCGTGACGCCCGTCAACGCGGTCTTCTCCCAGCTGATGAAGGGCGAGACGGGGCTTCAGCCCGAGTACGCGGACATCATCGCGAACGCGGCGGGCTCGGGCGGCCCGCCGCGGACGACGCTGGTGCTGTTCCACGACTCCGGCGCATCGAAGAAGCTGAAGGCCGACGCGGCGCGGGAGGCGGAGGCGGGCTGGATCGCGGGGTGGATCGCGGCCCATCACGGGCCGGACCGGCCCTACAAGGACATGGCCCTGCTACTGCGCAAGACCTCTTCGCTCGAGATATACCTGCAGGCGCTCAAGGACAAGGGCATCCCCTACGCGGTGGAGGCGGACAAGTACTTCTACGGGGCGCAGGAGGTGCTGGACTTCACGAACCTCCTGCGGGTGCTGGACGACCCGGACGACCGGCCGGCGGTGGTGGGGCTGATGCGCTCTCCTCTTCTGGGGCTGACGGACCAGGAGGTCTACGGGCTGGCGCGGGCGAAGTGCCTGTCGCTGGACCGCACTCCTGCTTCCTCGGCGGGGCTCTCGGCGCGGAGCCGCTCCTTGCTCTCGGACCTGGGGCGGATGACGGCGCGTCTGCGGGGCTTCGCGGGGCGGGAGCCCTTGGACGAGTTCGTCTCTCGGGTCCTTTCCGAGACCTTCCTTCTCGAGCTGAGCGCGGCGGCCTATCATCACGAGCAGACGGCGGCGAACCTGGGCAAATACCGGCGGCTGGCGCGCTCGGCCAACGAGTCGAGGGGGGCCACGCTCAAGGAGTTCATCGCGGAGGTGGTGCGCTCGATGGGGGACGAGTCCCTCAAAGAAGGCGAGAGCCCTTTGGCCGACGAGCAATTCGACGCGGTGCGCATCCTCTCCATCCACAAGGCGAAGGGGCTGGAGTACGGGACGGTCTTCCTCGCCGACATGGGCGGTATGACCCATCGCGGGGGCGGAGGCAAGACGACCTGCCGGGTGGACTGGGGCTCCGGGCGGGTGGGGCTGCGGCTGGAGAAGTCCAAGTCGGCCGACCTGGCGATGGCGTTCATCGAACAGGGAGAGGGCGTGCGCGACGAGGCGGAGGCCCTGCGCCTCCTTTATGTGGCGATGACGCGGGCCAAGAACGAGCTCTACCTGCTGGGCAGCGCCGCTCCGGGGAACGCAGCCTCCTTCTCGGAGTTCCTGTCGCGGGTGGGTGCGTGGCCGCGGATGGCGGAAGCGGGCAAGAAGAAACAGTTGGAGCCTCTCGATGCGTTCCGTCCGCACGAGAAGCTGGGGGTGGGCTTCGAGGTTCACGATCTGGCGAAGGCGGGCGCTGGGGCGTCTTCCAAGGCTCCGGCCGTGGGCTCGGAGGCTGTTCTGGACGGGGCGGCTCTGGCGGGGGCATGGAGCGGGCGCTTCGGCGCGGGCAATCTGCTTTCGGCGTCTCACGTCTTCACGAGCCCGACGGCCTACCTCAAAGAAGCGCCGAAGACGACTTTGGCCGAGGAGTTCTCCGTCTCGGGGGCGGGGCGTTCGCGTGAGGAGTCGGCGCTGGTGGGGGAGGTCTGTCACCGGGTGCTGGAGGGCTGGTCCTTCTCCTCACCGGGCGATGTGGGGGAGTGCGTGAAGGCAGCGTGCGTTTCCCTCCAGCGGAGCCATCCGTCTGCTCCCTGGAAGTCGATCTCTTCCGACGCGTTCAAGGTGCTTCAGAAGTTCTTCGGCTCCGCGGCGGCCAAGGAGCTGGCGGGTTGCGAGATCTTGGGGCGGGAGATCCCGTTCATCTCCCCTCACGAGGGCAAGGTGGTGCGGGGCAGCATCGACCTGCTGTGCCGACAGGGCGGCAAGCTTTGGGTGGTGGACTACAAGACCGACGCGCGGCGCAAGAATGTCCCCAAGGTCTCGCCTTACCGGCGGCAGGGGGCGGCGTACGTGGAAGTCGTGCGGCGGGCTTGGGGGGAGGAGTCCGGCTTCAAGCTGATCCACCTGCGGGACGGATCGGTTGAAGAAGTGGCGCTCTGATCGGCCTTGACCTTTCTTTGACCTTCGGGGGCATGCTATTCAAGTTTCAGCTATACAATCCGGTGATGATGCCGCTCATTCCCTAGGTGTATGACGACCAAGCAGAAGGTTATTCGGGCCGTTCAAGGCCTGCCGGAGAACGCCTCTTACGAGGACGCGATGGAGCGCCTTCTGTTTTTGTCTAAGGTTGAGCGCGGCTTACAGCAGGCTGATGCGGGGCAGACCGTTACGCACAACAAGGTCAAAGAGAAGATGAAGCGATGGTTGAAGTAAGGTGGACGCTTCAGGCTTCCGATGTTTTCCAAGCGGTTGAACGCCTGAGTGAGTTTCCCAAATCAGGTCGCATAGTTCCCGAACTGAACGGCCCCGTTGTTCGTGAAGTCATCGAGCGGGCGCGTTGGACCGTGCTCAGCCCCGCGCTGACGACGTCCGGGTCATCATCCCACAACTGTTGGCGCCAACAGTTGCGCCTGTGGACACTCATTAGAGGTCTCGCGTCAACAGGCAAAAAAATACCGACCACCAAGTAGTGGCTGCTCTCTCGATGCGTCTTTGCTGTTGAAGGCGTCA
>Ga0208863_1001355_pt1 | contig 15875 bp, 19 predicted proteins | sample RifOxyD3_FD_184040 | JGI IMG/M metagenome (GOLD analysis project Ga0208863, IMG submission 184040) | Soil microbial communities from Rifle, Colorado - Rifle Oxygen_injection D3 (SPAdes) | ecosystem: Environmental > Terrestrial > Deep subsurface > Rock core/Sediment | place: Rifle, Colorado...
ACCACCTGCACAAGTCGGTGTTTATTGGCGAGATCAAGGCCGACGGTCAGTTCAACGTGGTCTGGAAGACCCCCGGCCCGGTGAAAGCCAAGCCATGGAGCCCGTACATCGAGGGCAATGCCTCCAAGCCGGACGAGCCAGCCAAGAAATAAGACGCCTAAGGTCTCAGCTGTTTGCTGGGTTTTTTGTAGGGTCGACTTCAGTCGACCTGACGGGTGCTTGTGGGGTCGACTGAAGTCTTGACAGACATAACAGGGACCATGGCGAGTGCGAGTCTGCCCTACAGGGATCATGGTCAGTGTGCAGTATCTGCTTGATATAGCTGGCTCGCCATGACGGATATCTCCTTGGGTGTTGCTGGATTTTGAGCCCTTTGCCCGCGCCAACGCACCAGGCCTGGGAGCGCCTGGGAGCGCCTGGGGTCGGCATGGGTTTGATCATTGCCCGGATGCTGGCCGATTTGATGGGGGGCGAGCTCAGCGTCAGCAGCCAGCCGGATGTGGGCTCGGAGTTCAAAGTCAAGATATTCCTGCTCGAACTGCACACCAGTTTGCCCACCGTGCCGCCCGGCGGGACAAGCCCCTGGCCGCGCCGGTCAAACCGCGTCTGGGGTATGTCGGGCCGCGCCAGCGGGTGCTGGTGGTGGACAACGAGGAGATCGACCGGGAACTGCTGGTGCAAGTGCTGCAACCGCTGGGCTTCGAGCTGCGTACTGCTTACTGCGGCCAGTGGCCATGCCGCCCTGGACCTGTTGGCCAGCGGCTACCAGTCACCAGCCCGATGCGCTGGACGAATCCGGCTACATCGTGCTGCTGGACGCCATGATGCCCGGCATGGACAGCATTGAGGTGCCTCGCCAGCTGAAGTTGATGCCGCAAACGGCGCACATTCCCATTATTTTCATGACCGGCCTGACCGAGACCGAGCACCTGGTGGCCGCGCTGGAGGCGGGTGGTGTGGACTACGTCAACAAACCCCTCAAACCCAAGGAAGTGCTGGCCCGCATGCAGGTGCACCTGCAAGGCGCCAGGCGCGCAGTGCGCTTGATGCCTTTGGTTACGCCAGCATCACATCAGGGTGAGCGACGGGCACCTGATGTGGCAGACTTCGCTGGCGCGTGAGTTGCTGATGCGCTACTACGGCACCGATGCGCCCACCACGCCTATTCCCGTGCTGACCTGGCTGCGCCGCCAGTTGGCGAAGGGCCTGCGCGGTGTCGAGCCGCCGCGCCTGAGTGTCGAACTGGGCCCCAAGCGCCTGAGCTTTCGCCTGCACCAGCAGATTGGCGACAGCGAAGGCGGTGGCGACTGGCTCATCATCATGCAGGAGGTCAGCGACGAGAGCGTGATCGAGGCCATGGGCCTGTGCTTCAAGCTCGCCCTCAAGGAAGCCGAGGTGCTGTACTGGGTGGTCAAGGGCAAGATCAACCGCGACATTGGCGACAATGTGGGTTCCAGCCCGATGACCGTGAAGAAACACCTGGAGCATGTGTTTGCCAAATTGGGCGTCGAAACCCGCACCGCCGCCGCCATGGCGATGCGCCGCATCCGGCAACTGTAGCCGCAGTTTGAGGGTTAGTGTGTTGATGTACTCGCCAGGCTGTATTCCAGTTCCATGCTGGGTGCAGGAACCGACAAAGCGGGCGTCATTGGAGGTGCAGCGGTGTCGTGTGCAAAGCGTTTGCAACAGTCAGTTCGCCGCACAGCGGGGTGGCGGCGGTAGCGCACACTTGAGCGTCATCACGCTCGGTTGCCAGCAGGAAGTGCAGCTTGGCGAACGCCGCTTCGAGCATCATGTCGCCGCCCGGTACGACGCCGATTCGGGACAGCGCCGCGCCCGTTGCATAGGCACCCGGCACGACGCTGCCCGATGTGCATTGCGTAATGTTCAGCACCACGACACCACGCGCGACTGCGCGCTCGAGGGCCGCCATCAAGCCGCCATCGGTATCCGGTGCATTGCCGGCACCGTAACTGCGCAGGATCAGACCGCGTGTTGCGCGCTCATCGATCAGGGCATCCAGCATGCGGCCGGAGACGCCGGGGCAAAGGGTCAGCACGGAGACTGCCGCGTCAGCAAAGTACGGGACGACGAAGTTACGCGCGGTCGGCGGCAGCAAGCGCTCGGCATGCAGCCGAACGTCGATGCCGACGTCGGCAAGCGGCGGATAATTGGGCGAGCCGAAGGCGTCGAATGCGTCGCTCGAGAGCTTGCTGCTGCGGTTTCCCCGGAGCAACTGGCGGCCGAAAAAAACCCCCACCTCATTCACCGGGAATCTGGCTGCCAGCAGCAGTGCCGCTTCCAGGTTGGCCAACGCATCGCTGCGTGCCTGCGCGAGGGGAATTTGCGAGCCGGTGAAGATGACGGGCTTGTCGATGCCGCGCAGCATGAATGAAAGCGCCGAAGCGCTCCAGGCCAGTGTGTCGGTCCCGTGCAGCACGACGAAGCCGTCATAGGCTTCCCAGTGGGCAATCAGGGCATCTGCCATGGCGCGCCAGCTGGCTGGACGCAAATTGGCGCTGTCGATCGGCGTATCCAGCTCGATCACGTCGAAGTCGGGCAATGCGCCACCAGCGTGTCTCAGTAGCACCTCGCGGACGCGTCCGGCAAAGCCGCGCATCGGGCGGTAGCCGTCAGCGGACGGCTCCATCCCGATGGTGCCGCCGGTGTGCAGGACCAAGACCCGGCGCGTCTTCATGCCACGGCCCGTGGCGCCAGCATCGACTGGGGGCTCAACAGGGCGTCGAGTCGGGCGGCATCGAGCAGACCTTCGCCGATCACCAGTTCGCGAACCGTTGAACCGGTATGCAGCGCCTGCGCCGCGATCCGCGAAGAATTCGCATAACCGATGTGCGGCACCAGCGCAGTAATGATGCCGATGCTGCGCTCGACATGACGCTGACACTGCGCGCGATCCGCCCGGATCCCCCGGATGCAGCGATGTTCGAACATGCGGCAGGCGGAGTCGAGCATCTTGATCGAGCTGAGCAGGTTGTAGACGATCAGCGGCTCCATCGCATTCAGCTGGAGCTGACCGGCTTCCGCCGCCATGGTGACGGCGAGATCGTTGCCGATGACCTGGTAGGCGGTCTGGTTGACGGCCTCCGGAATCACCGGGTTGACCTTGCCAGGCATGATCGACGAGCCGGGCTGCATCGGGGGCAGGTGGATCTCGCCGAAGCCAGTGCGCGGGCCACTGGAAAGCAGGCGCAGGTCGTTGGCGACCTTGGACAGTTTGATGGCGAGGCGCTTGAGAATTCCGGAAAAGAGTACGAAGGCGCCCATGTCGGAGGTGGCTTCGATCAGGTTGGTGGCGGGTACGATCGGCTTGCCCGAGATATCCGCCAGATAACGCACCGCCAGCGCCGCGTAGTTCGGGTGGGTATTGATGCCGGTGCCGATCGCCGTGCCGCCGAGATTGACTTCGCACAGCAGCAGGCAGGCTTCGCGGATGCGGTCGATGTCCTCGCCGAGGTTGACCGCGAAGGCATCGAACTCCTGACCCAGTGTCATCGGCACGGCGTCTTGCATCTGGGTGCGGCCCATCTTCAGCACGTCGGCGAATTCGCTGCCTTTTTCTTCCAGTGCGCTCTTGAGGCTGGCGATGGCCTCGATCAGCGGCTCCGCGGCGAACTGCAGACCGACGCAGACAGCAGTCGGATAGGCGTCGTTGGTCGATTGGGACTGGTTGACGTCGTCGTTCGGGTGCAGGTGTTCGTAGCTACCTTTCGGATGCCCCAGCTTTTCGAGCGCAAGGTTTGCGATCACTTCGTTGGCGTTCATGTTGGTCGAGGTGCCGGCACCGCCCTGAATCAGGTCGACCACAAAGGCGTCGTGCAGGCGCCCGCCGATGATGTCGTCGCAGGCGGCAAGGATCGCTTGCGCCTTGTTCGGTGTGAGCAGGCCGAGGTCGCTGTTGGCGCGTGCGGCGGCTGCCTTGACCATCGCCAGCGCCTTCACGAAGGCTGGAAAGTGGCTGATCGGCACGCCGGTGATGGCAAAGTTATCAACGGCACGCTGGGTCTGGATGCCGAACCAGCTGTCGGCCGGCAGTTCCATGTCACCAAGCAAGTCGTGTTCGGTACGGGTAGGTTGAGTCATGATCGGATTGGTTTTCATAAGAGGTGAAGGTGCCGGAGCGCAAGACCCCGGTCACACGCGGCTTGCAATCAAGTTCAGGCGGTCTGCACGGCGGTCTTGTCGGCACGAATGTCGTCTTGCGGCTCCAGTACCCAGGCATCGAGGTCGATGTTCATATCCGCGAAGCGGCGGGCATCAAAGGCTGGTTCGGCAATGCCTTTGGCAATTTGCTGGTCATAGTCGCGCATCAGACGCAGGCCGGGCTTGAACAGCATGACCAGTGCGAACAGGTTGGCGAGTGCAAGAAAGCCCATGGTCACGTCGGCAAAACCGAAGGCGGTGCCCAGATCGGTGGTGGCACCCCAGCCGCAAAGAACGACGACTGCAACGCGATAGGCCATGATGAGCCCCTGGTTCTTGTCACTGAAGAATTTCAGGCTGTTCTCGCCGAGGTAGTAGTTATAGATGATGGTGGTGAAGCCGAACAGCAACATGGCGATACTGACGAAAATGCGTCCCCACTCCCCGACATGGCCGGCCAACGAAGCTTGGGTGAGCGCCACGCCACCGATCTCTGACGTTATGCCAGGCTGATAAACGCTGCCAAGCAGAACAATAAAAGCGGTGCATGAACAGAGGATGATGGTATCGATGAACACCGAGAAGGCCTGCACGATCCCCTGGCTTGCCGGATGGGGAACATAGGCGACGGCGGCGACGTTGGGCGCGCTGCCCAGGCCTGCTTCATTGGAAAACAAGCCGCGTTTGACGCCCATCAAGATGGCCGCGCCCATGCCGCCACCGATAGCGGGTTCGAGTCCGAAGGCACTCTTGATGATCAGTGCGATCACGGCCGGAATCTGCTCCACGTTCAGAGCCAGTACCACCAGCGCAATCGCCAGATAACCGATTGCCATGACTGGGACCAGCACCTCGGCGACTTGAGCGATACGCTTGACGCCACCGAAGATGATCACACCCACCACCAGTGCCATGCCGATTCCTGTCGCGAGGACCGGAATTCCGAAGGCATCGTTGATCGATGTTGCGACCGAATAGGACTGAAGCGCACTGAAACCGAAGCCGAAGGTCACCAGCAGCAGCACCGAATAGAGTGCGGCCAGCCACTTCCAGTTGTCGCCCATGCCACGCGAAATATAGTAGGCCGGACCGCCCCGGTAGGTACCGTCGGGTTCGGCCTTCTTGTAAGCCTGAGCGAGCGTGCATTCAAAGTAGCTGGTGGCCATACCGATCAGGCCCACCACCCACATCCAGAAGATGGCACCGGGCCCGCCAAGCGTAATTGCTACCGCAACGCCAGCGATGTTGCCGCCACCGACGCGACCCGCCACCGACAGGATCAGCGCCTGGAAAGAGCTCAGGTGCCCGTGTTTGTCTTTCGAGAACGCCTGATTTGCGCCGAGGATGCCAAACATGCGGCCGAAATAGCGGAACTGCACGAAGCGCGAGCCGATCGTAAACCACAACCCCAGTCCGATCAGTACAACAATGAGCACCTTGCTCCACAGAAGATCATTCAGGAAATCAAGCATGACGATTTTCTCCATTTATTGCTGCTGTTTGGGCAGGCGAACTGAATGAACAGTTAAAAGTGTTTGGCATGGTTTGTCTCCATTTGTGACGTGCTGCTGTCAGTTTTTTTGCCGGAAGGCTTGCCCATTTGAGCAGGCGGTCGGAGCGGGCGGGAGTTGCCGATCTGGCACAAAGCAGCGCAAAATGGCGCTATGAGTGTTCCATACTGTTCCATTGCAAGCGAAGCGTCGAGGGAAGACCTGTGAACGAGGATTTCGCCCGCAATTTGCGGCTGTTATGCAGCTACTACAAATCGATCGCCGAGGTGTGTCGACGGCTGGACTTCAGCCGTCCGCAGTTCAACCGCTACCTCAGTGGCCGCTATCGACCTAACGCGCATACACTGAAACGTTTTTGCGAATTTTTTGGCGTTGAGGAACATGAAATCCTCTTGCCAAGCGCGCAGTTTGAGCACTTGGTGCAAGTGCGGCCGCAGACCCGCCACGGCGAAACCGATAATGCGCCCGATGCGCCGCATCTGGCTCGCCTTAAAGAAAGTGGCACGGCCGGGCTGGACAGATTTCTCGGTTTCTACTTCGAAACTTATATGTCGATGGCCTGCCCGGGGAAAATTCTACGCACCCTGGTTGCCATTGAGCGCCGGGGTGACCGCGTCTACTACCAACGCACCGAGCGGCTGATTGAGCACCCCAGCAAAAAGGCTTACCACGGCATCTATCTGGGTACGGTGCACCTTTTGACCGACCGGATTTTTCTCAACGACTACGAGACCCTGACCGGGCTTGAAATGACGCAGACCGTCCTGTTCCCGTCATTCAAGAATCGCATCACACGCCTGACTGGGCTGAAATTAGGCGTTTCCGACAGCAATGAGCGAATACCCTGCTGCGCTCGCGTGATCTATGAGCACCTCGGACAGGCCATCAATGTGCGGCAGGCATTACGGTCTTGCGGCCTGTATGACCCGACCGGTCCAGGGGTCGACGAAGCCACACGGATTGCCATCGCCAACGACATCGCGCCGGGCGAATGGCACCTGCGCGGGCGCTTTCAGTAGAGAGGTGGTACGGATAACGGATAGATTCAACCGCTTGGGCGTGTCAAAACGCCCCCCGGCGCCATCGTGATCATTTGAGGCCAGGAGACGGCGGGAGCGTCAGCATGACCATTGTTTTGACCGGATCGTGTATCCACTGCAAATACACAGAATGTGTGGATGTGTGCCTTGTGCCCCAATGGAAAACCACCCCACGCATGGCGGCACTCTCCGGTGCGGACGAATGGGCCATCGTTGACGCCAAGCGAACGGAACTCAAACGCTGATGCAAGCCCCCGCCTGGTGGGCGACCTGTCGGTGTGGCTCATCATTGTGATCGAGTTGCTGATCTTTAGGCTTTTATACCCCTGTCTTTTTGCGTTCTCAGGTGACGTTTGCGCCGGCCGAAGAGGGTGGAACCGCACCCGCGCCGCAGACCTACGACCTGGTGCTGCAGGCCGTCGGCCGCACACCCAACGGCAAGAAGATCGCGGCCGAGAAAGCCGGCGTTGCCGTGACGGACCGCGGCTTCATCAACGTCGCTATCCAGATGCGCACCAATGTGCCGCGCATCTTCGCCATCCGCGACATCGTCGGCCAGCCGATGCTGGCGCACAAGGCGGTGCACGAGGCGCATGTGGTGGCCGAAGTGATTGCCGGTGAACTGCAAGGCAACAAGGAACTGGCCGCCGCCGCCTTCAACGCCCGCGTGATCCCGAGCGTGGCCTACACCGACCCCGAAGTGGCCTGGGTTGGCCTCACGCAAGACCAGGCCAAGGCGCAGGGCATCAAGGTCAAGAAGGGCTTGTTCCCCTGGACCGCCTCCGGCCGCGCCATTGCCAATGGCCGCGACGAAGGCGTCACCAAGCTGCTGTTTGACGATTCGCCAGAAGCGCATGGCCACGGCAAGATCCTCGGCGGCGGCATGGTCGGCACCCACGCCGGCGACATGATCGGCGAGATTGCGCTGGTGATCGAGATGGGCGCGGACGCGGTGGATATCGGCAAAACGATTCACCCGCACCCGACGCTGGGGGAATCCATCGGCATGGCGGCGGAGGTGGCGCATGGGAGCTGCACCAATTTGCCGCCGGTGCGTAAGTAACGCCAAGACCGAAACTTGCACACAGAGCCCGAACTGGCAACGGTTCGGGCTTTTTGCTGTCTGGCTGCTCGGTATGAGTGGATGCGTAAAGACTGGATGGGCGTACGGGGTATCCCTTTAGCTCCAAAGACATCAATTCTCTGATTTTTCCCGCTTTTCCACCACCTTCTGGTAGGTGACCGGCTTTGTCATAACAGCTTGCTGGAGCAAGCGATAAAACAGTAAGCCTCTTGATTTGGATGTTCGGCGATTAAATTTGGCAATTTTCATAAAACTAGAGATATGAGGCTCATATTTGACTGCGCACGAATGCACTCGGCGTAATGCTGTGGTGGCTGCAAAGGCTCGGCTCAAACGCCAAGAACATAATGTGCAAACCGTTGCTGTGATCGGTTTGGACTTTATTGACTGACCAAGATTGGGATTCTGCAGGCCGTCAATCTGAATGAAGTCGGAACTTGCTAAAACGGACGAATCTATGAATTTAACTCTGAGCATTCCGTGGAAGTACAAGTTCTTCGGATCAAACACTTCTGAGCCCAGCTCCAGCCATCGGAGGGTACATGACCACTAGACACCACATCACAGATTATGTGGACATCAAGCCATCGCACGAATTCGATGCCCGCTTTGTCATCAACGGGCGACCCAGTCCGCTCTGCGGAGTCAAGCTGTGGCTGCTGATCGATTGCCACGAGGACGCACGCATTCAAGTTACCGGGTCAGATCCTGCGTCTTCTCCGCATCCGCGTTCTTTTGACGGCACTATTGGTTCGCAACGCATGGTTAGCGAGATTGATCCAGCATGGGGATTCGAGGTTGAGGCCGATGCCCTGCATGTTCGCCGGGTCAACACGAAACTTGGCCAGAGAGTTCACGGTGCTGACATCATGATCGACGACATTGGCCGATTGCGATTCAAGCGTCGACTGGGAAAGGGCGCTGCGGCTGAGGCCGATCCGTGTGAAACCTTGACCACCATCTCGTTTCGCTTGAGTGATCTGAACTACGGTAGTCCTCACACTATTCCTATCACCGACTACCGTGGCAACAGGAAGGTCAAAGTATTGCAATTTCGCACTCTAAAAATGCGGCTTGCGAGCAGGGTTGTGAAACTGGAACTTCATCGGCATTGGAACTGGCATCAAGGAAAGTTTGATCAATTGGTTGCGGGAAGTTCCCCCGTACTGGTGGTTAAGCAAAGCCAATCACTGAGATGGGGTCAGCTAGAAGAAATTCAGCAGTTGGGCCAGGATGCCTGCCTTCTTCTCGCGCTGGCAGCGCGTCATCTCGCAGTGGTACATGTCGTGGTTGCAGCTACCAAGGAGCGACACCTGGAGGAGTGGATGTATCCACTCAACCGCCAGCGTTCGACCACAGAAGAGGAGGCTACCGGGCCGCTCATCGATGAAAACGAGCTTGAAGATTATTTCTCGTCCGTTGCAGTTCGCTGGTCTGCTTTGACCGATCAACAACGGGATGCTGTGCGGCAGGCGATCTTCTCGATTCACCCGGCCGTGGAGTCGTCCATTGAGGGAAGCTTTTTACGGATGTTCACTGCCTTGGAGGGGCTTGCAAAAACGTGGTTTCCCGATATGAGAAGGATTGACAAGAAGATTCCGGCACTCATGACCGCTTTTCCCCCAGGCGTTGGTGGGCTATGGCCGATCATCGACCCAAACAAAGACGGTCTCAATGCAATCAGAGACCATTTGGCGCACGGTGGCAGTATGGGTGGGCAGCGAATGGAGGCACTTTCCGTCGGAATTGATCACCTTCAGATATGGATCGAGAAAATTTTGCTGGCCATACTGGCTTTTCCGAACAAAGTCTCGCCGCAAGATTGGCTTTCTAGACACGTCCAACAGCAACGGAGTGAGCTGCCAAGGCTGCGTGCAGTCGTAAAGGCCTAGCAGAACCCAGATCGGCCTTGGCTCCATAGGGTATTCGCAGCCATCACTTTCATTTCTTAATTTATGAAAAATCTGGCTTTAGCGCTTATGAATATTGCGCAAGCAGCTATTATTTTTGACAAACCAGGAAATCAAACCCAAAACCCGCACGCCTCATGATGCCGCTTGAATCCCGTGAGATGTGTTTTGATGCACACCACCTTGACCTACCGCCAACGCAAGGCACAGCCCGTGCACAAAGGTGTCAAGCCAAAGAATGAATCACCCAACAGTTTCAGCATGGGATTCAAGCCGGTAGCCGAATCAACAAAATGACCGATAGGTCATTTTCACCCCCACCCCCATCCAATCCGCCCTAAAATTACCGAACGGTAAGCACCAGGGCAAATCATGGACGAAAGCAGCAAAATCATCCCGAGCGGTCATTTTTTGACAGCCACCGGCAAGGTCATCCAGACCACGGTCGAACTCGGCCAACTGGCCCGCGAACGCCGCCAGCAGATCGCGCTCACGCAGCTTGACGTGGCTGGCTTGAGCAACACTGGCAACCGCTTCATCGTCGAGCTGGAGCAGGGCAAGCCCACATTGCAATTGCAAAAGGTGCTTGATGTGCTGAACTTGCTGGGCCTGGAGGTGGTGATTCGCGCCAAGGCGGGAGCCAGCCATGATGCCTGATCCAAGCAGTACGCAATTGGCGGTTTTTTTCGGTGACCAACTGGTGGGCCACGTGTTTGACAGTGCGCCTTTGTCCTTCGCCTACAGCGCCGAGTGGCTGGCCCGCCCCGAAACGGCGCAAATTGCCGCCATCACACCGGAAGCTGGCCCGATCAGCAGCGCGGCGGTCACGGCATTTTTTGAAAACCTGCTGCCCGAGGGTGAGTTGCGCCGTTTCATTGTCAGCAGCAAAAAGGCCTCCACCCTGTTTGCCCTGTTGCGCGAAGTGGCGGGAGACACGGCGGGCGGCTTTGTCATCTTGCCAGCGGGCCAGCAACCCGAGCGCCCAGCCTACCAAGCCACCACCTGGGCGGCACTGGCCGCACGCCTGGGGCAGCCAAGTGCGGCAGCGCTTGACTTGCAGGCTCCGCAAACCCGCATTTCCTTGTCGGGCGCACAGGACAAAGCGGCGATTGCCTTGTTTGCCGACGGCCTGCCGCAACTGCCCTTGGGCACATCACCATCGACCCACATCCTCAAGCCCGACATCAAGCGGCTGGCCAAAGTCTGGCATTCGGCCGCCAACGAGACCCTCATCATGCGCACCGCCGCGCTGTGCGGTCTGCCGACGGCAGAGGTGTTTTACGAGCCCCTCACACAGGCCTGCGTGGTGCAGCGTTTTGATCGCCAACTGCGCCCTGACGGCTCGCTGGGCCGACTCATGCAGTACGACCTGTGCCAGCTCAGCGCCATCGCCTCAGACAAGAAGTACGAGAAGGAGGGCGGCCCGGGTGTGGCCGAATGTGCGCAACTGATTCGCCACTACAGCAGCGTGCCGGCGGTGGATTTGAAGAATTTTCTGGCTTGGCTGTTTTTCAACCTGTACACCGGCAACAACGACGGCCATGCCAAAAACCTGTCAATCTATCGTGCGCCCGGCGGAGGCATCCAGCTGACACCGTTTTATGACCTGATGTGCACCCGCATCTACCCCGGCTTGTCACGCGAGTTTGCGTTGGCCATCGGCGGTGAAGTTTTGCCCGGTGCCATGACACGCGGCCATGTGGAGCAAATGGCTCAGAGCATGGGCATTCGTGCGGCGTTTGCACTGGGCATTGCCGCTGACATGGCCCAACGTGTTCCCGTCGCCATGGAGGCCGCCATCACGGCGGTACAGCCAGATTTGTCGCCGGGCGCCAAGACCCTGGCCCTGCGCCTGCAAAGCTTTGTGCGCAAAACCACGCAGCAGATGTCCAAGTGCCTGCTGTCTAAGTTGGTATTAAATGTATAGCTGCTTGCGCACGTTCTACGAGGGCTAGGGCATGATTTTTCTTGCAGAATTGAATTTTTTGGCAAATTCAGTCGACCGCTCAAGCTGCTTCACCCGCCTGCTCCATGCCCACGCCAAAACGCTCGGGGCCATCAGCGGCGGACACCAGTTCCAGATTCAAGAAGGGATGGGGCAGGCGATCAGTTCGTCCCAGCATGTTCGATTGCGCCCTTGTTGCTTGGCTTTGTAAAGCTGCTTATCGGCAAGCTGGATGACCTGGATGGGGGTGTGGGAGCTGCAACAAGACAGTGTGATGCCACCGACAGAGATCGTGAGGTGTGGATGAATTTTGGAGGCGGTATTCCAGCGTGTATTGCCCACGTACTTGTCCATCTTTCCTCTTGCTCATTTCGTAATCTCCAATGTCTGAATTTAACCATCAGCTATGGAGTCCGTTTTTCGGGGGCAAGATCAGACTGGCGACCCGCGGCGACCCGCGGCGAGACGCAGGCCTTGGCGCAGGGTCGGTTTCTACACCGCCCCAGCATCCTGCACGCAACAGTCATAGGTGATTCTGAATTGCGCGTTCAGGTGGGTGGCCGGGTCTGCCTGGTGGGAGGCGGGGCTTTGCGTCTCCCGGATGAGTGGTTGGTGGGGCAGGGCCTCAATGCGACTCCGCCCGCGGATCAAACGCATCCTGCAGCCCATCCCCCAGAAAATTGACCGCGATGACGGTCACAAAGATCAACAGGTCGGGGTAGAGCGCCAGGGCCGGCGCGCGCGAGATCAGCTCTTGCGCGTTGTTGAGCATGTTGCCCCAGCTTGGGGTGGGTGGTTGGATGCCCAGGCCGAGAAAGCTCAGCGTGCTCTCCAGTAGGATGATCTGCCCGACCGCCAAACTCAGCGCCACGATGATCGGCGAGGTGGTGTTGGGCAACACGTGCACACTCAGAATGTGGCGCGCACTGGCGCCCTGGGTGCGCGCCGCCAGCACGAACTCACGGGTCATCAGGCTCAGCGTGGAGGCGCGCACCATGCGCGCCACGGTGGTCCACTCGACCAGCGCAATGATGAAGACAATGCGGTAAAAATTGGCCGCGCTGGAGCGCACAAACTCTTGCGAGAAACCGAGCTTCTGCAAGTCAATGGCGGCAAACACGATCAACCACCTGCTCGCGCAGGCTGTCACGCACCAGCTGCGGCAATGTATGCGCCAGTCCTTCAAGGGTTGCCTCAATGTCCTTGAACAAGGCCCTTTTGCCCTTGGCAAAGGTGGCCCCAAACTCGTAGAGCAGACTGCGCAAGGCGTTGGTCTGCATGATGCGTATTTTCATGAGCAGCTCGCGCTGGCGGTGCAAGGTAAGCGTTGCTTGATGCATGGCCGTCTTGGTGCCCACAAACTTCACCCCAGGCTGCTGCACCGCCAACCAGATGGCACGGGCATCGGTGGCATCGGTTTTGTTGCCGCTGACAAAGGGGCGCACGATCTTGGCGTGCAGCAGTCGCACCGTGTGCCCAAGTTTGCTCAGTTCACGTGCCCAGTGGTGCGCGCCTCCACAGGCTTCGATGGCTACCAGGCAAGGCGCGTGGTTGGCAAAGTGCGCCAGCACCTTGGCGCGCTTGATCTGCGCGTTGACAATTTCACCCGTCCCCATGTTCACGGTGTGCAGCTGAAACACGTGTTTGGCGATGTCCAGACCGAACACCTGCATGCCGTTCATGGTGCCGATGATTTGTCCGGCGTTCATTCCTGTATTACGATTCATGGCGGATCCTCTGTGGTTGAGTGAAGACCTTGGTTTATCACACCCTGGGCACTTTGATGCCGTCTCCATCAGAGGATCCAACCCATGCGGGGTGGCTTCTTCCTGATTGACGGCTGTTTTATCGCAGCGCCACAATTGTTCAGCGATTAAGGAGGGAGGCATCCATAGCATCTATCCGTTGATGATCCTGGTAGTGCTGGCGGTGCTCCAGCAAACCGGATGGCTGCGGGTGATCGAGTCTTTCGCGCAAAGCAAGCTGCCTGCGCGGCTGGGCAAGCTGGCCAGCCACAGCATCGAGATTGTGCTGCATTCCGGGCGCTGTTTCAGTCTGCCGATGTTGCTGTATGGCATCACGCTCGGACTGGTGGCATGGGGCGCGGAAGGGCTGGCTTTCTACTACATCATGCACGCTCTCGGCAGCGACTTGTCATTACCGACCGCGCTATTCATCTATGCTTTTTCCATGCTGGTCGGTGCGCTCAGTTTCTTGCCCGGCGGCCTGGGCGGCGCGGAAGCCACCATGGTCGCCTTGCTTATGCTGAACCATGTTGCACAACCGCAAGCAGTTGCCGCGACCGTGCTGATCCGGCTGGCAACGCTGTGGTTTGCCGTGGCATTAGGTATTTTGCGTTGACCTTGCCCGAACGGAAAAAGTGACTATCAATCCGATGGTGATTTATTGTGAGGTTGGATGTTAGTATGCCGGACTTATGCCAGTGAAAGCGCTTGCCGCTAAAGTGAAAATGGAATGAATATGGCGCCACGAAAAACTCAAGGTCATCCGGTGCTGATTATCGGGGCGGGCCGCGGTGGTTCTTCACTGCTTGAGATGTTTCTGGAAGACAAGCTGGTTGAAGTCATCGCTATAGCGGACTCGAACATTGATGCACCCGGGATCAAGCTGGCGCAAAGCCACGGGATCCCGACCTATGGGAGTGCGGTTGCGGCGCTGCAAGCTTGCAAGAACTATCCGGACTGCATCGTGTACAACTTGTCGCACGATGATTCCATCGCCGAAGAGGCGGCCAGGATTTTTGGCAATGACAAGAGGGTCGCAAGCGGCCCTGAAGTCAAATTGTTCTGGCAGATGGTGACGAACCTGAAGCAGATCAAGGGCGAACTCGAGAAAAGCCAAAGCCAGTTGCAGGCCATCATCAATAACGTGATGGATGGCATTATCACCATCAATGAAACCGGTGAGATTAACGGATTCAACCCCGCAGCCGAGCAGATATTTGGCTATTTACAGCAGGACGTATTTGGCAAAGACGTAAAAATGCTGATGCCCGAACCCGATAAGAGCAAGCACGATGACTACATCAATCGCTATCTATATATCGGCGAAGGACATATCCTCGGCGTGCGCAGGCGCGAGGTAACAGCCATCCGGAAAAACGGCGATTTGTTTCCCATGGAATTGGCCACATCGGAAATGATGCTGGGCGGGCAGCGTTACTTCATCGGCATCGTCCGGGATATAACAGAACGCAAGCTGGCAGAGCAAAAGATAGCGCATCTTGCCCACTTCGATTATCTGACAGACCTTCCGAACCGGGCGCTGTTTCTGGATAACCTCGAGCATTCCGTTTCTTTGGCTAAACGCAATAGTTACAAGGCGGCTGTCTTGTTTCTTGATCTTGACGGATTCAAGCAAGTCAATGATACGTTGGGGCACGATGGGGGCGATTTGTTGTTGCAAGAGGTCGCCAAAAGGCTGAAAGGGCTTATCCGGGCCTCGGATACGGTGGCGCGAGTGGGGGGGGATGAATTCATTTTCGTGCTAAGCAATATCGGATCCAGAGAAAACACGGCATTGATGGCAAACAAGATAATTGCGGCCCTGTCGGAGCCTTTCAATATAAAGGGTCAGCGGTGCCATGTGGGGGGGAGTATCGGCATTTCCATGTTCCCGGTGGATTCCCCGGATTCTGAAACACTCATCAAGCAGGCAGATGCGGCAATGTACGTGGCAAAGCAAAGCGGGAAAAACACCTGCAGATTTTACCGGGATACGGCCAAGTGAATAGGCCAGCACAAGGCGTCCACACCCTGTAACCGAACGATTCGCGGGCAAGGCCCGCTTCTGCCATGGTTTGTCCCCGACTGAATTCTCGCGGGGTGACAAAGAGGCTTTTCATTTCCGCCGCTGGCGTTCGTCCTGCAACAGCGGTTCCAGTTGCTGTAGCACATTCTGCAAAATGCGTGGCTGCGCCTGTGCCGTGGGATGCAGGTTGTCGGTTTGGAACTGCTCCGGTGCAATGCCATCGAGGAAGAACGGAACCAGCGCCGCCTGGTATCGTTGCGCCAATTTCGGGTACATGGCCTTGAAATTGGCGGTGTAGCGAATACCGTTTTCTCAACGACTACGAAACCCTGACCGGGCTTGAAATGACGCAGACCGTCCTGTTCCCGTCATTCAAGAATCGCATCACACGCCTGACTGGGCTGAAATTAGGCGTTTCCGACAGCAATGAGCGAATACCCTGCTGCGCTCGCG
>Ga0208863_1001357_pt1 | contig 15873 bp, 10 predicted proteins | sample RifOxyD3_FD_184040 | JGI IMG/M metagenome (GOLD analysis project Ga0208863, IMG submission 184040) | Soil microbial communities from Rifle, Colorado - Rifle Oxygen_injection D3 (SPAdes) | ecosystem: Environmental > Terrestrial > Deep subsurface > Rock core/Sediment | place: Rifle, Colorado...
TTGGTCCGGCTGATTGATGATGGTGAATTATTATTGATTGTAAGCATTTTCGAGTTTAAATCTAAAGCGCCGGAAGTCAGATTTAATGTGTTATTAACTATAATGGATTGCTGTAAAGTTACTCCAGCAGAGTTTTTTATTGTTAAATTCGAGAAAGTCAAACTTGATGAACCGGATATATTCTGGTGAGTAGTGCCATCGAATATAGCAACCTGTCCTCCATCAGTGAAAGTACCATTGTTAACAAAATCACCAAAAAAAGTCATTGTCGCACCTGTGTGCATTTGTATGTTACCTGTATTTGTAGCTTGATTCTGAGCATTTGCAGAAATGCCTAATAGTATCAATGCGATATGTATATAAATATTTTTCATTGTGTTTTCCTCCCTGGTAAATAATAATTAAAACGCATTATAGGATTTACTTATCTATTCTGAAAATATTCAAATTTGTATAGAGCATGTTATAAACGGTTCCGACAATATTACATGTAAGTCTCAAATCGACTACATCACCTGGAGCAAGGCTCAGTAAGCCTGAAATCTTAACATTTACAGTCCCTTCATCTGCTGTTAAAAGAAATTTATCAATATACATATAATGAGTTGAAGAGCCTGAGCCTGTCTGATAAATCCTGACGATCATTTGGTTGCTTGCATTATAATAATTGGCTAAATTTCCTTGTATTGTAAATTCCCTGAAAATATCAGAAGTGGTATTTGGAATATCTTTTGTTGACGCTAAAATATTATCCCAAGCTGATGTAGTAATATTATACACCTGTAGTTCTACTTCATGTCCGTTACTTCCAAGATTATATCCATTAAAAAGTAAGACATTAGCCTGCTTTTCCAAATCTGTAAAAGTGAATTGAATATCATATCCGGAACCGCTATTCCCCTCCTGAACAATATAATTAATTCCATCTGCAGTCTCAATATCTGAGATGGTTCCGCTTATCAGCGTGCCTCCAACCAAGTTAACGCTTTCCGAAGGAATGATGATTCCAGAAGGGGTTGTTTGTCTGCAAAATAAATTTTCCTGTGCAATTCCATTTTTAAATAAGACCATTTTATTACATCGGCCATCGTTACTTTTTAATGATGAATTAGCATCCACCCTATAAATTCCACCTCCAGATGCCCCAATGGTAAGATTGTCGGTAGCAACACTGCCAACCACATATCCGGCGCCTTTTGTTATACCCAGGGTTGCATTTATCCACTGGTAGTATGTTCCAGCTGTTGTAACTGTTAATGTACTGCTTCCGTTTTCGTAAAGTTCACCGTAAGAAGGAATATTATCGCTTAATATTGGGCGCCATTTAGTCCCGTCCCAATAATAAAAGCCGTCCGGAACTATTCCACCACTGCTGTAAACAAGCATACCTGCTGAAACAGGCGCTGTCAGCGGGGAAGCGGAACTAACACTATTAATAGCTACTCTTGGCGGAAGAAATCCCTTATTTGTACTTTCCATCTCAAGTAAAGAGTTTGGATCAATAGTCCCCGGATTGTCGCCAATTTTTACCTGGGCATTCAGCGTAAAGCTTGCTGATACGAACAAGCATATGCCAATTATTGTTCTCGTTTTCATATACTATTTTTAAAGGTTTATATGCAATTAAATTTGATATAACAAATTTAGTCACAAACCAAAGGTATATCAATGGGGAAAATACTACTTCTCTATCCTAATTAAAAATAAATTATAGTGAAAACACTATGTTGTTGAATTGAAAAAGAGTGTAGAACAGGAAAAACAATGAAGAATAAAAAGAAAGGCATTTGAAAATAATTACAATTCAATAAACCTGTTACGTATAGCAAACATAACCAGATCTGCCGTATTTTTTGAGTCAGTTTTCAGAAGAAGTTTTGCCCTACGCGCTTCAATGGCCTTTGCGCTAATAAGTAGTTTTTCAGAAATTTCAATTGAGGTAAGTCCTTTGCAAATTAACTGAAGGGTCAGAGTTTCATCCCGGGACAATTTTATATTTTTGGAATATTTACTCTCTGGTAATTCCCTTCTTTTTGAATTAACAACAAGCATGTTCCCCATTAAACAATTCCTGCCCTTAAATTTAATTTTTGTACCGAAGATTTCAACTGCCGTAATTGACTGATTTTTTTTATACATCTCAACGTCAGTGTGCACAAAGCCATGAATTCCTTTGATACAACGAATAATTTTGACTAATTCCTCATCCTCTTTTTTGCAAACAAGGTCTTCAAAACTGAAATGTTTCAATTCGTCTTTAGAGTACCCAAGAATTTCCGTTATCATTGAATTGGAATAAATAAATTTATTTTCCTGATAGATATAAACACCAATCATCGGATTATCTATTAATGCGAAAAATCTTTCATCACTTTGCTTGACGAATCTTTCATGCTTTTCCAGTCGAAGGTTTATACTTCTTATTAACTCTGAAAATTCAAATGGTTTTGTAAGATAATCATCAGCTCCCGTCTGCATCCCAAGACGAAGATCGTCAATGTGAGCTTTTGCTGTAAGAAAAATAAAAGGGACCGTACATGTTGACGGTATGGATTGAAGCGTTTTACAGACTTCATACCCGTCTTTCTTTGGCATGGAAATATCACAAATAATTAAATCGGGAATAATATCAATAGCTACCTGTATGCCCTGTACGCCATCTTCTGCGGTATAAACATCAAACCCCTCTTCTTTCAGAAATTCTGCAATATACCTGATAATTATGGGATCATCTTCAATAACAAGTATCTTTTTCATAAGCTTTAAGTTAGGTATAATTTAAATTTTGTCAAATAATCTTCATGAAGAAGGTTTTATATAAGGAATAGAAACAATAACAGTGGTTCCAGAATTTAATTTGCTTTTTATCTTAATGGTTCCGTTGTGAAGTTTAACGCATCGTTTAACAATAGATAAGCCAAGCCCGGTTCCTCTTGTAGTTCCTACATTTGACGCCCTTTGAAATGTTTCGAAAATATATTTTAAATCTTTTTTAGGAATGCCGATTCCATGATCTGCAATAGTGAAAACAATATTATCAACTTGAAGCTTAACAATAAATTCAATTTGCCCACCCTGCTCAGAATACTTTACAGCATTCGACAAGAGATTGTTCAGAATATGACGGAGAATCGATTCATCGGCAATAGCTTCTATAGATTCAGGGATTGAAATAAAATTTATATCTGATAATTCACCATGAAAAGCCTTAATGTCTTTGATCGCCTGAAAACAAACAGCCTCAATAAATACAGGGTTGGCGTTAAAGGGTAGTTTCCCGCTATCATCCCTGCCAATAAGAGAAACGTCTTCCAGTAACATATTTGTATAACCTACCGATTTATAAATATCTTTATAAAATTGTTGTTTTTTATCATCATCCCATTTATTGCCGTAGCGTTCAAAAAGCTGGACACTTGTATAAATCCCTGTAAGCGGGGTACGAAATTCGTGAGATACTACAGAGATAAAACGTGATTTAAGCATATTCAGTTCTTTTTCTTTTTCAATCACTCTTTGCCTTTCTGCAATTTCCAAATTTAATTTTTCATTGATTGTAGCCAGTTCAGCAGTACGTTCAGTTATTTTTGCTTCAAGGACTTCATTCATGTTTTGCAATTCGATTTCCGCTTTTTTTCGGATAATAATACCGGCAAGTGTATTTGCAACTGTAACCAAAAAATTAATTTCAAACTCAGAATAAGCATGATCTTTTGCTATATAGGTATTAAGGACTCCGAGCACTTTACCTGAGTATAAAATGGGTACACAATAATGCCCATGATCTTTAATATCCGTATATAAAACCGAATGCTGATGATCGAGCCTGGATACGAACAACTGTTTCTTTGTTTCCAGCACAATTCCACATATACATTTGCCGGGATACACATTTTTACAAGTTTTTGTAATGTGCTTACTCAAACCGTAATGTGCTTTCATTTCCAGGATACCTTCTTCGTTGGTAAGTAAAATAGCCCCTTTTTTCTCAATTGCCAGCCATGGTATTGATACAATCAATTCAATGGCCCATATTAATAAATTATCCAAAGGAATAGCTGTCAATGCTTCTTTTAAAAGGATATTTATGACATTTTGAACATCAATGTTCCTGGTCAATTCGGATGTTAATTTTTTCCTTTCAGTAATATCACGTGCAATGCTAAGAATAGCGGGCCTTCCAAAATAATCAATGAGTACGGAATTTACTTCAACAAAAATAAGTTTACCGGATTTTGACAATTGAGTTGTTTCAAAAAAACAAGACTTTTCTTTACTTACATGAATCGTTCTTTCACCTACTTTTTTTGCATTTTCAGGATCATCAATATCTTCAGGTCCCATTTGAAGTAATTCCTCGTGTGAATATTCAAGCATTTCACATGCCATCTGATTCACCTCAATAAAATTTCCATTAATTTCATGAATAAATATTTCATCTCTTGATTTATTAAAAATCATGCGAAATTTATCTTCGGATTTGGTTAGCTCCTCTTTCATTTTTTTTTATATCAGGACAAAATCATTTTTTTTATAATTTTTCAGCAGGTTCAAAAGTAATAAAATTAATTCTTTGGAAAACAAATAATTTACAGAGATTTTGTGAATAGGATTCTTTCATCCTAAGAAAGAATTATCCTGTAAAACGGGAAATGAAATGGTTAAAATAGTTTCAGGTTCCATAGACCCCGGGAAGTGAATATGCCCATGGTGCATTTCAATAACCAATTGTGAAAGGTATAATTTGAGTCTTTGTCTCTGGTCGCATTTTTTGTCGTCGAACCTGAAAAACTCAAATAGATTCTTCATGTTCCCGGCAATTAAACCGGTTTTTTTACTCTTAATAAAAATACAGACGTTTTTCGGAGTGACAGTAGTTCCTATTTCAAGAGTCCCGTCGTTAGGCAAATAAACATTTACAGATTCAATAATATTCGCAAGGCTGTTTATCAAATAATTTTTATGTGCCTTGATTCGAACGTTTTTTTCAACAGCATGGTTCATAAGCACAACATTTCCGGAAAGCTTTTTTTGAATTTGGAGCAATGTTAATTCAAGTATACAATCTAATGAAACAGATAAAAAATTCATTTCAGATTTCCCGGTTTTTAACCGTGTAATTTCTATAGCTGCTAATGAAAATTCTTCGAGACGTATAGCTGATTGGTCAATCAGCCTGATAAGTTCAACCATATTTTTATTTTCAACCTGAAGCTTGAGTAATTGTAAGGGATCCATAATACCGTTCAGCGGAGTTCGCAGCTCATGACTGATAATATTCAAAAATTCTGTCTTGAGCAGATCCAGTTTTTCCAACATAGTATTTGCAGATTCTAATTGATTATAGGCTTTTTCAAGCTCAGCAGTACGTTCTTTGACTTTTTTTTCCAGCAAATAATTCATTTCCTGTAATTGATCTTTTTTACATTTTAGATCAATATGTTTTTTGATTCTGACCAATAATTCCGAAAAATGGAATGGTTTTACCACAAAATCCTGCGCTCCTGCGTTGAATCCTTTTAAAACAGCTTCATTGCCCGACAATGCTGTTAAAAAAACTACAGGGATATCTTTAAGGGCATCTACTTTTTTTATTGCAATGCATGTGTCGTAGCCATTTATTTTAGGCAGACCGATATCGCATAATACCAGATCGGGCATTACCTCTTTTGTAAGAAGCAAACCCTGCGCACCATCCTGCGCTGCATAAGCGTCATAGCCTTCTTCTCTCAGAAAGTCCAGCATGTTTTCCCGCAGTACCGTATCGTCTTCTATGACTACTATTTTTTTCATAATTTATTTAATCATTACCACAAAAATAACAACAAAACATACTGATTTTGTATGTATAAAAATGAAATACAGGAATGCGAGACCTATTTTTTATAGGTACAAAACCTATATTGAAGAAGAAGAATTTATAAGATAATTTCAAACCCTACTATTAAAATATCATCCGTTTGTGCATTGCAACCCTGCCAATCGTTTAAAAATTCTAACAAATCGGTTTTAATGGAATTGAAAGGATGTTCTCCATATAAAGAAAGCTGTTGTTCGAAATCTTTTTTTGTAATTCGTTTTTTGTTGGTATTATCAAATTGAGCGGCAATTCCATCCGTGGACATGAAAAACCTGTCGCCGATGTTAAATTCAATTATTTGTTTGCTAAAACCGGATTTATTCTCAGGAGTGAAATCTTCTCCAATACCTAATTTGTCGGGTAATAATTTTTTGAAAACAGAATTTTGAAAATACCAAAGTGGTATATTCGCTCCTGCATATTCTAATGTTTTTGCATTCATGTCAATTACGCATAATGCAATATCCATTCCCTCCTGAACAACTGATAAGCCCTGTTTAATAACCCTGCGGATCCGGCTATTCAGGTTGTTTAAAATTTCAGCAGGATCATGAATTTTTTCAATATTGATTATTTCATGTAAAAGGTTATGACCGGTCATAGAAAGCAATGCGCCGGGAACACCGTGACCAGTACAATCTGCTACTGCAAGAAATATTTTATTATCACAATATTCTGCCCAGTAAAAATCTCCGCTGACAATATCTTTTGGTTTATAAATAATTAAATTATCAATGCCATTTTTATGTAATATATTCATATCAGGAAGCATTCCATCCTGAATTAGTTTTGCATAATGAATACTATTTTTTATTTCGTTATAAACAACCTTAAGTTTTTTATTTAACACATCTACTTTTTCTATTTCTGCTTCTGTTTTCTCTTTCGATTTTTTTAGTTCAATATGGGTATGAACTCTTGCAAGAAGTTCTTTGTAATTAAACGGTTTGGTTACATAATCCTGTGCGCCTGCTTCAAATCCTTTCATGATATGCTCATTATCCCCAAAAGCTGTTAAGAAAATCACAGGTACATCTTTAAGTTTTTCTACTTCTTTTATCGCGATACAAGTATTGTATCCATTCATTTTTGGTAACCCGATATCGCATAATACCAAATCAGGCATCACTTCTTTTGTCAGATGCAAACCCTGCAAGCCATCCATTGCTGCGTAAGTGTCATAACCTTCTTCTTTCAAGAAATCCAATGTATTTTCCCGCAGTACAGCATCGTCTTCAATGACTACTATTTTATTCATGTTTTATTAAATTTTAACGGCACAAAAATAACATCAGGGCATACTGATTTTGTATGTATAAAGATGAAAGATGAAGGATATAATAATTATATATTTAGGTATAAAACCTAAATGAAAAAGTGCAGATTTTAAGCAAATTCTTTCTGAAAAATAGTATTTTTGTATTTGGAAATTTAAAAATAATATCCAAATGAATCCACGGGTAACAAACGTAAAACCACAACATGATTATACACTTTCGATTACTTTTAATAATGGCGAAGTAAAATATTTTGATGTAAAACCCTATTTAGGAATCGGTATTTTTAAAGAATTACAGAATTTGAGTTTATTTAATTCAGTAAAACCCTTATTAGGGAGCATAAAATGGGACAATGGCGTTGACCTTTGTCCGGATACTCTTTATTTAGAGAGCAAATAATTTATTCACTTTCCTATAAATTTTAAATACTTACGTTTCGTATCCCGTAAAACGGGACATGCACTACGGCACTTTTATCACCATCAGGTCATTTTTTATAAACATATTACACCTATGTAGTATGACTCTGCAAGTGATATTACGGTGCTCTGCACCTTGGTTTTGTAGTACATTACAATATTACAAATATTACGCAGCTACGCTGCTAAAAAAAAATAGCAGCAGAGCTGCGATAACATTTGTAGCAGCAGAGCTGCGTTGTTTATATAGGTGCAGCGCACCGTAATATCATTCTGTTTGTTTTAAGACCCAATTTTTCATTAAAAGTAGGGTTGTTCAGTTAAAATTGCCACTAAAGCACGATTTACCCGCGGTAAATACATAATTTCACAAATTTTTTTTGTGGGATTTGGTGCTTTTGAGATTTCGTGGCATTTTTATAGACAATTACTTAGTGTCAGCAAGAAAACTACTCTTTTTTGTTTGACAGTGCTAGTGTCAGATAAGAAAACGTCAAATACAAGGCTTTCGAAGTCATGAAAACCAAGGAGTTTACTTTTGTAAATGACTGTTTTCATGACGAGAGTAACGCAGTAGTTGGCGTTTTCTTGCTGACACTACTTAATAGTTTTAACCGAACTGCCCTAAACAGAAAAGTAGTTTATTAGTCCCCCAAAATATTATTTTTCATAGCATAAATCATAAGCGCGGCAGTGTGTTTCACTCCCGTTTTCATAAGAATATTCGCTTTATGACTGTCAATGGTTCGCTGGCTGACAAACAACTTATCTGCAATTTCTTTGTTAGACATACCCACTGCAATAAGCTTGATGATTTCTATTTCGCGTTTTGTAAGCTCATCAGGGTTAAGCATTGTATCAGATTTACATTTTTCCTGAACTATTTTTATCAGATTATCTGGTTTAACATTCTTCTGAATTGTAAAATAATTTATAGCTTCAGTAATCTGGTCTGTAATGGAATCCTCATCGTTTAACTGTTCGAAGCTGACATTCCCTGAATCTTTCAGTACATAGCCGATAATACTGTTCACCCCTTTCAGGTTTACAGATGAAGTAAAAATAGTAACATTTATCGGTTGATTATTTGCTGTTTTCAAACGCGCCCTGAAATAATGTGAACTGTAAACTCCTTTTTGGCATAATTGAATTTTTTCGTCTAATTTTTGTTTGTACTCATCATCAATAAAATCATTGATGGATTTATTGAGAATGTCCATATCAGAATCGTATTCCAGTAGTTTTGCAAAACGTGAATTGATATAACTGAATTTTTCGCCTTGTAATATAAATACTCCCAGCATGGGATTATCAATAAGCGACATGAATTTAGTATCAAACGAACTGGCTAAGCATTCAGATTTTTCGAGGCGAACCTGAATAGAAGTGAGAAGATCATCAAATGAATAGGGCTTGGTAATATAATCGTCCACGCCAAGGTTCATTCCGAGCCGGATATCATCTTTTTGTATTTTGGCTGTAAGAAATATAAACGGAACGCTTGATGTTGAAGGAATGGTTTGTAGTGTTTTATATACCTCGTAACCATTCATTCTGGGCATAGAAATATCGCAAAGAATAATATCCGGAATAATTTCAAGCGCTTGTTGTACTCCTGACGCACCATCTTTGGCAGCAAAGGTTTCAAAGCCTTCTTCTTTTAAAAATTCTACAGCATTGGCAAGGAGTATCTGATCATCTTCAATAATAAGTACCTTTTTCTTAAACATAGATTTTTAAGTTTAATAACAATTAATAAAGCATGTTACTTATATTTATATTTTAGACACGAATTACACGAATTATATTGTTGATGTGATTAGTCGTTTGGTTGTAATTCATTATCATTCATGTCTTCCATTTTTAGTGTAACATGAGTTGATCGTTTTATATTTTCGTAGGCAGCACCACCATAACTCTGGTTCCTTTACCTTCCACGCTTTCAATTTCAATGGTTCCTTTTAACAAATCCACGCATCGCTTTACAATAGTCAGACCCAAGCCTGTACCTTTTATCCCTTCAACATTTGAAGCCCGATGAAAAGGCTCAAAAAGATGTTTCTGATCTATTGCAGGGATGCCAATACCATAATCCTGTACAATGAATTTAATGTTTGCAGAGCCATCACTTTCAACAATCAGGTCAACCGTTTTTTTATCTGAATACTTGATTCCGTTTGAAATGAGATTGTTCAATATATGTCGCAGGTGGCTTTTGTCTGTATTTATTTCTTCCAATAAACAATTGTTTTGCAACTCAATTTTTGTTAGTTCTCCATGTATTGCTTTCAGATCATAAATTACCTCAGTACATAACATATTAATATTAACAGCTTGTATCTTTGCAGAGAGCTGGCCGCTATCGTCTTTTCCGATAATAGAGACATCATCAAGCAGCACGTTGGCATATTGAATTGAGGAATAAATTCGTTTGTAATATTCTGTTTTTTTTGCATCATTCCATTTGTTCCCATGTTTTTCCAGTAGTTGTACGCTTCCAGAAATTCCGGCAAGGGGAGTTCTGAATTCATGAGAAATTACTGAAATAAAACGTGTCTTTAATAAATTGAGTTCTTTTTCTTTTTCCAGAGAATCCCGGATGCTTTCCTCCAATTTATTTCGCACGGTCATATCTCTCATGAAAGTCTGATAATTTCCGTCAGGCATTCTACGTGTTTTCATTTCAATAGATATCAGCATTCCGCTTTTTTGTGTGAGCATTCGTTCTGTTACAATAATTTCGCCCTGATTGAGAAAGTGGTAACGAAGCGGGTTGACAATTAAAACCTCCTTACTAAAAAGATTCATCATATTCATGTTAAATAATTCTTCACTTTCATAACCGGTAAGAACACTGGCTGCCCTGTTTGCATTTATGAAGTTACCTTTGGTATCCCCTATTAAGATGGCGTCAACGGCCAGTTCTATTAATGTCCGGTATTTTTCTTCGCTTAAAGCGAGGCCTTCTTCTATTTCGATTCTTTCTTCAATTTCATCAAGCAGTTGTCGGTTTTTAATTTCAACATCCTTTGTGCGGATACTTACAATATTTTCCAGGTTTTCGAGGGTTTCCCTTAATTCTGTTTCATTGTTTTTCCTGACAATGATACCTGCCAGCGTATTGGCTATTGCAAAAAGAAATTCTATTTCAGTTTTATTTTTTACGTGGTCCGGTTTTAAATAAACATTGATTACTCCAAGTGTTTTGTTCATGTAAACTATAGGTGTGCAATAGTGCCCGTGATCATGTATTCCTTCATAAGAGATTTCATGTATTTCGTCAATGCAACTAGAGAATTGTATTTCCTGTGTTGAAGCAGCCCTTCCGCAATGGCAAAAACCGAATGGAATCAATTCACATGCCTGCTTTATATGCTCTCCAAGATTTTTTTCAACAACCATTTTCAATGAATCATTCGTCTCATTGACAAGAAAAATACATCCTTTTGATTCAATATTGAGCGAAGGGATATTGATAATCAGGTCGAAAGTCTGTTTTAGCAATTCTATCAGGGGAATATCTTCAATGGACAATCGCAATATTGCGTTTAACGTAGTTTGAATGGAATAATTTGCTTCTGCTAGAACTTCACATTGCTTGCGTTCGGTAATGTCTTTCACAAAACATAGAAATCTTGCATCTGAAACTTTAACTGCTTCTTTAGCCCACAATCGGTTTGTGCCGTTTTTGTGTTTGTAATAAAACTCACCGAATGAGCGACCTGTGTTCACAACATTACTAAAATTATTACCTGCTTCCTCTAATGATTCATGGGGAATAATATCAATGATAGTCATATTTAAAAGCTCGTCTTCGGAATACCCGGTTATTTGGCATGCTGCTTTATTTACTTCTATATATTTCCCATTTTCGTTTACGACAAAGATGCCATCTGGCGCATTCTCTATATAACTGCGGAACTTTTCTTCGCTTTCTCTTAGGGATTCTTCAGCCTGCCTTCGCTCCGTGATATCATTTATGCTTGATATAATATAAGTATTGTTTTTGTATTGAATAAATTGGGCACTGAAAAGACCGTAAACCAATTTGCCTGATTTTGCGTTAAAACAATATTCGCGGTTATTTATTATTTCATTATTTTGTAAATCTCTTACAACACTATTTCTATCCTCCTCATTGTTCCATAAATTCAATTCTATGGTAGATTTGCCAATGGCTTCTTCCGGGCTATATCCTGCAATAGCAAAAAACCCATTATTTACTTCGACAATTTTTCCGGTTTTTGGCTCCGTAATCGTAATGGCATAGGGTGACGTTTTAAAGGCCAGAGAAAATTTTGCTTCACTTTCTCTCAGTGTGGTTTCTATAAGTTTGCGTTCCGTAATATTTTCAACTATGGCAATATGAAAGTAGGTTTGTGGTTTTTCATCGGGTTTCCATAAGGGCGAAACAGTAAGGATTCCCCAAAGTATATTTCCATTTTTATGCACACAACGCTTTTCAAATGAAAATAATTTATTACTACCTTCTATAAGTTGTATGTTATTATTAATGTTTGTTTGAATATCCTCATGAAAAGTAATATCCATAAATGTTTTTTGTAACATTTCCTGCATAGTATAGCCCACAAAATCGCAATATTTTTGATTTACGCGAACAATTTGTCCTGTTCTCGTATTCAAAATGGCAACCCCAACCCCTGCTTGTTCGAATACAGCACGAAACCGCTCTTCGCTTTGTTGCATAGCATTTTCCGCCAATTTGCGTTCTGTAATATCAATTATGGTTATTAATATTTTGTTAACATCTTTTAGTTTTATCAAATTGGATGAAACAAGAATGTTGATTTTGTGTTCTTCATTGCCAGCTTTGCAGGTCATTATGCCTTCTGCATTTATAACAGATTCTCCTGTCCTAATGGATTTATTCAGACTTTTACGAACAATACAATCAGGACAACTACTGGTTTTTCCGCAACCGAATTTTTCAAAGGAATGTATGCAGGAAAAAACATTCCCACACAATTTATTCTGTATTTCAGTTTCGATTTTATCAACAAAAATAGCGCCTGACTTGTTGATTTTACTTACTATTCCATCGCTGTCGGCCAGAAACATAATGTAGGGTGAACTTTCAAAAATTGCAGCCAACAAATTACTTTGCGAAATGATTTCGTCTTCTGTTTTTTTACGTTCTGTAATATCCCGAATGTTGCATTGAATTACTTTTTGATGATTTTCAATATACACATTACTGACGAACTCAACATTGATTTTTTTACCGCCAACTGCTTCAAGCGGTAAATTTTCATAACGGACATATTTATTCTGCTTTAATTCTAAAAATTTTTCACGATTGGCAATTATATCTTTAAAGAACCCGATTTCCCAAATTTCTTTTTCGAGGAATTGTTCTTTTGTGTATCCCAGTAATTCAATCAAAAATGGATTCACATCTGTAATCATTCCGGTTTCAGCATCAAGTATAAGAATCCCATCTTTCGCAGATTCAAAGAGACGACGATAGCGAGATTCCGATGCGATTAGAGTTTTCTTGATAATTACTAATTCAGCAAATTGTTTTTCATTTTCCCTGGCAATGATTCGTTCTGATGCAAGTTTCTCATTTTTGTTTTGCATTTCCACTTTTTTATATTTTTAAAAGAAGAGTAATAGACCTGTTGTAATTAATCCATGCTCTTACCATCTACAATTTCTCAATCGCTTAAACCCTTGAGGTCTCATCGTGCCTATCCAATGGAGACCTCAAGGATTTTTCCAAAGCGCAATTGATGACCGGGTGTGGTATACTTAATTGCAGAACAAAATTGCCTGAATTAAAAATGGTAAGTATTACGAAGTTATCTAATTGAATTGCAAAATTCACATATTTTCCATAGGGGTATTAGAGACTCTTGTATGGTAATTTGTGTTTTTTACAATTTGTATTTTTTTGAAGAGTAACTTAAACGGAATAAATAGAAGAGACAATGAGCGGAGTTTAATAATTTAAAATATTATTTTTCATTGCATAAATCATCAACGCCGCTGTATGTTTCACCCCGGATTTCATAAGTATATTTGCTTTATGACTGTCAATGGTTCGCTGGCTGACAAACAACTTATCTGCAATTTCTTTGTTAGACATACCCACTGCAATAAGTTTGATGATTTCTATTTCACGTTTTGTCAGTTCATCAGGGTTAAGCATTGTATCAGATTTACATTTTTCCTGTACTATTTTTACCAGATCGCTGGGTTTAACATTCTTCTGAATGGTAAAATAGTTTATAGCTTCTGTAATCTGGTCAGTAATGGAATCCCCGTCGTTCAACTGTTCAAAGCTGATATTACCTGAATCTTTCAGCACATAACCTATTATGCTGTTCACTCCTTTCAGGTTTACAGATGAAGTAAAAATAGTAACATTTATCGGTTGATTATTTGCTGTTTTCAAACGCGCCCTGAAATAATGTGAATTGTAAACTCCTTTTTGGCATAATTGAATTTTTTCGGCTAATTTTTGTTTGTACTCATCATCAATAAAATTATTGATTGACTTACCGAGAATCTCCTTATCAGAATCGTATTCCAATAGTTTAGCAAAACGTGAATTGATATAACTAAATTTTTCGCCTTGTAAAATAAATACCCCCAGCATGGGATTATCAATAAGCGCCATAAATTTGTTATCAAACGAGTTGGATAATCGTTCAGATTTTTCGAGACGAACCTGTATGGAAGTGAGAAGATCGTCGAAGGAATAAGGTTTGGTAATATAATCGTCTGCTCCCAGTTGCATACCGAGCCGGATATCGTCTCTTTGTATTTTGGCTGTGAGAAAAATAAACGGAACGGTTGAAGTTGAAGGAATGGATTGCAATGTTTTAAATACCTCATATCCGTCCATCTTAGGCATGGAAATATCACAAAGAATAATATCAGGAATAATTTCCAACGCTTGTTGTACACCTGATGAACCATCTTTAGCCGCAAAGGTTTCAAAGCCTTCTTCTTTTAAAAATTCAACAGTATTTTCACGGAGAATAGGATCGTCTTCAATAATAAGAACTTTTTTCATTAGCCTAAATTTTTAAGTCAACAAATATACTTATTATCTGATGTTACGCTTAAGTTTTTTGACACGAATTACACTAATTATCATAATAAGTGCTAAACTGACTTATAAACCACTCCAGGATATTCCTTCCCGTGAACTCTTTACACTTCCATGCAAATACCAATTATTTGGTATGTCACCTTTACATACATAAACTAATTCCCTCATTGTACTTTTTTTAGTGAAAATTCGTGAAATTCGTGTCTTTTTTAGTTTTTTGCGTAATGTGAGTTATTAAATCATTATTGGAAACGATAATGAAAAATTGTAACTTTGCCATTCGGAGAATTATTCCTGAGTAAAGCAATAATATATTGCATACAGCCGGGAACTGTGCGGGTAATAACAATTATCCCAAAGTGAGTAAAGATAAAAAATAGAAATTGCAAATGTAAAATAAAGGTTTCAATTTTGAGTACAGATACCAAATCGATGAAAACTTATACGAATAGTGAGATAATACAGGGTTTTCGAAGGAAAGAAAATATCATCCTGTATTATATATATAAATCGAATTATCGGACTGTAGCCAGTATGATATTAGCAAACAACGGCTCCGAATCAGAAGTGAAAGATATTATTCAGGATGCTCTTATTATTATTTTTAAAAATATTACCAAGCCAAAATTTGATTTAACCTGCGATTTTAACACCTATTTTTTTTCGGTTTGCCGCATTCTGTGGTTACAGCAACTACAAATCAAAAAAACAAGAAGCGAGGTTTTGATAGATTACGAAATATTTTATGACAAGGGATCATTTTTTTCCGAAAACATAAATGCAATTGAAGATTTTGAAAATAAATATCTTGAATTAAAGAAAACACAGTTGTTCCGGTTACATTTTAAGAAGCTAGGTAAAGACTGTAAAGTATTGCTGAAGTTATTTTTTAGTCAAATTCCGGATAACAGGATTAAAACAAGATTAAAGTTTAAAAGTGCTGAATCGGTAAAAGCCCGAAGATACCAATGCAAGGAATATCTTGTTTCCTGCATCAAAAACGACCCGGATTATAAAGAACTGATTAAAAAACAGGAATTAATTTTAATCTAAAGCCATGAATCTACCGAATAAAAAAAATACGACGTTAATTGAACAATATTTATCAGGCGAGATGCAGGAAAAAGAACTCTTTGGGTTTGAAAAAAGGCTTGAAACAGAACCCGAACTGGCAGATCTGCTTAATTTACATAAAGAAATAAATCATTATTTCATTCATGAACTTACGGAAGA
>Ga0208863_1001358_pt1 | contig 15854 bp, 16 predicted proteins | sample RifOxyD3_FD_184040 | JGI IMG/M metagenome (GOLD analysis project Ga0208863, IMG submission 184040) | Soil microbial communities from Rifle, Colorado - Rifle Oxygen_injection D3 (SPAdes) | ecosystem: Environmental > Terrestrial > Deep subsurface > Rock core/Sediment | place: Rifle, Colorado...
CTTCTTCTATGGGTTGACCTTCTCCTTCAATATCATCATAGGCCAATCTCATCTGCATTATTTTTAAAATTGCCATAAGCATCATAATACAGATTTTTCATGGGTTAATTGTCTATTGTAATTTATTTAAATTATCATCATTTTAACAATTTTCACTATTTGATAATAATTTTGATAATAATTAAATTTAGATGTTACTGTTTTAAGAAAAAATATCGTTCTTTATTTCAGAGTGTCCTTTTCTACTGTTTTACCTATAAAATCAAACTTATTAATATCAAAGTTTGCAGGTAATTTTTTTAAATATTCGTGAATTATGGTTTGTGTAATACCTGATTTGTTTCCTAGGTCTGTATAGTATGCTGTAACCTTCTTTGATTTATCAAAAATAACATACACGCTTGATGGTTCTCCAAAAACCATATCGCCGGAGGTTAGATGTGGTTCTGTAAGGTTTTTCGCTACATCTTCATTACTAACAGTTCGGAAAAGATGTTTGTAATAATAGATTGCAATCAAATAACTGTCCTGATTACTATATAGGACATCATAGGGTTTTATTCCCAAAGTATTATTCACTTCGTCCATTGTAAAACCCGGTGAAACCTTTAAGATTTTTTCAACAGTGGTATAATGCTTTTCAATGTTTAAAATTGAATTTTGAGTTATACAAGAACTCATTAAGGCGGCTAAAAAAATAAAAGTAAAAATAGTTTTCATGTTATTTTAATTTAAATTGTTTGGTACTAAAAGCGAATTATGATTATGCTGAAAAGGTTTTAATAAATCATAAATTTGGAATAATTTCTCGCATAAATTTTTCTCAATATTAAACATTTAATTACTTGAGTTTTTGGCGAGTTATTTATCGTTGGATTATTGGAATAAACGTTAGTCTTTTGCAATTAATCGAAATTTGTCTTCAACAAAAAAGCATAGAGCAGGTCTTTTTAAGAGAGGGTGTGCTTCTATATTGAATTCAGTAATTATTCAGCAAATGTACTTAATATTTTATTAAAAAAAAAAGATACTTATTAAGAGGGTACTAATTAGAGAGTTCTTATTAAGGGTAACTTAAATGATGGATATTCATAAAATTTGCAATATGAATAAACGAAGAAAAAAAACAACCCTTAACAAAGAAGAAACCCTTAGCAGACTGGGAGAAAGAATTCGTCAATTACGAATAAGTAAAGGGTACACCAGTTATGAATATTTTGCCTATGAGCATAATATTTCCAGAGCTCAATTCGGAAGATATGAACGCGGTGAAGACTTGCGATTCAGCACACTTATAAAAATAATTGATGCTTTTGATATGACCATTGAAGAATTTTTCAGTGAGGGATTTGATTAATTTTCATCATCATCTTACTTCATAAGATACCGTTCCAGCAAAGGAATCAAGGCATTATAGGGACTTGCGTATTTATTTTACAATGACAATTCGATTTTGCAAATGTACCTGAAAAGAAAATTGGTGGAATTAATTTCGGTTAAACTATTCTGATATCTATATTTCATGAATGAATGGAAGAGTAATTACAACCTTAGTGCCAGAAGCAATTCCTGATGAATCCAATAAATCTATAATTTCGATTTTATAAATATTTTCACCGGATTGGTTAAAGAGCTTCACTCGGTCTTCTGTTATTTCTGTTCCATGAACTTGATGTTTATTTATCTTAAAATTATTGAATTCTTTAGAACGCGAACGACCTATCCCATTATCTTCAACAGTACATACAAGCAAATTTTTAATTTTAGAAAATCGAATAAGCAAAACACCATTTTTTGTTTCATTGAGAAACCCATGTCTTATCGAATTTTCAATATATGGCTGAATAATCATTGGAGGAAGATACACGCTTGTTTCATCAATTTCAGGCTCAATAGTAATAGACAGCTCAAATTTGTTTTTAAATCGCATTTGTTCGAGCCTTAGATAATGCTTCAGATAATCAATCTCGTCTTTAAGTGATATTCTTTTTTTATTCGCATTATCAAGAGTTTTTCTGATGATTTTTGAGAAATCACCCAAATAGGCAAGAGCATCGTCAATATTATTATCAAGAATATAATTTTGAATTGAATTCATTGCATTAAACGTAAAGTGAGGATTCATCTGTGCTTGCAGAGCCTTCATTTCCATTTCGGCAATTTTACGAGCAATTTCTGTTTTTTGTTTTTCATTGAGTTTAATCCTGCGAATACGTAATCGAATAGTGAACCATACAATAAAAATTATTGCACCAATTGTTAAAACTACAAACCATAAACTTTTCCAAAATGGAGGCTGTATCTTAAATTTAAGAATAAGAGGAGTCGCCCATTTGAGTGTATTCTGGTTCTGACTTTCAACAATAAAAGTATAACTTCCTGCTGGCAAATTTGTATAAATTGCTCGGTTTTCTTTGGAAAGACTTGACCATTGATTATCGAAGCCAAACAGGCGATACCGATAATAATCTTTATCATGGTTGTAAAAATTAAAGACCGTGAAAAAAAACGATATGTTGTTTTGCCAATATTCTAAATCTATTTTCTTTGATAAATCATAATTTGAGTTGAAATTCGAATCAATTTTATTGTTTACTTCAACATTGGAAAGATTTATTTTTGCAGGGGTCTCTTGTCTTCTGGGGGAATTTGGCACTATTTCTAAAACTCCATAATTTGTGCACACCCATATATTACCGCTTTTATCCACTACTGCATTTTGACCCGGCAAAGCGCAGTATCCCTCCGTTTCGTTGTATATATTAATTTCAATTTTGCTGTCTTTAAACAAACGATTAAGGTTAATTCTATTCAATCCGGTATTTGTTCCTACCCATAGGTTATTCAAGCTGTCTGCAAGCAACCATTGAACAGAGTTCCCAATTAATCCCGAGTTTTTATCAATTACATGTTCCACTTTTAAATGATTCTGCTTATAGGATAAAATATGAACCATGCCGGTATTTGACCCGGTAATAATATGTCCGCTTTTATCAAAACAAATATCATTGATTCCGCTTGGGAGAGAATGTAAAGAGTCATTAAACCATGTATATTTTTTATTTTTCGCCAAAAACAAACCCTTTGCCCAGCTAGAAAACCATATTTCATCGTTCCTTTGAATTGTTTTAGAAACATCTACAGGAGTGTGGTGCTTTTTAAAATCATAATTAATGCTATCGCTGTTTTTTTCTATGTTAGGAAACAAAGAAAGATTACCCCATCCTGAAACATACAGTGCTCCATCCTTATCAAAAATAATATTTTGCAGACAATAGCCATAGGCATTTATTTTGAAAGAGCCTGGCGAAACCTTGAACAGACCCATGCCCGAACTAACCCATGCGTTCTGTTTTGCATCAATATACAAATCAAAAAACGACTCAAATACTTCTGAAAAACGCTTTTTCCCCTTACATGTATTATTGTAAGTATCAATGAACTTCTTTTTATCAATAATAATAAAAGTTCCATCTTGTTTTTTTAAAATTAAATTATCTGTTGATAGTATCCATAAGTTACCATTTTTGTCAAAAGAGAGGTCAACAACTCGCATTTCTTTTAAACCAAAGTATTCCGCATTATACAAAATGAATCCAGAATTCGGATACATAAAAACTCCCTTATCATTTGTTGTTACCCAAAGCAATTCATTTTCCCTATCAAACCATGTGAACCAAGCAAGCGGAGTGTTAATCGCAAATTTCTTTGTGAAATTTTCCGCATGCCCTTTTTTATATTTGAATAAACCCCCCGGTTCTGTCATTCCAGAACTCCAAGCAGAAATCCATAAATTGGAATTCAAATCTTCCGTAATACCAAAAACTTGTCCAATGTTTTTTTCTATATAAAAGGAGTCTTTGGTTACAACATTAATTCCATATTTACTTGCACCAACAATAGTGTCATTTTGAGAGGTCAAATAAGCAGAAGAATTGCAACTCAAGTTGAAATTGCACTGCTGTGAGGCTTTCATTATTTTTTTTGAACCCGGATAGTATTTATATACACCAGAAGTAAAAGTGAAGATATAAATAAAGTCCTTACTTACGATAAAATCCATTACCTGTAATCGTTCATCTACAGTTCCATTTTTCTGACAAAAAGAATAAAAATTTTCCCCATCATAAAAGCTCACACCATCATCGGTGCCTATCATTAACAAACTGAATTTTATTGAATATTTTAATATGCGTACATTTTTTTGGACTAGTCCGTTTTTAGGATAAAAAGATTTGAAATTTTTCCCATCATATCTTGTTATTCCGTTATCATAACAGCCAAACCATAAATTCTTGTCTGTATCTTCAGCAATACTCCACACTTTTGAGCCAGATATCCCATCATTGGTTGAGAATATTGAAATTTTATTTCCATCATATCTGCAAGCCCCTTCGTCAGTTCCAAACCACAGGTAGCCATCTGAACTTTTAAAAACAGCCCTAACCGAGTTTGATGGCAATCCGTCCCTCATGGTCAGGTTGCGTGTATAATATTGCTGTGCTTGCGTATTAGGGAGAAACAAACAATAGAAAAACAACAAGAAACAATATGTTTTAATAAGTTTTAAAGCCATTTTAATATTTAGTCTGTTTCATGTTCACGTTTTTTTTGAGAATATTTTTTTGTAACAGCAGTTGCAAAATCATCTGTTCGGCGAACAGCTAATTCAAGCGTAGTCCCATTTTCCAAATAAACAAGAAGTTCCTGCCTGTTAAATGATTTCACATAGTTCAGATTTACAAGATATGATTTATGCAGCCTGAAAAAGTTTTCCTGCGGTAAAATTTCTTCTACCCATTTAAGAGTTTTTGAAATTAAAATAGGATTTCCCCTGAATAAAAACAGTTTCGTGTAGTTCTCTTTAGCTTCACAATAGACAATATTACTAATTTTCTCCAATTGAAAACCAGTTTGAGTCGGTAATGCAATTTTATTTAATTTGTCAGGTTCTGCATTCAGATTATAAAGCAGGGTCTCAATCCTGACTTGATTATTAGTAACTACTTGTTTCCGTTCTAAACGTTTTAATGCTTCTTTTAAATCAATAAAGTTGATTGGTTTAAGCAAATAATCAAGCGCACTATATTTGATGGCATCAATTGCATATTGAGAATGTGCAGTTGTGAAAATAATATCAAAATTAACAGTATTTAAATAGTCAAACAGTTTAAATCCATTCTCAACTGGCATTTCGATATCAAGAAAAACCAGCTCGGGTTTGAAAGTATTAATTGCAACAACTGCATCTTTAACAGAGCCAACAAGGGCAACTGTTTTGATTATATCACTAAAATATCTTTTGATTATTTTATCCAGAGTACCCCTAGCATCTTCTTCATCATCAACAATAATACAAGTAATCATAATTAATATTGAATTGGTTTTGCCGCAAAGGTAAAGAAAATACACTATAATCGAATATTGATTATTTATCGCATTGATTAGGCAATAACCGTATGAAATTCTCAAATAATCGTGTTAAGAAATTTCTCGGTTCCATCTTCTGAAAATGTTTATAATTATACCTTTTTGGGAAGAATTGTGAATGGGCTAAATGGATTCCCTGATGTTTAAACACTTTTTTAATATTTCATAATTTTCGCTTTTTTTTATTAATATATAATAGAAAAATTATTTCTATATATGAAATTAAAAGAAATATTAAATCTTCAATACTCATCAATCGAGGAGACAGTTATTACACGAGCAAAAACTTATCTAACCGGTCGAGTTGCCTATCTTGGCAACAGAAAACGATACCCCGGCAAAAAATTGGATTGAGAAATTTTTGACTCATATAAAGAATTTCCGATTTTGACTGGATGTCTGCAGTTGCTCATGGGTTTAGGCTTTGAGAAAGCATTCCCTCTCTTGAATCTCGGTCATGAAGAACTTCAAAAATTGATTTCAGCTTTAGAATTTTTACCTGTCGAGCGTGATTTAGAGAGGAAATCTGAAGAAATGATTGACGCTATTTCTATAAGGGATTTAGAGTCTAATCAAGAAATCACTATATACTGCAAAATTAATAGTCAAGGCACAAAATCTGAATTAGATGCAAGGGAGGATAGGCTCGTTTATATTATGTCTTTTTCAGAATATAGTTCTATCAAAAAATAAAGCGTAAAAAGCATGAGTTTGAAAAATTCTAAAAACACTTCAGAACCTTTGCAGTGAGAGGAAATGCTCGCTATCACGGCGCAATTGTGAACCTCGGGAAATTATCTGTTTTCGTTGTTCATAAAAATGGGGAGTTATACTGGACTGAAAGTCTCGGAACTGCTTCGTTTACGAGTTTGTGATGTAAAAGATAAACAGGAAATTGAAATTATTAGGAATAAAAAAGTTCAAATTATTAAATTGCATAAGGAACTCCAATCTGTTTTAATTGAATATATATGTACTTTAAAGAATCAAAGTGATGAAAATTGATTATTTGCGAATAAGTCAGGAAAACAAGTCAGTAGGCAATACATAAATCAACAATTCAAAAAAATTAAGTTAAAATCTGGCTTGGATATTAGCAGCATCACAACAGGAAGTCTCGTTAAAACATTCTGTTTACATATATTTAGTAGAAACCCGATTCCAACTACGTTGATTCTTTTGTCAAAAAGACTTGGACATTCTTCTTCAACCTATACACGCCAGTGATTAGATATTCATGAATTCGGTACTATTTATGATACACTATAACAATAAAAGCCTGATTTTTTTGAAATTCTTGAGTTATTCTATAAAATTTAGAGGCAATCTTGGCTATAAAAATTCACACCCTTATTCACACCCCAAAAAAAATGACCACTGTAAATATTTGATTTTCAGTGGTCATTTTAACAATTCCGCTCTCCCTCAAGGACTTGAACCTTGGACCCCCTGATTAACAGTCAGGTGCTCTAACCAGCTGAGCTAAGGAAGAATTTGAGACCGCAAAAGTAATAACATTTCGGAAATAAACAATATCTTTGCTCAAAAATTTTAATAATTATTTATCAAATGAAAATATTAGGAATTGGAAATGCGCTGGTAGACACAATGGTAAAGTTAGAAAACGACTCAGTGTTGAAAGATTTTAATTTTCCAAAAGGGAGTATGCAACTCGTGGAAAAGGAAGTTGTTGTAAAATTAAATGATGTTACTTCAAGGTTGAAAAAAAGTTTATCATCCGGAGGTTCTGTCGCAAATGCTATTCATGGACTTGCAAAATTAGGAATTCATGCAGGATATATAGGAAAAATTGGAGAAGATGATACAGGAAGAGCTTTTCAGAATGATATGAATAGCGTAGATGTAAATACTAAAATGCTGAAGTCTTCTTCTCTTTCAGGGCAAGCAATGGTTTTAGTAAGTCCTGATTCTGAAAGAACTTTTGCAGTGTATCTGGGTGCAGCGATTGAGTTATCGGCAGACGATTTAAAATCTTACCTTTTTGATGGCTTCGATTTATTGATGATTGAAGGTTATCTGGTACAAAATCATAATCTTATTTTACAGGCTGCAAAAATGGCCAAATCTAAAAATATGAAAATTGCTATTGATTTAGCTAGTTATAATGTAGTTCAGGATAATCTCGATTTTATTAAAAACTTAGTTAAAGAATTTGCCGATATTGTATTTGCTAATGAAGAAGAAGCAAAAGCATTTACCGGAAAAGAGCCTGAAGAAGCATTGAATGATATTGCCTCTGTTTGTGATATTGCTGTTGTAAAAATTGGAAAAAATGGCTCAATGATTAAAGCCGGAAATAATACATATAATGTTGGAGTTATTTCTGTAGAAAGTAATGACACAACAGGAGCCGGCGATTTGTATGCATCGGGATTTTTATACGGATTAGCAAAAGGTCTGGGTCTCGAAAAATGCGGCAAAATCGGAGCAATTTGTTCAGGAAATGTTATTGAGGTTGTTGGTTCTAAAATGGACGAAGCCCGCTGGTCGAAAATCAGAAATATGATCCGTGAAATTGAAAAATAATCATGGATTTATTATTCCCCGATACATGGAAAGATTACGAGCTTCTTGACTCGGGAGGCTTTGAAAAGTTAGAGCGTTTTGGGCAATACATTACGATCAGACCAGAACCACAAGCAGTGTGGGATAAAATATGGACAGACGAAGAGTGGGAAAAAAAGGCGCATGTGAAATTTATCCCTCAATCAAGTTCTTCGGGGATTTGGAAAAAAATCAAACCCATGCCTGATCAATGGACGCTTCGTTATAAAACTGATAATATAGATATCAGCTTCCGCCTTGGACTTACTTCTTTTAAACATGTAGGAATTTTTCCGGAACAATCTGTTAATTGGGAATATATTGCCGATTCTATAAAAAAAATTAAAAATCCCGCACCTAAGTTTTTAAATTTGTTCGCTTATACCGGTGGTGCTTCAGTTGTGGCAAAGCAGGCCGGTGCTGATGTTCTGCATGTTGATTCGATTAAGCAGGTGGTAACATGGGCGCGCGAGAACATGGAGCTTAGCAGACAGAAAGACATCCGCTGGATTGTTGAAGATGCGATGACTTTTGTAAAACGAGAACAAAAGAGAGGAAGCAAATATCAGGGAATAATTTTAGACCCGCCTGCATTTGGTCATGGACCTAAAGGTGAGAGCTGGAAATTGGAAAGAGATATCAATGAAATGATAAAAATAGTTTGCAGTTTGCTCGATCCCAAAGAACATTTTTTTATTCTTAATACTTATTCATTAGGATTTTCTGCAATTATCCTCGAAAATCTTCTTCGCTCAAATATTAATAAAAACACTAAATTAAAGTTTGGAGAACTCTATATACCGTCAAACTCCGGAAATAAATTACCTCTTGGAATTTTTGCAAGATTCTGCAATTGCTGATTCTATCAATATTGATAATCCCTGTATCTTGCTACCTGAATAAGAAAAATCAAAAGAGAAAATAAAAAAACAGAACCAAAAATTACAAGCGAATATACAAGATTAGTAAAGATAAAAGAATCCCCTGTTCTGTTTGAAATAATACGAATTACAGCATCTTTATAGAGGTAAGTGTTTTTTAACGGTACATAAATGTATTCGTAATTAACAATTTTATTATCTACTTCAATATTTAAAATCTGCCTGTCTTTTGTTGAAATGGCTTTTTGAATATATTCAATATGCGAATTATCTAAAACCACATCTTTGCTCAAAGAAAAGGGGGTGTCAGCAGCAATAAAAAAGTCAACGGATACAATGCCATTATTATTTTTGGAAAAATCAGCAAGTCGTTTTTTTATGAAATTAACCGTTTCATCAGCAGATTTTGAATAAAGACCAATTTCAATCAGGTATTTTCCATCTTTAGTTGGCTGGTAGCAATATTTTTTCAATCGCTTAGTGGAGGCCTCAATTGTGAAGCGTTCGCTGACAAAACTACCACCGGTAAACATATTTTTAAGCATTGTTTTATGTTTTTCTCCAAACTGAAAAAGATTAATTCCCTTGTCTTTTTCAAAAGTAGTATTTACAACTACACCCAACGTGTCAATAATATAGATGTCTTCATTTGCTTCGTCCATACCCATAATTTTTCTGAGATAAGTCAGATTTGCTTTGTGCAGTCCAAAAAGTTTTGGATAAAAATCATTAACCAAACGGTCGCTGTAGTTTTTCAACCTGCTCTCTGCCTCGCTTTCAATCATGCTGAGCGCAAGATCCTGAAATTCGACAGCGCTTACAATCTCAGTAAAAATGTCTTTGTTTTTCGATTTGTTAGAAAAAGATGTATAATCTTGAAATTTATAAAAATTATAAAAAGCAAGAACAATTAAGGTTATAAGCAATGGAAAAAAAATACTTATAAAGACTTTTTTTATTACAATGCCTTTTTTTATTGTTGCCATTCGTTTTGTTTTAAAATTGCAGGTGTAAAAATGGTAAAAATATTAATAACTTATGTCGTGCAAAATGTTTTTTTTTAATTAGTCGGAAGTCCGAAGTCGAAAGATGCTTTGCTTTCAGGTCTTCTGTCTTCTGTCTTCCGGCTTTTGACTTCTGGCTTTTGACTTCTTCCTCAATTTGCACAATATCAGTTTTACAACATATTCTTTTATTATCGTGAAAAAATCAGCATACATCCTTTGTGTTGTTCTGAAAAAATTCCATTGTTGTAAACCAGATTTCCATTAACAAATGTATGCGTTACTTTCGAGTTAAACGTAATCCCTTCAAAAGGCGACCAGTTACATTTATATAAAATATTATTTTTTTCTACAGTCCATTTTTTTTGCATATCTACAAGGACAAGGTCTGCCTTAAATCCTTTGCGAATAAATCCCCTTTGCTGTATTTTAAATATTTCTGCGGGTGTATGACACATTTTTTCAGCAATTTTTTCAAGACTGATTTTATTTTGATGATAAAGCTCAAGCATTACCGTCAAAGAATGTTGCACCAATGGTCCGCCCGACATTGCTTTAAAATACGATGCATCTTTTTCTTCTTTTGTGTGGGGTGCGTGATCGGTTGCTATAACGTCAATCCTGTTATCCAGAACTGCACAAAGTAATGCGTCCCTGTCTTTTTTTGTTTTTATAGCAGGATTCCATTTTATCCGCACACCATATTTTGCATAATCAGATTCATCAAACCATAAATGATGCACACATACTTCTGCTGTAATTCTTTTTTGAGAAGATGGAATCGTATTTAAAAAAAGATCAAGTTCTCTGGCTGTTGAAAGATGCAGCACATGAAGTCTTGTATTGTATTTTTTGGCAAGTTCAACAGCAAAAGAAGAGGACTTAAAACATGCTTCTTCGCTTCTTATTATTGGATGGAATTGCATGGGAACATTTTCTCCGAATTGCTCTTTGTATTTTAATATGTTTTGTTGAATGATGTTTTCGTCTTCGCAATGAGTTGCTATCAGCATTTTGCTTTTTGAAAAAATGTGTTCGAGTGTCTGAACATTATCTACAAGCATATTTCCTGTTGAGGAACCCATAAATATTTTTATTCCGCACACATGTTTTGAATCTGTAGCAAGTAGCTCGTCTATATTGTCGTTGGTTGCGCCGAAGTAGAAGGAGTAGTTTGCAAGCGATTTTTCTGCTGCTAATGAAAATTTATTTTCAAGTTCTTTTTGAGATGTTGTCTGAGGTTTTGTATTGGGCATTTCCATGAAAGAGGTTACTCCACCTGCAATGGCTGCTTTTGACTCTGTATAGATATCCCCTTTATGCGTGAGTCCCGGTTCGCGAAAATGAACCTGATCGTCTATAATTCCGGGAAATAAATACAAGCCGCTTGCATCTGTTATCTCTGAATTCTCCATCAAAGAAGTCGGAATCTGATTTTCAAAAATATCTTCTATGATATCACCTTTAATAAAAACGCTTCCTTTAAAAATTTTGTTTTCATTAACTATTGTAGCGTTTTGTAAAATTTTCATGGATAATTTTTTTTCAAAAATAAGGAAAATTGTTAAATGAAAGTTAAATATAAAATTGTTGGGAAAAACTGTAGTAGTTTTGTTAAAAATTCAGAATTATGAGAACAAAAAATTATCTTTTCGTTATGGTTTTTATTTGTACCGCTTTGTTTTTTTTACCTGCAAATGTATACGGGCAAAAGAAAAAAAATGAAGATACAATAAAAATTAAAACTTCTGCAATTTGTGGTATGTGTAAAACCCGCATCGAAAAAGCAATGGCTTTTGAAAAGGGCGTTAAGGACGTGAGTCTTGATGATAAAACAAAAGTACTAACGCTTGTATACAAGCCTTCAAAGACAAACCCCGAAACCTTGCGAAATGCTGTTACAAAGATTGGCTACGATGCAGATGACAAGCCCGCAGATCCTGTTGCATACGACAAATTACCTCCCTGTTGTAAGAAAGGGAACGAAGCACATTAAAATTGTATTTTACAATGAAAGTGGGTATCACATTACGAATACCTACTCTCCTTTATCGCCAGCAAACTGGTCTGAAGGATTTTTAAAAAGAACATTAAATGTCGTAAGACTTCCATAACAACGTGTAATGTATTGCTGGCAATTTACCTTTTCTTCATCGGTCATATTGCTCGCATTAACACGCTGTTCGAGTGTTCTGAGCCTATCACGAATCATTACAATTTTATGAAAAAATACGTCCATTGGAATTATTTTTTCTTTAAGATTTTTATCTCCGGGCTGTAGTAATATTTGCCCCCCGGACCATTTATTACCTAAAGGAACCGTTTCCTGAATGTCTGAAAATCTCTGAATAATTTTTGTCAGACTTTTTTCTATATCTTCTAAAGACACCAAATCCTCTGAAGGTTCTACTGCATCAAAAATTTCAAAATCGGCAGCAAAATCTTTGCTGATGACTTTTGTTCCGTTCTCATAAAATGTAATAAGATAGGAGTCTGTTTTTACCTGAATAATAACTCCCATACCAAACTGCTTGTGTTTAATTCTTGATCCGATTCCTAATTCCTGCATATTTTTTATTTTAGTTTTGCATTAATAATTCAATAAATGATTGGTGGAGTAGGAGTAGCCTGCCAGACCTGCTTGCATCAGGCAAGCTGCGTCAAGCAGGCAGGGAGTAAGAATTTTGTGCAATAATTCCTAATTCGTAATTCGTAATTCCACCTCAAATCCATCCATTCCATTGATAGTATCCTAAAGCCACAAGTTCGCGCAGGCAGATAATTTCAAGCTTCAGGTAGTTCCAGAAATTATAGCGAAGCCCAATACTGCTGCCTACATCGGGAATGTATTTCTTTCCCCCTATTTTTTTTGTTTTATAATTCAAATTTGCCGTTGTGTTGGTTTCAAAAGCAGGGCAAGCGCCAATAAGTTTGTATCCGACCTTGCGAAAAGTTAATACGGATCGTAAAACGTGCTCGGGAGATGTTACAATTAAGATTTTTGAAGAAAAAGTTTGCGGAAAATGTTTGGACAAAGCAAGGCACTGGCTTCTTGTGTTAGTTCCGTGCAATTCAAACTGAATTTTTCTTCCGGGAACTCCCCGCAGCATTAATTCTTCTTTCATTTTACGAATCGAATTCGTATCAAACTGATGAAGAATAACTATTTCAGCATTGGGAAATTCTTTATATGATTCTGCGGCAAAATACAGGCGCATCAGGTTTTCATCACTGGGCATGCCATTTCCCCCCAGCATGATAATATAATCGGGCTTAAAATGATACGCACTCAAAGAAGTCCCCATCCAGTGTCGCAGCCAAAAAGGGTAAGGCGTTAGCGCAATAATACAAGACAGAAAAAAGTACACTCCAACTGTAATAAAAAAAGTTCTGATTATATGTTTAATTGTCGCCATTTAAAATGCAAAGATATGTTTTCCTTGGAAAAAAATATCAATTTTTATTTCATTAATTGTTAATTAATTATGTATTTTATTTGATATTTTATTGGATAATAACAGAATTTTGCATTATTTTTGTAATATGAATTCGGTTTATCGAATATTGAAATTTAATTTAATTTTTTAAGCGATGGTAAGAACAATTAAACTTCTCGTGTTTTTGGCAGTATTGTCTATGTCTTTTAATATTTATGCCAAATCAAAACTTATTATTCAGTCAAAAGACGACATTCGTCAGTTAACATTGCTGAATAAAAAAACAAATAAAAAGCAATCAATTTCAACATGGAATAAGACCGGTGGCGGATTTCTTATTGAAGTTGATAATCTGACTGATATTTATCTTGAAACGGAAAAAACCTCTATTTTCAGACTTTTCAGTTTAGAGAAAAAATTGTCAACAAAATGGATTGAAATATCAAAAGGCAAGAGCATTTCTTTGCAGGATTGTTTCACAAAACATAAAGGAGATGCGCTTTCTGATAAAGATATGCTCAAGTCTGCAAGCGAGTTTTTGGTTTCAAATTATATGGGAAATCCAATGTATGAAGAAACAACAGCCCTCAGAGGAAATGAAGACAAATTGACATTTTCAGATAAAAATTCCAAAGAGTTTTTTAATAAAGATGAAATCGAAATTAAATGGGATACCAAATTAAAAATTCGTCATATATATATTGTAGATATTACTGCTCCGACTATAATTTGGAAGTCTGAAAATTATCCAAGCACTACTTTAAATATTGAGCAGATAAAAAATGATTTGAAAAAACCTCTTGAGTCTGGTCATCAGTACCAAATAAACATAGTTCTTGAAAATCCGCACGACGCAAATATGGAGGGAGAAAAATATTCGTTTGAATTTGCTCTGAAACCTTTAATTTTTAACACTAAAAACGACCCTGCTTATTTTCTTGCAAAGGATTCAATAAATATTGAGTGGAAAACGAAACTGAATATTAAAAAAATATGCCTGAAAAGCCTTGTCGATAATAAAATTATTTGGGAACAGCAAAATTATACCGCAAGCAAAGTAACTTTTGATAAAATGAAAGCAGACTTAAAAGGCGAAATCAATCCCAAAACACGTTACAATCTTATAATTGACCTTGAAGACACAAATAAAAATACAGTTCAATATGTTTATAACTTTGAGGTAATTTTAAACGATATGGAATTCAAAGACCTGCTTAACTTTATTAATGCCAAATAGCACAAAAAATTAAAAAGAAGAAGGGGCGAACAGCCCCTTTTTTCATGAATCAACACTCGTGAAATGTACAATCGTTCCATGGAACGATTCTGCATAGAACGATTCCGCATGGAACGATTTTGCAATCCTATGGAATGATCTTCCTCCCTAAAAAAAAGAATATTATAATTAAACCACTTAAAAAATGTTGTTTATATAAAATTTATTATATTCGCACCTTATTTTTTTATTGTATTTTTAAGTTTAAAATACATTAAACTTTGAACATTAAACATTAAACTTTGTTATGGCAACTTTACAAAAAATCAGAAATCGCGCCGGGCTTTTAATTGCAATCGTTGTTGGACTTGCTTTGTTTGCATTTGTTTTAGGAGATATGCTTCGATCAGGGTCTTCTTTAACCCGTGAATCAGATCTTGAAATAGCAAAAGTAGCAGGCAAAACGCTTATGTATCCCGATTATGTAAGAAAAGTTGAAGAAATTGCAGAAATTCAGAAACAAAATTCCGGAAGCGCCGCATTAGATGAATCAATGATGGATATGATCAGGGAACAGACTTGGGATTTGCTTATCAGGCAAATGGTAATGGAAGATGAGTACAAAGAAATTGGTCTTTCTGTCAGTTCCGATGAATTGTATGATATGTGTACCGGAAGAAATATCCATCCTCAGGTAAAGCAATTATTTACAGACCCGAATACTGGCGTTTTTGATACATCAAGAGTTGTTTATTTTCTTAAAAATATGGAACAGGATCAAACAGGAAAACAAAAAGCTTACTGGCTTTTCGTTGAAGATGCATTGATGCGCGACCGAATTATGAGTAAATATAATATGCTTATCAAAAAAGGCTTGTATGTAACTTCCGAGCAGGCAAAAAATGAAGCTGCCGAGAAAAATACAAAAGTGAATTTTAAATTCGTTGCTCAGAATTTTAATCTTATTTCAGACAGCGCAATTAAAATAACAGATGCAGATATAAGCGCTTATTACAATAAAAATAAACATAAATACGAACAGGAAGCTTCACGCGATATAGAATATCTTACTTTTGATGTAGTTCCCAGCCCGGAAGACATGAAAAATGCAGCAGATGAAATTAATAGTTTGTTTGCAGGTTTTGAAAAATCAACAGAGCCTAAACAATTTGTTGCTCTGAATTCTGATTCTCCGCTTGATGAAGCTTTTTATTCAAAAGGTAAATTAGCACCGGAAATAGATTCTGTTTTATTTGATGCGAAAGAAGGCACTATGTATGGACCCTATATGGATGGTACTAAATATAAAATTGCTCGTCTT
>Ga0208863_1001359_pt1 | contig 15845 bp, 10 predicted proteins | sample RifOxyD3_FD_184040 | JGI IMG/M metagenome (GOLD analysis project Ga0208863, IMG submission 184040) | Soil microbial communities from Rifle, Colorado - Rifle Oxygen_injection D3 (SPAdes) | ecosystem: Environmental > Terrestrial > Deep subsurface > Rock core/Sediment | place: Rifle, Colorado...
GGCTTGTGTCCGTAATATTCCGTAGCGATTTGTTCGAAGCCAAATTCTTCCGGCGGGCAGCATTCCCACAGAAACTCCACATCGATGTCAGCTGCCAGCGTCTCGGCCTGAGGTATAAAGTCGGCCATGTCCGGTTGGGTAAAGTGCAACATCACGTTGGCCGCTTTGATCTTGCTGCGTTTGCCGGACAGGCTCTCGATCTGCAGTGAGGTGGTATTGTCGGCCATGATGCTGCCGACCTTAAAGCTGCCGTCTTCTTCGTAAAGGATATTCATGGATGCGTGGGGAAAAAATTGGCACAGATTATAACAGTTCGGCCATCAGCAAACGGTTTGCCGCAGACAACAAAAAAGCCGACTTGCGTCGGCTTGTTGTGAGACCGGAACAGCTTTACTTCTGGCTCAGCGCCCATTTCACGAGCGTTTTGATGCTCTCGTCGCTAACCGATTGGGGTGTGGGAGGCATAGGCATGCCACCGAAAGAGCCTTTGCCGCCATTGCGTACCTTGGTTTCCATTTTGGCCTGCGCGTCCTTGTCGTCCTTGTACTTGGCGGCGACGTCTTTCATGGAGGGGCCGACAGATTTGCTGGCTACAGCGTGGCAGGCGGAACAATTACTTTTTTTGAATAGTGTTTCTCCATCTTCCGCAGCGAATGCGCTGGCAGAAACGGACAGGGCAGCGGTTAAAGCGATGACATAACGAAGTTTCATAACGGTCTCCTGGGGGTAAAAAAACGATGTGCGAATTGTACACTTAACAACTTCTTAATAAAGCTGTGCGCCACACAGACGCAAGCATAGACCATTCTTCCTGTGCATGGTTCCGTGAAGAACTCCGCAGCTTCAGGGCGCAACAAAGCTTATCGCTAGTCCGAGAAAAGCTGCCACCAGCGCCTGCGGTTGTTGGGCACAGGCGCGTGAATCTCGACGGGCGAAGGCTGCGCGGTACTGAGTATCCAGTGCGGCGGAGTAGGTGTGGCGTTGTGACTGCACGAAGAACCCAGCGTGCTCGGATCATAGACTTTGATCAAAGTGGGGTGCTCGACATGGTCAACATAGACTATGCCGCAGTAGTGGTAGTCATGTTCATGCCGTAACAGTGTGTTCAGTGCATCAATGCGGACCACGAGTTCGTCGCCGCCCAGCGGTGTGTCTGGCAGGGTTTCTCCCAGTTGATAGAAGAACCACTGACCTCTTTTGACGTGCTCCCACAGCACATCTAGCTGTTGCCATTGCAGGATGCCGTAAAAGTTTCCTTTCAGGCGAGCATGAAAAGCTTCTGCAGCGAGGTTATCCATCATATTTTCGTCATTTGTCATGATGTCAGCCCACTGTGAGCATACGTTAATTAATGAGGTGTATTCACGTTCGAAGTGCAACAGCCGCTGGTTGCTTGGTGTAACGTATTTCCACCCCGAAGAATACCTCGTGCGGGGTTCTGAATCCAAGCACTTTTCGAGGCCGGTGGTTAAGTTTCTCAACCGCCGCCAGCACTTGTGCCTCGGTAATGACGTAAGCGTCCGGCCGCCCCACCTTGATTGCGTAAGCGTAAGCTAAGCGCATAGCGCCCACTTGATTTCTGGTGGGCGCTTTCATGGATTTATCTCATCCAATTCGCTGTCGGCGGATACCCGTGTGAGGACAAATACAAATAGGCTCTTTGTACGTAAGCGCACAGATAACAACCCCCGGAAGGATTAACCTGCCTCAGGCAGTTGACACCGTAGAACTAGCCGCTAAAGCGCGCAGCTATTGAGGTTCAGTCTGTCAGGGAGAGTCGCCAAATGAATGAAGCCAAAAGACGCGCAAAACAGGCCATCGTCAAACGCATGGAGCCGATGGTTGTCGATACGCCGGGCGGACGAATTTGTGATCAAGCCCGGACGCCATTCAATAACGGTTTTATGGCAAAAATCGTTCCGATGAAAATCTGCCATGTATCGCTCTAGCCTTATCAACTCAAACTTTCGCACTATCCTGTGCGGCTTATGCTGTGGCGTATGTCTCATCGCACCGCAACTCAGCTGGGCAGTCGGCACCCCTTCCGGCACCATCATTTCCAATAGCGCGACACTAAGTTATGTGATCGCCGCCACTCCCCCGTCCACTATGACCAGTAACACCGTATCGTTCATGGTGGACAAAAAGGTAAATTTGATCGTTGCCGAAGTCAGTGGATCGACCACCTCAGTGAGCAGCGGACAAACCGGTGCAGTGACCACTTTCTCCGTCACCAATTTGGGCAACGATCCGCAAGGCTTTAAGTTAACGGCCGCATTGGCTTCGGGCAACCCCGCAGGCGCACCCCCGTTCGCTGCCAATAACTTCAGCGCAACCGGATTGGCTGTCTTTGCAGATACCAACAATAATGGCATTTATGAGCCACTGATCGATACCGCCACGTCGATTCTCAGCCTGGCCGCAGCGGTTTCCCGAAACGTGTTTATCGTTGGCAACATCCCGGCAACCACGCTTGACGGTCAGCAATCGGTGGTCAGTTTGGCTGCCACAGCCGTTGTGCCCACCACGATGGCTGCTTTAATCGCCACAGTGGGAGTGAATACCGTAAACGTCGATATTGTGTTCGAAGATAGCGCAGGCGTAGCAGCAGGCGACATCGCACGCGATACCAGGCATTCCGCGTACGCCGCTTATCTCGCCAGCGGCGTGAGTTTGGCGTTAAACAAGTCAGTTGCCAGTGTGCTGGATCCGAAAGGCACGGCGATACTGATGCCAGGTTCCGTGATGACTTATCAGATTGTGGCAATATTTTCCGGCCTGGGTACCGCGACCAATCTGATGATTACCGACCCTATGCCCGTCAACACCACTTACGTGCCGGGGAGCATCGTGGTGGACGGCGTCATTAAGACCGATGCGGTGGATGCCGACACTGCCCAGTTCATCACCGCCACCCAAACCGTTTCTGTTTCGCCGGGGAATGTTGCCGCTCCGGCGAGTATTGTCATCACATTTCGCGCAACGATTAACTGATTATTAGGAGTCTGCCATGCGTATTTGCCATTTATTGCTCACCGCCAATCTGCTCATCCTGCTGGGCGGGTTTTCGCTGCCTGCGCATGCTGCGGGCGGCAGCATCAAAGTAAAAAGCGTGGCCGAAGTCGAAATTGCCGTGATTGGCAAGGATGGCAAAAAGGAGCTCAAGCGCAGCTCCCCCGACAAGGCCGTTCCGGGCACCGAGATGATTTTCACCAACACGTTCGAAAACGTCAGCAATAAAACAGCGAGCGACATTGTCATCGACAACCCGATTCCGGCCAACACCGAGTACAGGGCGGACAGCGCGTTTGGCAAGGATTGCACCATCCTTTTCTCAGCGGATGGCGGCAGGATGTTTGGCGCAGCGGAAAACCTCAAAGTCAAGGGCGCGGACGGCAAGCAGCGAAATGCGCTGCCGGGCGAATACACGCACATCCGCTGGATCTATAAAGGCCAACTGGTCGCCGGTAAATCCGGCGAAGTCGGTTTTCGCGCAGTGATCAAATAGACAGTCTAGGCATGAATGTTTCGTATTCGAATTACATCGGGCGTTATTTGATGCCTGAACCCATGACGGATCCACCTTGGATTTGTTTGCAAGTTTCCGGGTAGGGCACACCGATTAGAGACATCCCCAGATGAACAGAAAAACTTGGCAGCAACACTATAATTAGGAGAATAAAAATGAAAAAGCATAATACGAGCAGCCCTCCCAGGCTCGCCGCACTGATGAAACTACTGCTGGCCGGTGCGGCATTGTTCGGGTTGGTTTCACAAAGCGCGCTGGCGGTCGGCACGCCATCCGGCACCCTCATCAGCAACATCGCCACCTTGGCTTACTCAGTGGGGGGGGTAGCACAAACCGACATTGGCTCTTCATTGACCGGCAATACTGCTGGTGCGGGAACAGCCACGACGTTCGTGGTCGATAACAAAGTCAATCTCTCCGTAGTGGGCGGAGGCGTCACAACGGTGACTCCCGGGCAAGTTGGTGGTGTAAACACTTTTATTGTTACCAACCTGGGTAACACGGTGCAGGATTTTGCACTTGCGCCGGCCAACAATATTACCGGTATCGTGTTGGCGCCCAATACCGACAACTTTGACGGAACTGGCTTAATCGCGTTTGTTGATACCAATGCCGACGGAATATTGGATGCAGGTGAAAAACAATACATCGATGAGTTGGCGCCCGGAGCCTCGGTAACCGTGACGGTGCTGACCACTATTCCTGTTGCACAAATCAACGCCGATATTTCTATCGTCAATTTACTCGCAACGGCACGGGCAGGTGGATTGGCTAATACTCAAGGCGCTGCCCTGGTCAACAGCGGCGTGAACACGATAGGCGTGGTGGATGTGGTGTTTGCCGACACCGCAGCGGGAACGGATGATCTGGTGTTAAATGCAAATCATTCTGCCCGTGCCACTTACAAAGTGGTCACAGCGACATTGAGTGTAATGAAGACCGTCACACCCATTTGCGACCCGGCTAACGGCAACGTCAATCCGAAAAACATCCCCGGTGCAGCGGTGCGTTATGCCATCACTATCGCTAACGTCGGTGCGGCAGCCGCTACCCTGACATCATTGAGTGACGCACTGGATGCTGCGCTTTTGATTGATCCAAAGCTGAATAGTGGTGCTTTGCCTGCCACTAATTGCGTGTCTGGCAACGTTGCGAATACACTTTCCGCTTCCGGGTTTGGTGCAGTAAGGGGTGCGGGGATTGGTCCCGGTACACTCGGCGTTGCGGCTGACGCAACAACAGCGGGTGCAAGTATCGCAGGACAAGTGATTACCATCCTTTATGGCACGTTGACCAGCACATCTTACGGTGCAGCAAACGCATCGCTGGCCGCAAATAGCTACATCACGGTTTATTTCAACGTGTTTGTGCAATAAGTATTGAGATAAAACGTGCTTGATTATTTGATAATCAGCGCATCCCTGACCCGTAGGGTTCGCCGTGCGGCAGGGGATGTCTTTGGCAGCTTGGCCGCAAGGCCAGCCCGCCTTTTACTGTGCACTTCGGGTGTGCAGCAAAAGGCGTTTGCGTTCGCAACACTGATCGGCCTGTCCGCAGCCACCTTTGCGGCGACTCCGCCGAACAGCCCGATCACCAATATCGCCACCGCCAGCTACAGTGTCGGCGCAGCCAATTTAACCGCCACCAGCACGGTAGCGGTGAATACCGCCGCGTGTCTCGATGTCGGCCTCAAGATCGAGTTATTGCAATACATTACGCCTGCTGGCGCTGCCCTGGCACCCGTCGGTACCAGTATCGAGAGGGTGCAGCCGACCGGGTATGCACCGGGGGGTGCGCTCGCCGGGCCGTTTGTTCTGTTGGCCTATCCAACCCTGCTGGGCAACCCGGCGCCCACACTGCTGCCTGCCGATTTATTGCTCGCCCCGATGAACGATGCGGCGGGCAAGCCAATTGCCTCATACGCGCGCAATGAGCCGATTTTTGTTCGCGTAGTGAGCTACGACTCGAACATCAATCCCGCCGTAGCCGAACAGATATCGATAACATTAACCACCAACAGCGGCGACAGCGAAGTGTTGCAACTGACCGAGACGGGTCTGTCCACCGGGGTGTTTGTGGGCTCAGTACAGTCGGTATTTGCCGCAATCGGCACGGCGCCGACCCCCAATGACGGCAAGATCACCATTTCGTCGCATAACGAGACCCTCACTCAGGTATATAACCATCCTAATTGCACCAGCGGCGCGAATATCGCCACCTCCAGCAGCGGGCTGATCGACCCTTACGGGATCGTGTTCGATTCGGCAAACGGTGCACCGGTTAACGGTGCCGCGCTCACCAAGATCAATATGCTCACCGGCCTGCCGGCCACGGTGTATTGCGACGATGCGGTTACCGTGCTGCCGCAACCTGTCATTTCCGGTCAGCCGACAATATGCGATACCACGATGGCGGCAGGTGGATACCACTTTCCGCTGGTGCTGGCAGGGAACTACAGAATCGTTGTCACTCCGCCGCCGGGGCGCATTTTCCCCTCATCTGTGCCGGCAGCTACCCTACCCGTTACCATCGGTGTACCCCCGGTGGCGTCAGTCATCCTGGGTAACCCGGGCATTGTTCCAGGCGGATCGTATGGCGGTGTATTTCCCGTTTGGGGGACTTCGCTGAGAATAGATATTCCGGTAGATACTGTAAGCACTGCGTTGACTATCCAGAAAGCCGCCGGCAAAGCTGTGGTCGGCACCGGTGAGTTTATGCCTTACACCCTGACGATAACCAACAACAGCCCCACCTTACCTATGACAGGCGCACTGATTGCCGACCATCCTCCGCCCGGTTTCCGCTATCAAAAAGGTTCTACTCGCCTGAATGGCGTGGTCATGTCTGATCCGCTGATCGCGTTGGACGCACGCACCCTCACTTTTACACTCAACATCGCACCGGCCGCAGTGGCCACGCTGCGCTATGTGCTGGAAGTCACCCCCGGAGCGCACGTCGGTACGGCGGAAAATACGGCTGCTGCGACCGGCGGATTCGTCTCCAATACGGCGCGTGCCAGCGTACTGGTGCGTGAAGACTTGTTCCGCAACAAGACCATTCTGATTGGCCGCGTGATCGATGGCTCGTGCGACGACAAGGTGGACAACGATGCCAAAGGCTTAGCCGGTGCACGCGTGGTATTGCAGGATGGCTCCTATATACTGACCGACAAGGAAGGTCGCTGGCATATCGACAATCTGCGTGCCGGCACCCAGGTCGTGCAGCTGGATCTGGATTCCTTGCCCAGTGATTACGAAGTGGACGACTGCGAACATAACAACCGCTTTGCCGGACGCCTGTATTCGCAATTCGTCAACCTGCGCCCCGGCAGTTTGTGGCGCGCTGATTTCCACGTACAGAAAAAGGCAGTCATCGCACCGCGCCTTGCGCAAACACTGAGTGCAAAATCAGACGGTGACAAGATAACGGTGTCATTAGCGTTGCTCAGCAGTACCAAAGTGACGGGCTATTCGGCCACCGTAATATTGCCGGAAGCGGGTAAATACGTGCCCGGCAGTGCTACGCTGAACGGTGGAAAAATAGCCGATCCGGAAGTCGCCGGCAGCGCGCTGACTTTTCGCAGTCAGGTGCATCCGGAACATTGGCAAGACCAATATCTGTTCGACGTGACTGACACAGTAGCGGGCGAGGATATCAAATCGCTGGTGCGCTTCACGCCGGCGGATCGTCCTGTGCAGAATTTGCCCATCGCCCAAATCGCTTTGACCGGCAAATCACTGAACATTGCGGAAACCTTTGCACAAGTTAGCGCCGGGGCCGTAAATACCAAACCGGCGGAGACAGTCGGTGAAGATGATCCGACGCATCTGATAGAAATATTGCCTTACGACGAAGCGTGGCTGGCAGCAGCGCAGCCCGGTAACCAATGGTTACATCCTCAGGAGAATTTTCATCCTAACCTGCCGGTGATAAAGGTGGCGGTGAAGCACGATCCAAAACACAAATTTTTGTTGACCGTGAACAGCGTAGCGGTGAACCCGTTGCTGTTCGACGGCACGCAAATGAATGCGCAGCGCAGCGTGGCACTCAGCACCTGGAATGCCGTACCGGTCAAAGAAGGCGACAATAAAGCCGTACTGATAATCAACGATGAGCAGGGCAGAGAAGTCAGCCGCACGGCGCGTATCATCCATTATTCGTCGGCACCGGATCACATCGAATTCGTGCCACAACAATCACGCCTGATCGCCGACGGCAAGACCCGCCCTATGATCGCAGTACGTTTTCTCGACAAAAACGGCGTGCCGGTACGGCGCGGCATCAACGGCGAATTTCAGTTGAACGAACCGTATCGCGCCTTTGACCGTCGCCTGGGCATCGACCGCGACCCACTGACCGGACAGGTCGGCGGCAAGGCACGATACGAAGTGAAGAGCGACGGTCTGGCGATGATCGAACTGGAACCGACCACACAATCCGGTGAGGCGATCCTTAATTTCCAGTTTAACAACCAGCGAAAGCAGGAGGTGCGCGCCTGGCTTGCAGCCTCACAGCGCGACTGGATACTGGTCGGTTTTGCCGAAGGCACGGTCGGACACAAAATCCTGTCCGGCAATCTACAGGCACTCCAGGAGGCCGACACCGAAAAACAATTGTTCGACAGCAACAAGCTGGCGTTCTACGCCAAGGGCAGCATCAGGGGCGACTATCTGTTAACCATGGCATATGACACCGCGAAGCAAACCGGTACCAAGCAGCTCAAGCAGGCCGTTGACCCCACCCAGTACTACACGCTTTACGCCGATGCGACCCAGGCCCGGTTCGATGCTGCCTCCGCCAGTCGTTTGTATGTAAAACTGGAACGCCGTCAGTTCTACGCGATGTTCGGCGACTACAACACCGGTCTGAGCGTCACCGAATTGTCGCGCTACAGTCGCACCATGAACGGCGTGAAGAGCGAATACAAAGGCGAAAAAATCGGCTACAACGCGTTCGCCAGCGTCACCTCACAAGCCTACGGCAAGGATGAGATTCCCGGCAACGGCACTTCCGGCGTGTACAAACTGTCGCGCGGCAACCTGATAATCAATTCCGACAAGATTCGCGTGGAAACCCGCGACCGCTTCCAGTCACAAAACATCGTCAGCACGCAAAGTCTGACCCGTTATCTGGATTACAACATCGACTATGCGCTGGGCACGCTGACTTTCCACGAACCGATTGCAACGCGCGACAGTAATTTCAACCCGACTTATATTGTGGCGGAATATGAATCGGCTGATCCCGCCGACAAGGCAGCCACCTTCGGTGGACGCGGCAGCTTTAAGCCGGGCAAGGGAACGGAAATCGGCGCAACCCTGATACGCGAAGGTACGGTGGGCGCGACCGGCGACCTGCAAGGCGTGGATGCTAGCTACCAGTTGGACGCCAATACCCGGCTGCGCGCCGAAGCCGCCACCACACGCCGCAATTTCGCCGGTGTTGCAGCAAGCGGCAGCGCGTGGTTAGGCGAACTGCAACATCACGAAGAGCAATGGGATGCCAAAGCGTATGTGCGCGAACAGGCTGCCGGGTTTGGCGTGGGTCAGCAAGCCGTCTCGGAAATTGGTATGCGCAAGATGGGGATGGATGGCCGGGTAAAACTATCCGACACACTGAGATTGCAAGGTCAGGCTTACAGGCAGGAGAACCTGTTCACCCAAGCTGCCAACAGCGTGCTGGAAGGACGCCTGAATCAAAAATTCAGCGATGATCTCAATGCCTATTACGGCGCGCGCAGTTCACAAGACAAGAGCGTCGCCGGCGACAAACAGAGCAAGCAGCTCATCGCAGGGGCTGCCTATACCATACCGGACAAAAAACTCAGCTTGCATGGCGCCGCCGAAATCGGCCCCGGCACGGCGAGCAGCGTCACCATGCCGGATCGCGTGATTCTTGGCGCCGACTATAAAGTAACGGAACAAGCCAGACTATTTGCAGAACAGGAATTTGCGCGCGGTGAACAAATTTCGGCCAACACCACCCGCGCCGGTGTGCGCACCCAACCGTGGACAGGCGGCGAGATGTCGGCCTCGGTGGGCAACAGCACAAATAACGATGCCGAACGCCTGTATACCAACCTGGGCCTGGTTCAACGCTGGCAAATCGACAAACAATGGCAAACCGACTTCAGCGTCGATCACAGCCAGACACTGCGCAACACCGCCGCACCGCTAAACCTCAATACACCGCTGCCATCAGGCTCGATGATAGGCGACTACTCCGCAGCATCGCTAGGCGCGGCCTACCATGACAGCCAGTGGAGCGGCAACGGACGCTTTGAAATTCGCAATGCCAGCATCGCTCAACAGAAAAACCTGCAAATCGGCATGCAGCACAACCTCGACACAGGCCGCGCCATGGCGGCCGGTTTCACCCTGCGCAATGCCAACGGCGCGACTGGCAGTACACGCGATGGCAATCTGCGTGTGTCGTATGCGCATCGCCCGAACGACAGCGCATGGGTGTGGTTTGAGCGTGCCGATTACATTACCCACTCCAGCCAGATAGCTGCATCAACGCTCAATGGCGCGAAGCTGGTGAACAACCTGAACGCCAACTACATGCCCAACCGCCACACCCAGATCGCGTTGCAATACGGTGCGAAATACGTACTGGATATCATCGACGGCACAGATTACAAAGGTTATACAGACCTGTTAGGCGCGGAGATCCGCTACGATTTGACGCATGATTGGGATATCGGTGTATTCGGTTCAATGATGCGTTCGATAAATTCCGGGGTGCGCGACTATGGCATTGGTGCATCGGTCGGCTACAACGTGATGGAAAATATCTGGCTGGCGCTGGGCTATAACGTGCGCGGCCTGAATGACCGCGATTTCACCGCCTCAGCTTACCGTGCCCGAGGTCTGTACCTCACGCTGCGCATAAAGGTGGATCAGGACACCTTTGGTCTGAACAAGGGCGATGAAACTACCCCTGCCATGAGTCATGATCCACTGTAATTCTGAGGAAAACTGCCTTATTTAAGGCTCTGTCGTAGTTGGCTGTTGATCACTACCCCATTGCATGAAAAAGCGATTTCACGCGGAGGCGCGGAGAACGCGGAGAAAGGCGACTTCTCACGAAATTACTTCTATCGCTAATGCCGTTGCGGCTTCCAGGCTGTATGACGAGATTTTCTCCGCGTTCTCCGCGTGAGTATGATTTTGATTTTGACCCTTTAACTGAGTTTCAACAGTTGAGCTTTATTTAATCTTCATTCTCAAGGACAGACTGAACGATGGATTGCCGCCGCCGCTCACCCCGTTAAAAACACCAGTTGGGTTGATTTTGACCCCCGTTACTGCGGAGTCGTACCCGGCGGCATCGGGCGCCACCAAATAGGTATAGGGTGCCCCACCACCCGCCTGATTAGAGTAGGTCACGTTGGCAGTCGTGTATGTCAGACCGCAGGCGGGCGCAGCACTGCAAGAAAATATCACAGGCGGATTGCTGCATAAAGTCGAGACGCACATACTCATATTGGCCGGAATCGGGTCGGTAAGCACCGTTGTATTATTGTCCGCAGCGCCATATCCACTATTCGTCACGGTAATGGTATACAACATCTCTGCTCCGGGCATGGCCTTGGGGTTGGTAGTAACATTTACCGGGTCGGAATAGGCAACCACCGATTTGGCGAAGGTGAGGGTTGGGAACAGTGAGATTGTGTTGCTATCCAGCGTCACGGTACCATTTCGCGCCAGAACTCTGCCCGAGACGTTTGCGCTGGTATTCAGGGTGATGCTGGTGAGTGCGATAATGGTTCCTTTGAACGCAGATGACACACCGAGCGTCGCGGAACTGCCAACCTGCCAAAACACGTTGCTTTGTTGGCCTCCATTGATTAACAGCATGGACGAACTGACCGCCGTCGTGAGCGTGCTCCCGATCAGAAACACCCAGACCGCATTGGCATTGCCTTGAGCATCGAGCGTCAGTATGCCGCTATTTTGAAGCGTAGACGAATAACAATAGACACCCGGAACGAGCGTCGCTCCGGCCAGATCCGTTGCACCCAAGGGGCCGAAATTGCAACCCTGCCCTGTCAGATTAGTATACGCAGCGGTGGCATCAATCTGCGCGTTTGCCGCAGTCACATCGGCCGGGTGTGTCGTTCCGCTCACTGTCATAGCAGAGCCGGTGATCGTGCCCGGCGATACACCCATATCGCCATTGATAATAGTAGTTCCTGTATTGGTCACCGTTGCGCCGCCCAGCACCGCGAAGCTACTCGCTACGCCCAGTGGTGGCGCAGTCGCAGCTAATGCGGCGTCAGTTAGCGCCAATGAAAACAGGATCAGTGCAGACAGCACGCCTATATTGTGCCGTCCTATGCCCGGAATCCTTTGAAGATATGAATGTTTCGACATACTCATCATCCTGTTGCCTTCCCTTTTATGAACCTGAATCCTGTTCATCTCAGTTGTATATCGCCTAACAATCCAAGTAATCCAGCGATACCAGCGGACCCAGACTTAACGCTGCATGCATGACAGCATCCTTGTGCAAAGTTAATCCCGGAAAATGATACCCCCTTTGGGGCGGAATGCTCTGTGCTACAACGCACGAAGCAAGGTATACCAGAGGCAAGTCTGGAAATTCAGTGGTGAATTCAAAACTTAGGAGCCATCAAATAATTACGTGTACTTCTATGTTGTGGCAAAGTGTGCGGATTGGTGGATGAGGTAACTCGTCTCGTAGTGGTAGTGGCCTGTTTAGCAACGAGTGCTGATTGCGGAAAATGAATATTGGGGGTCGATTCTCAGGTCGCTATCCTCTCCGTCGTGGGTACACGCATGTCGCGAACGTCCGCAATCCGGCAAGCTGAAAATTATTCTGGCGAAAACGCCAACGACGGATTTTTGCCGTGCAACAATGAAAAACGTGAGCGGGTGCGTGCCATTTGTAGTCGGTCGATGAGTAAAATACCCAGCAAGAAAGCTGAACTCGCGATCAATTAATTTACTTTTCTTTAACGTAATGGTTGGTGGAAAAATTCTTTCGCCAGGACTCTATCCAGCCGGGCAGGTCGGCAGCAGGCATCGGCTTGGCGATAAAATAGCCTTGGGCGATATCGCACCCCGCTTTACGCACAAAGTCCCAATCAGCCTGGTCTTCCACTCCTTCCGCAACTGCCTCCATTCCCAATTGTTTTGCCAGGCCGAGACTGGAATCGAATATTGCCTTAAGTTTTTTGTTGTTCCATGCGCCACGCACGAAGCTTTGATCGATCTTGAGTTCATCGAAGGGCAGGTCGCGCAACTGCGCCAGGGAAGAATTGCCGGTACCAAAATCATCGATTGAAAGCCGGAAGCGTTTCAGGCGTAGCCTGGTCAGAATCTCAAGAGGGATACGCAAGTCTTCCATCAGGCGAGATTCCGTCACTTCCAATTCCATCGTTTGCGGCGGCACACCGGCCTGGGCCGCGAGTCCGGCAACAAAATCCGTAAAATCCGGCGAGGCCAGATTGTCCATCGACAGGTTGACGGCCACTTGCAACGTCAGCCCCGCATCCTGCCAGAGCCTGCTCTGATTCAGCGCATTGCTCAACACCACCTGCGTCAGTTCATCGATCAGACCGTGTGCTTCAGCCACGCTGATAAACTGGTCAGGAAATACCAGGCCATCTATCGGATGGCGCCATCGCACCAGGGACTCCACGCCCATTACTTGATAATTCGCGGTTCGCACCTTGGGCTGGTAATAATTGACCAGTTCGTCGTTGGCGATCGCCGCGCGCAACTCGTCTGCACCGTAAGTTTTTTTCTCCACGCGTGGTTGGTTCTGCGATGGTACAGTCCATTTGTCGATCAACTCCGCCAACCCTTCCGGTGTGGCAGGCTTGTGCAGATGTCCCAGTACGGTAATCTTATGCGCTCTGGCCAGCTTTTCGGCGGCCTGCTGCATGCGTTCGTCTTCGCCGCTGACCAGGATCAGGCTGCCGGTATAGTGCCGCTCGACCAGGTGGCGCACGAATTCAAGCCCGTCCATTACCGGCATATTGATATCCAGTAGGATCAGGTTGGGAGCATCGTTCGATCTCTCGATCAGCTCCAGCGCAACATGTCCGTTGTCGCAGGTGGCAACTGTTGTGTATCCAAGATTGGCCAGCATACGAGAGAGCAGCTTGAGCATGAAGGGCTCGTCATCGAGGATCAAAATTTTAATAACGTACTGGTTCATAATAAATACTCCTCAAGAAAATGTTCAACGCTCGCCAGCTCCTGCTCGAATCTGGGCAGCAGCATCGCCAGTGCTGCCATGTCGCCGGCCTTGCCTGCCTTTTCCATTTCTGCGCACAACTCGCCCAGCGCCAGCGCGCCCACCGAACGGGCCGATGATTTGAGCTTGTGCGCCAATGCACCGGCATCTGCTGTCTTTCCCGCCGCACAGGCAGTGTGCAGCTCCACCGCTATCTTGACCGCACTGAGGCGGAAGTCTTGCAGGAAGTCGCGGATGATTTCCTCGTCGTCGCCCACTAATTTCTTGAGTACATTCACGTCCACCGCTACTGGTGCAGCGGCAGGTGGCGCAGGTTGTAGGTCGGGTTTTAACCCGACATGTCGGGCTGAAGCCCGACCTACGTCCTCAACGACCGGCAACCATTTTTCCAGCATCGCTTTCAGGTTGACCAGTTGCACCGGTTTGCTCAGGTAATCGTTCATGCCGATGGCACGACAGCGCTCGTCCTCACCCTTGAGCGCATTGGCGGTGAAGGCGATGATAGGGATGCGAGCCTTGTTGGTTTTACCGGCAGCAGTTTCAGCGGCGCGGATCGCGGTGGTCAGTTCATAGCCGTCCATCTCCGGCATGTGCAGGTCAGTGATCAGGATGGCGTAGTCGCCGCTCTGCCAGAGTTCCAGTGCCTCGCGGCCATTGTTGGCGATGTCGGCAGTTTGCCCGAGCAGCGCAAGCTGTTGCAGGATGACTTTCTGGTTGATCTCGTTGTCTTCGGCAACCAGGATCAGACTGCCTCTACGGCGCGCTTCCTCGCGGGAGAGCGGTTTGGCGGTCGCTTTGATCTCGCCGGGCAGACTTTCCCGGTCAGACGCTTTAGCCCGTCCGGCGGCAATGGCCACCGCTTTCAGCAGAACCCTGCGGGTAAGCACATTGCCATCCACCGATACCAGATCGGCGTCCTCCAGGCGCGGCTCCCGGCGCTGTCCGCGCCCGATAACAACGAAACGGGTTTGCTGTTCCGGGTGGGCACGGGCTGCGGCGCGCAGGCCATCCAGTAGCGGCTTGCTGCCTGCGGTGTCGATGACCACGATGCACAGGCCGGGTGTGCGACCGGCTATCCATTCGTCGATAGCCGCCAAGTCTTCTGACCTCTCGACTACTGCTCCATCATGCACCAGATAGGCGGCGAGGTCATCGGCCAGACTCTCCGAATCGCCCACTACCAGACAGGACAGGTTTTGTAGGTCGGAAAAGCATAGCGCCTTCCGACAATCCCCTTCGGCGGATAACGCTACGCTGTGCGGAAGGGTGGCGGCAGAGCCGCCGGGTACCCCCGGCCTCCCCCCTGGCGGGGACATCCGCCCTACATCCGGTGCCAATTTGAACGGCAGGCGCACGCTGAACATCGAACCCTTGCCCGGTTCACTGTGCGCGGTGATCTCGCCGCCCATGATGTTTACCAACTGGTGCGAGATAGCCAACCCCAGCCCGGTACCGCCGTAAACCCGGGTGGTGGATGAGTCAGCCTGAGTAAAGGCGGTGAACAGCCGCGCCTGAGTTGCTTCATCCATGCCGATGCCGTTGTCGGTCACGCGGAACTCCAGCATCACCTGTTCCAGATTTCCCCCATCCGTTCGTGGTGAGTTTTCTCCAGCCGTTCGCCCTGAGCTTGTCGAAGGGCTATGTGGTTCGACATAACCAGCGACTTGGCTGGCGTCTTCTGACAGCCTAGTCGAATGGCTAGTAGTTCCATCAGGCTCACCACGAACGGTTAGATGTGAACTATCTTCGACCAGCACGGCGCGCACCGACACCTTGCCCAGCCGCTGCGGGCCGCTGGAGAACTTGATGGCGTTGTTGGCCAGGTTGATCAGTATCTGGCGCAACCGCCCCGCATCGCCGATGACAGCTGCGGGAATGGCAGGATCGGTGAACAGCGTCAGCTCCACGTTTTTCTTCAAGGCCATGTGGTTTATGGTTTCACATACCCCATCCACTACGTCGGCGACAGACATCGGCACGCTGTCAATCTGGAGCTTGCCGGCCTCGATCTTGGAGAAGTCGAGAATATCGTTGATGATAGCCAGCAGGGAATACGCCGAATCGTGGATGATATTTGCCATCTCCA
>Ga0208863_1001361_pt1 | contig 15833 bp, 17 predicted proteins | sample RifOxyD3_FD_184040 | JGI IMG/M metagenome (GOLD analysis project Ga0208863, IMG submission 184040) | Soil microbial communities from Rifle, Colorado - Rifle Oxygen_injection D3 (SPAdes) | ecosystem: Environmental > Terrestrial > Deep subsurface > Rock core/Sediment | place: Rifle, Colorado...
TCCGGGAGAGGTTGCAAGGATTTCCGGTCGAGGTCCGGAGCTTGAACCGTTTCCGGACGCAGGCGGAACAGCACGAGATCGTCAAGGGAATCAGCGACGGTAAGGTCGACATCGTCATCGGCACCCACCGCCTGCTCTCCAAGGATATCATCTTCAGGAGACTGGGATTGCTGATCATCGACGAGGAGCACCGCTTCGGGGTCACCCACAAGGAGAAGGTCAAAAAACTCAAAGAGCATGTCGATGTCCTGACTCTGACCGCCACCCCTATCCCCCGCACCCTGCAGCTCTCACTCCTGGGGATTCGGGATCTCTCAGTCATCAATACCCCGCCCGAACATCGCCGCACAGTCAAGACCTTTGTCGCCCGCTTCGACGAAATGGTGATTAAAGAGGCCGTGGTTAAAGAGCTGCAGCGCGGCGGCCAGGTCTTTATCGTCCACAACCGGGTCCAGTCGATCCATGAGATGGCCCACAAGGTCCAACGTCTGGTGCCTTCTGCCCGGATTGCCGTAGCCCATGGCCAGATGCCGCCCCGGGCTCTTGAAGATATCATGGTCCGCTTCGTGCAAAAGGAGATCGATGTGCTGGTCTGCACCACCATCATCGAATCCGGCCTCGATATCCAGAACGCCAACACCATCATCATCACCCGGGCCGACCGCCTGGGGCTGGCCGAGATCTACCAGCTGCGCGGCCGGGTGGGCCGGGGCCGCGAACAGGCCTACGCCTATCTGCTGGTCCCCTCGCTCGACGGCCTGTCCAAAGATGCCCAGCAGCGCTTGCGAGCCCTGATGGATTACAACGAACTGGGGGGCGGATTCAAACTGGCCTTGAGCGATCTGCAGATCCGGGGCGGCGGCAATATCCTCGGCGAATCACAGAGCGGTCACATCGCGGCGGTCGGCTACGATCTCTACCTCGACCTGCTGCAGAAGACCGTGGAGGACCTGAAACAGCAGGCAGCCTCCGGCCAGGACTTTACGAAAGAGGAGACCGTTGATCCGGAGATCAGCCTTTTAGTCTCCGCATATCTGCCGGGCCGCTACATCGCCAGCCCGGACCAGCGCTACCTCGCCTACCGCCGGATCAGCGGGATCAACAACGGCGTCGAACTGCTCGACATGCAGGAGGAGCTGATTGACCGCTACGGCAAACTGCCGGCCGAGGCCGAAAACCTGTTCAGAGTGATTGAGCTCAAGATGGAACTGCAAAAATTCAAGATCACCCGCCTCGAACAGTCGCCCACAGCCCTGGTCTTCACCTTCCACGACAAGACCCCGATCGCCCCCCAGCAGGTCCTGGCCATGATCAACCGCTCCAAGAACACGGTCCGCTTCACCCCGGACTCCCGGCTCATCGTCCCCAGCAAGGCCGCTGCCCCGGAAGAGGTGTTCAACGCCGCCCACCGGATCCTCCGCGAGCTGGTCGGCTGAGAGAGCAGCCCGATCAAAAACTCCTCAGAACTCTGACAAGTCCGACTGGTCAGACTGGTCAGACTGGTCTGACTTGTCAGAATAAATAGCCTCTTCTTCTTTGACTTTCTCACCTCCACGCTGCTCTTTCCGATAGTGATAAAGCCGTTCGGTAAAACCGCCATTTTCAACGAAATCGCTTTCCAGACGACGCAATTGGCGGCTCAGCAGATAGCTGGCCTGATGAGTAAGACATAGCATAATGTTAGCACAGACCTCGGCAGTTGCTGTTTCCAAAGCACGCAGCGCCGCCAGCAATGGCTCGTCAAAAAATTCTGACCTGTCTGACTGGTCCGACTGGTCCGACCTCCCTGGAATCTTCCCTGCCAGCCGGGCCCGCATTGCCTGCACTTTCGGAGCATCCTTCGCCCAAATCTGCAACTGATTTTGCCGCAGATAGTCCTCAAAGTCACGGATCAACTCGCCCAGACTGGCGCGGGCAACATTGGTCAGCTTCAGTTCTGTTTTTTTCGATATGGCCGAGGCCAATGAGCCTTCGGCAATGTTCTGCACGCCGCTCCGAGCAGCCTGAACCATTTGATCTTTCGTCCGCGAATGACTGCCGATAAAACGGTTGCAGAAGATGACCGTGCCATCGTAACAAGCCAGAGACACTACAAAACTGCGTAATTTACGGTAACCGCCATGCGGCAAAATCAGATCGTTTGGTTTGTTCATGTTTTTTCTTTGTCCGACCAGTCGGACTGGTCGGACTGGTCGGACTTAATCCACCCCAGTTTATTTATCGTCCCTCAACAACTTTGGCTAGCATTTTATGTAAGAAGCTGGGACCGTGGTTATATTCGTTCATGCCGGCCTGCTCCGCAACGGCGCGGCCTACTGCTCGGCTCCCGCCCCTGCCTGTCCCTGTCCTGATTCACTGGCCTGAAGGCAAGACAAGCCGAAAACCCAGGCTGCCGTTCCGGAAGGCCGGATCGTGCCAGTTGCGGTCTGCGGCCCGGACGCGCCCGGAGTCGTAGCCCCAGGCGCCCCCGCGAAGGACGCAATTCGAACCCGATGAAACACCAAGAGGATTCTGCCGAGGACTGCTTCCATAATACGCCGCATCATACCAATCCGCACACCACTCCCAGACATTGCCACTCATATCGTAAACCCCAAGGCCATTCGGCTTCTTCTGCCCCACCGGATGGGTCCGACTGCCGGAATTCACATTATACCAGGCATACTCGCCAAGCTCGCGTTCCCGAGCTTCCCGCAGACGGGCGGCGACCGGCTCGACCGTCCTGGCTACCTTTTACCCCTTGGCGATCCGATTCTGATATTGCGAAGTAATCTCGAACTCCCCCTTCGATGAAAGATCCGCACCACTCTCGCCTGCCGGTCTGACCGCCTGCTCATTTTCCCATTGATCAAGGACGACGATCCGCACCCTGATCTTCCGGATCTCCTCAAGACGGGCAAGAACCTTTGCAAGGGCAGGTTTGGGCGCCCGGCGAAATTTGGTTGCTCCCGACTATTCCACTTTCAATAAGCCAGGCACTGAAGACCACGGCAGCCGCACCCCCAAGGCTGTGCCCGGTGACAACTGCCTTCGCCTGTCCGGAAATCAGCTCGTTAATCACCTGCGGATGATCACGGAGAAGGTATAAGGCATTGGCAGCAGTGGCGCGAAAACCATCGTGAAGCCGTCCTTGGTAGGGCTCGACAGTCACCATCGAAATTCTTAGAATATCAGTCAGGATATCTTTAGAGAAAATTCCCTCTGTCCCACGAAAGGCGATAGCCCAGACGCGCGCCCCCTGCTTATCCGTTAAGCGGCTGACCTTGACCTCGGTATCGACCAGGGCCTTCTCGGGACCGCCGCGCAGCAGGGAGAGCTGATCGAGCGGGCACCAGGGATCGTCGTCATAGGCTTTATCCGCGTAGAGTGCGGCGAAGGCCATCTCGGCGACACTGATATCCGTTGTCGAAAAATCAAATGGACTTGCCAGAAAGAGGCCTTTGGAATCTTGCGCTACGACTGATCGAGCATGGATCAAAGAAAACAGGCAAAAGAAGATGCTGCAGGGAAAGACTAACAACAAAAGTTTAGCCCGCTTAATCATCCAATACTCCCATGGTCAACCCAGCCAAGATGCCCGGAACTTAAAATAAATTCATTAGTTTTTTCGATTACCATGACAGCAAGAAGATGTCAATTGGTAGCTTGACATATTTCGCGATGAATGTGTGTCAGCTACAGTTAGAAGCAACCATCACGCAGTTGGCAACCATCACTCTTGACATCTGATACGCTCCAGCATTATGTGACCATAATCAAGTCAACAACTATGATTCTCCGGTTGAACAAGCTCACCCCTGAAAAAACATCTCCAGCCTGATCATGATACCCGGCGTGGCTTCAAAATTTCTATCCCGGGGAAACCGACACTGGGGTATCAGTTCAAAGAAAAGCCATTTCCGCCAGAAGGTATGTCGATACTGAATGGTAAAATCGATGGCTGACAACTCATGGCTGGGGCTGGTAACAAAATCGTTACTCCAACTGTATTGCACGGCATGGGTCGCAGCAATCGGCTGAAGTATCGAACAACCGAGGCTGTAAAAATAACCGTTAGTGTTTTCCAGCCAGACACCGTCAAGGAAAGAGCGTAAAAAAAGATCATACGGAAGCTGTCGCTCAAAATCCATCAGGGTTTCTGTCTGCCAGCTGGTATCACTCCTGTAAATAACCTCCTGAGTGAACCGAAAATTCCATGTTTCAAACGGAATGAGCTTCCGGTACCGCGGTCCGAGAAATACGACAGGCTTCCCCTGGTTCACCTGTACACCTGTGCGAACCAAAAAACTCTCCTTATCGGTTAGTCGGGGTATATAATTGATAGCGGCAGAAACGTTGCGCTTCTCCGGGGGCTCGCGCTCTGAGGCTTTCGACCTTTCAAGGTCAATGGCATTCTCTGCTTCGGCCGCCGACTCTGATTCGAAAACAATGTGTGTCTTACGTTGTAATTCCGGCAGACGCAGCCTTAAATCAAATGAAGGAGTCAGGTCTTGTGGTGTTTTCCTTTCCTTGAAAAATGCGTAACGAACCCGAAGGTGCGATTGATTTGCCTCCCTGATGCTCCGCTTGTCCTGAAAAAAAGAGTCCAGCCATTGGGCACTCGCCAGAAGTCGCCAGGATATCTCGCCGTGTACCGCATCGACAATGTTGCTTTCCGGCCATATTGCTTCCGATTCCGATGCCTGAACAGGACAAGAAAAGACGCTTACCATAAACACCAATGCAGCGTATTTTTTTAGTGGCATAACCTTATTGTATACTCGTCAGGGTTGTCACAATCGATCCGATAGCAATAGTGCTCTTCATGAGTACCGGGATCTTCCGGATGTCGTCCGTGAGCCAGATGAAGATTTCCCCCTTGTGCTTGAAAACACCTTCGTACTTGGGATATGTCCTGATCTTAATTGTGGCAAACTCTCCGGCCGGCGTCTTTACCATTTCCTTGCCGAGAATCTGGACCTCAACAGACCAGTTCTTACGGCTGTCGTGAACATCAACGACAATAGTTTTGCCGACAGTAAAGTCTTCTTTTATCCGAAGATAGTAAAACGATGACAAGGCGTCCTGGACCGGGTCCGGCACCGCATATGTTTCCGGTTGATCGTCATTCAATTTACTGACGACGATTCGACCTGCATGGTCGAAGAGCAGTTCACGTGATCTCTTTTTTTTCCCGTGAGTTTCGTTCAAGCGAAATGACAGGCTTTGCATGATTTCCGGGTCAAAGACACTCTCAACAGTGTCATTCACCGGGAAAAACATGTTTACGAAGCCGACAGAATGCGTCTTTACGATGAACCTGAGGATCTGCTTTCCATCCGGCATCGTCCCCTCTTTGGCCTCCATGGTCGCGATGCCGGCCGTAACGATATTTGACCAGCTGACATCATAGCTCAGGGTTTCTCCCTGCCTGAGGATATTGATAAGTGATGAAGTTGATGAGACTTCCTGCTCACTGGCGTTAAGCGGGCAGCAATCAAGGATGAGGAAAAGGACCAAAAAGCCGAGGAGGGTCGGACGCCTGAGATTGATAATAAGAGTTCGTTTTTCAAAAAAATAGCTCATTGCCCCGCGCCCCTTTTAAGTATCCAGATCACAATGGTATCATGAGCCGACTCTATTCTGACAACTTTAATTTTTACTTTTCGAACATCATGCTGTCAACCCGATATAATTGTAAACGCCGACTATGAAAAACTCCGGGGGCAAGGGAATGATGGAAGCACCCCTTATTCCCTTGCCCCTTTTGGCATAATTTTGGCATAATTCCCTGCCACCTATTGCTTAACATGACAGCCGTTACAATTTGTCGGCCCTTTTTTATCCGCATAGCCCTTCTGATGGCACTCCTTGCACCTGCCATGGAAAATGGCTTTCCGATCCCGCAAAGACTCGACTTGAAACGTCTCATTGTGGCAGTTTGCGCAGGCTATTTTTGCGACATCCTGGATTCCGGCAATATCTACCTCGGTAAGGGCAACATGTTTCACGTCATGATGGCAGACTCCGCAACTCATATTCAGATTGACATGAGTCAGATGACTGAACCGGGCTTCTTTTTTACCGGTCAGGACAATCTCTGTCTGCGGATAGACCGGCTTCTTTTTCTCTTCACTCGCCGCTCCTGTAGCACCAGTGCCCCCGACAAACAAAACCACCGCAAGCAGACCGGACATCCATATCTTCTTCATAATCATACCTCCAAAGTTATTGTTGCACGAATTGGCTTCGTGTATCTTCAGTGTATGGCTAAATTCATATAAAAACAGCCGACATCGGGCGACATGCCGGTCGATGTCGGGTTAAATTTCGACCAATACAGAATACACACAGCGAGATTCTCTTGCAAAACGACAACAGAACCATCGAAGCTTTCTCCTCTCCCATGGAAAAAATTGACGGTTCCAGAGTCAAGCAACTCCGGGAGAACAGCAACCTGACCCAGCTCTACCTGGCGACAGCCGTAGGGGTTACCACTGATACTATTTCAAGATGGGAGAACAAGCGGTATCCGACAATCAAACGGGACAATGCCGAAAAACTGGCGGAAGCGCTAGGAGTTTCACTATCAGAAATACTGGAAAAACAAAAAGCTGAAATATGCACTTCAGGCATGCCTGAAGATCCTGACAACAACGGGAAGACTTCAGCACCCCATCTTCCTCCAACTCATGCTGCCTTTTTTTCAACCGCGAAAAAAACAAAAGTAATTTTATCAATCGGGCCTATCTTATTAATTCTGGTCTCTCTGGCTATCTGGAAATTTGATTTATTGCAATCTACTGACCAGGTGGTAACAGCCAGACGACTACTGCCAACCCAGGCATTAGTCAACCAACCATTTCCGGTGTTGATAATCCAGGAGATCGCTTACCGATCTGCCGAGCCGTCGACCTTCATGTTAAAGGAGATACTGCCGGTCGGAACTGAAATCCTGCAAAGCGTCCCACCACCAACCAACCTTGACCATGAAAAAAACGTCCTCAAATGGATAAGTCGCACCACCGAACCTCGTCTGGTTTTCGGTTACATGGCCAAAATCACGGCAACCCAAGCAGAAAATAAACCTCGCCTTTTCGAAGGCACCATCACCATAAAATCCGGCAATGGCAAAACAGCAGCCATCACCGGCAACTCATCTATCCGGATCGGCTCTCATCACTGGGCCGACACCAACCAGGACAATCGGATTGACGACGACGAAATCCTGGCGGTCTATGACACCTACGATGGGATAAAAGGATTAAACGTCGATATTGACAAGATAGATGCCATCTGGTCCGGGCACGGATACATTTGGCATAAAACCACCGAAAATCTTGAGCTGATTCCTTAAAAAAACCGATCTCATCCGATTTGTCGTTTTACCGGTTGTCACTCCATTCCTTTGAAAAACCCCACGTTTTCATTGCTTTTCTTGCGCAGATACGGTCTATTGGTATCCGTTAATCGGTAAGAATCCCTGCAATTAATTATTAACCAAAGAACGTATACCATGTTGAAACATTTTCGCCTGCTCTTCACTCTTCTGCTTTTGCTGCCGGCCCCCCTGGAGCTCAAGGCTGAACCCGCCGACCGGGTGGCGGCGGTCATCAATGGGGATGTCATCACCCAATCGGAACTGCAGGAAGAAGGCGCAAAAATCTTTGAAAAAATTATGACCAAGGCCCCGGAAGCCGAGAGACCCTCACTGCTTAAAAAAGCCCGCGCCCAAATCCTGTCGCAACTGATCGATAAAACACTTCTCCGGCAGCAGGCAGTAAAAACCGGCCTGCATGTAACGGAAGAGGATATTGACAACGCCATCGCCGGCATCCTGAACAGATCCGGCCTGTCGTTAAAAGAGTTCCAGCAAGATCTGGCTGAACGCGGGATGAGCGAACAGTTCTACCGCGACTCCCTGCGGGACCAGATTCTTATTTCGCGACTTGTGACCCGGCAAGTCCGCGATAAGATTGTTATTACGCATGAAAAAATTGCAGACTATTACAAAACCGAGTATCTCAACCAGCCGGTCCCGGCCGGTTATCATATTCTCCAGATCGGGATTACCTGGAGCGATAGCGATTCTCTTTACAAAAGCAGAGAGGAAGCTGCCGCCAAAGCCGCTGAGGTCCAGAAATTAGCGGCCGAGGGCAAAAATTTCCGGGAGTTGGCCAAGGCATTTTCCACCCTGCCATCAGCGCGGGACGGCGGTGATCTGGGTGCTTTCAGTCGGGATGAACTCGCCTCCTATATGCGTGACCCGATCATAAAATTAAAGCCGGGCCAGATAAGCGATGTTATTTCGACCCCATCGAGTTTTCAGATCTTCAAACTGCAGTCGATCCGGGAAGGCGACCAGAGCCAATTCCCGCCGCTTGATATGGTTCAAGAAGAGATCAAAGATAAACTGATGCAGGATGAATCAAACCGGCAGTACGAAAACTGGCTTATCAAGCTGCGAGCAGAGGCCTATATCAAACGACTTGTGGAATAATATTATGAGATTGACTCCTATTAAACAAAATGAACCTCTAGAACAAACGGATATTGAGCACCAAGCTCACTCTTTGGGCAGCCGTCTCCGGCAAGCGCGGGAGGTGAAGGGGCTGACGATAGAACAGATATCGACATCCACCAGGATCTCGGTTTCAATCCTGACCGCCCTTGAAAGCAACGACCCTGAAAAGCTGCCGTCTGCCATCGCCTGCAGAGCATTTGTCAAAATATATGGCGAACTGCTCGGGTTAGATATCGCAGAGCTTCTTGCCCTGCTGGCAAAAACCGACCAAAAGAAAAAACAACATTCAGCGCCTTCGGTCACCTCAACAAAACTCCTGCAGAGTGAGAGCTTTGCCGAAAAGCCTATCCTTCTATCAGGAAAACAGGTCCTGCCGGCCATCTTTGTCATCATCTTACTGTTCATCAGCTTTATGATCTATCGTGTCTATTTTGCTGATCAATCGCCTGAAACGCTCCAGGAAACAAAAACAATATCAGAACCGCCGGCCCGTAAAAAATTAAATCTGCAAAATCCAGCCGTTAACAACTCTAATTTACCTGCCCTACAGCCTGAAAAACCTTTCCAACGAAAAACAACCGCCGAAAGGCAACAACCGCCGTTGCCGCTACCTACCCCCTTGCCACGTCAGAACGACACTGCGAACCAGCCATCATTGTCACCGGAGATCTCCTCATCGGCTTCCTCGCATCAAGGGCAGGCAGCAGAACAGAATACTGACAAACTACCCTAAATTTTCATGCCTGCCCTACGGACAGCGGCCGTGGTCATCAACGTCGCAGACCATGGTGAATCAGATAAGATCATCACCTTTTATACCCGGCAACAGGGGAAACAGACCTGTATTGCCAAGGGCGCCAAACGCAGCCTTAAACGCTTCGTCAACAAACTCGAACTGTTTTCATGGCTCGATATTGAATATGTAACCGGCAACTATTCGAGCTTGGCCAGAATCGATCAGGCCGAACTGACCAAGGCGTTTCCAATTCTGCGCAACGATTACAACCGATTCGTGGCAGCCAACATCCTCTGCGAACTTATCCAGCTCAGCACCCGCGACAACGACCCTGACCCCGATCTCTTCACCCTGCTAACCTGGGCGCTTGATTATCTGAACCGGGGTGGTTTGGTCCCCGACGCCCTGATCCTTTTCCATATCCGCCTCTTCAACCTGCTCGGATACCGCCCCCAACTTGCAGCTTGCGTTGCCTGTCATCACCTGGAACCGACCATAACCTCTTACTCTTTTCGGGTAGGGAGAAACGGCATTCTCTGTAGCCGATGCAGCCATGACCATGAGACAGGACCGGCCGGAATCCCGGTATCGCTCAGCACGATCAAGCTGCTCGGCAAGGCGCTGGAACTTCCTTATGAAAAAATTGAGCGGCTACGCTTTTCTCCAGGATCAGCCAGGGAGGCAACAGCTATAATTCGCCACTATGCCAACCATCTTTTCCAAAGGGATATTCTTTCCTGGAATTATCTAAAATATTGAGCTACCCGGATGAGTATATTTAGACAGATAGGAAGAAAAAAATGGATCGAATACTGATTATCGGCGTTGACACCCCACTCGGCCGCAGAGTTGCCCTCAACCTGCTAAAACAGGGCTTAAATATCCGAGGAACATACTTGCAGGCCGTAACCGATCTGCCCCAAGAGGTTGCCACCGTACCTCTACCCGACCCCTCTGTTGAAGGCGACTGGCTGCAACTGCTCGACGGCATCACCCATGTTATCCATCTGGATGAGTTTGCTGCCGGCGACCGCAAATCAACCGGGTTCGAAGTTATAATGCCGGACAGTGGTGTCACCGGAAGATTGGCCCTTGCCGCGACAGCCAAGGGGGTAAAACGTTTTCTCTATCTGAGTTCGGTGCAGGCCATGACCGACCACACCTTGCCGGGCAAGCCTCTGGCCTGGCGAACCATATACCAGCCGGCCAATGCCTATGGCCGGATGAAGCTGGAATCGGAACGCCTGATCGCCCGGCAGTGCGCCCAAGCCGGGGTGGAGTGGCAGATCATCAGGGTGCCGGATGTTTACGGACCGGATATTGATTCGCCGCTTCTGGACCTGGTTCAACTGGTAAAAAATCGGCGGCTGATTGCTATCGGTTTTAGCGTTAACCAGATGGCGTTTATCCATATCGACAACCTGGCCCAACTGATTGCTCTGGCTGTCATGCATCCGCGGGGCGGCAACGAAGCGCTGCTGGCCAGCGATGGGAAAAATGTCAGCACGCCGGAGTTGCTTCGTTATATCGCCCATGCCCTCGACCGCTGGCTGGTCCTCCTGCCCTTGCCGCACATCCTGCTGCGATTTTTCTCCAAAGACCGGAAGCCGGCCAGGAGTGCTCAGCTGATCCCCTGCCACTCCCTGGCCATTGACGACAGCCACACCCGCGAGGCTATCGACTGGCAGCCCCTGCTCACCCCCATGGCCGGGATCAAGGACCTGGTCCGTTCCGTTGTCGACAGTTAAAAAATATAAAAAACCTATTTTTCTCGAACTATTCTGCATTATTTTTGTCAAATGGAGAATAGTTGAGTACTATTTTTTACTAACTCATTGATCAAAAATAGGCCCTTTGATTTTGGCATTGGGGAAATTAGTTTATCGTCTTATGGAGGTTTGGGAGAGTCATGAGCAAGAGGAATATAGCGTTTGTCGTACTGTTTATTACTATCGGCATGATCATCGGTCTTGGCATTTCATCTAAAATCAGCCTGCAGGCAATCAGCTACGGACAAGATGTCAAGATATCGAAAGAGGCGAGCGATATCCTTGCCCGGACCAATCAAGCGATGGCGGAAGTGGTTGCGGCGGTGAAGCCCTCGGTCGTCAACATCTCATCAAGCCGGACCATCAAGTCGCAGGTCCTCCAAAACCCATTTTTCAACGACCCGTTTTTCAGAGATTTTTTCGGCCGTGAATTCAGTCAAGCCGAGCGCCCCAGAGAACGTAAGGAGTCTGGTATGGGATCCGGGGTCATCGTCGACAAAAACGGCTACATACTGACCAACAACCATGTGATTGAAGGCGCCGACGAGATCAAGGTTAAACTCTCTGACAAACGCGAGTTCAAAGGCAAGGTCATCGGCACTGATCCCAAGACCGATATCGCGGTGATCAAGATTGAGGCGAGTAATCTGCCGGTGCTGGTGCTCGGCGACTCGGCAAAACAGAAGGTCGGCGATACGGTTATTGCCATCGGCAATCCCTTTGGCCTGAACCAGACCGTCACCTCAGGGATTATCAGCGCCGTGGGTCGGGCTAATGTCGGCATCGCCGACTATGAGGACTTTATTCAAACCGATGCCGCCATCAATCCCGGCAACTCAGGCGGTGCCCTGGTCAATGTGCAGGGCGAACTGGTCGGCATCAATACGGCAATATTCAGCACCTCAGGCGGCTACCAGGGTATCGGCTTTGCTATTCCGAGCAATATGGCCGGAAAAGTTATGGATACACTGATCAAAAAAGGCAAGATCATCAGGGGCTGGCTTGGTGTTTCCATCCAACCGGTGACCCCCGAACTGGCCAAACAGTTCGGACTCAAGGATGATAAGGGCGCCCTGGTGGGAGACGTTATCGATGATAGCCCGGCCGACAAGGCAGGAATCCAGAGGGGTGATGTCATTACCGCCTATGACGGCAAGGAGATCGACGATCCTTCCACCCTGCGGACCATGGTGGCCGGCACAGCCCCGGGCAGAGAGGTCTCAACCCAGGTACTCCGGGAAGGCAAACCGATTACTGTCAAGATCACCATTGCCGAACTGACTTCTGAAGCAGCTAAACAATCAGGCGACTTCGATAACAACCTGAAGGGGGTCCATGTCCAGGATATCACGCCGGAGATCAAAAAAAGCCTCAACCTCCCGAAGCGCATTTTTGGCGTCGTCATTACCGATATTGATGCCGACAGCCCACCGGATGGCGTGCTGACCCGCGGGGATATCATCATGGAGATCAACCGCAAGCCCTTGAACAATACAAAGGAGTACACAGCTGCCGTTTCGAAGATCAAAGCTGAGCAGGCCATCCTGCTTCTGATCTATCGGAATGGCTCAACAATCTATATCTCGCTGTCAGACAAATAATGCGGGGTCGAATATTTACATGGACTGATTGGGTTATGAGTCGCTGACTCATAACCCAATCTAATAAAACCGGATATGCGGACAATCTTCCTTACAGCCTTTCTGTTGGCCTTGAGCAATATCTTCATGACGGTTGCCTGGTACGGTCACCTGAAGAATCTTTCCAGCAAACCGTGGATCGTGGCGGCCCTGATCAGCTGGGGAATAGCCCTCTGTGAATATCTGATCCAGGTGCCGGCCAACCGCATCGGTTATAAGGTGATGAACCTCGGCCAGCTCAAGATCCTCCAGGAGGTTATAACCCTGCTGATCTTTGTGCCATTTTCGATCTTCTTCATGCGTGAACAGATCCGCCTCGACTATCTATGGGCCGGTCTCTGTATTCTCGGGGCACTGTTTTTCATCTTCCGCCAAAGGATGTTCGGCGCCTGAGCAGGCCGCCAGGGTTTTCTCTACTACCGTTGCCTTAAGCAATATGGCATGGTCTGCCAGTTCCAATTGGGCCTTACTCTGCTTTTTCTCTTGCAACTTTTCACAAAACAGCCGAACACGATCAGAATCGGCGGCTGGCACCGGATATTTGTCGCAAAAATCAAAGTTGCCAATGGCTTCAATTGGCTTTTTTCTGCCATTCCATACCTTGACACCATTAAACGATTGGTCTAATATACCAATTATGAAATCAAAGTTACTTGTTCACAGGAAAGAACGTAACGAAACCGGCCACATCACGGAGTTGAAAGCTTGGATAGTGCCCGCAACCGAGCACACCCCGCACGGGCTTAAATACTCCGTGGTCTACATTGTAAATGGTGTCAGAGTGATAGGATATGACAACGAACGTGGAAAAAGCGACCATCGGCACTTCGCAGGTATTGAAAAGCCATATGCCTTTATCAGCATGGCGCAACTTGTAACAGACTTCAATGCCGATGTCACCCGCTACCTCGAAGGAGACGACAATGAAAACGACCTTTAAAACCATCACCATCAAATCACATGAACAGACAATGGATGAATTTGCAGCAATCTGTGATACCGCAATTAGAGGAGAAAAAGTCAACCAGGAAGAGCCGCAATACAGCTTCACCAGCTTTGAGGCATTCCGCAAGGCCTTGACCCCACAGCGTTTTGCCCTGCTTAGAGTCATTCGTGAAAAGCGGCCCGAATCCATCAAAGAGTTGGCCGCGATCACGCACCGCGATATGAAAAACATATCTGAAGATGTAAAAATTCTTCTGGATATGGATCTCATTGAAATGGAAAAACATGGCAAAAACAAAGCCCCGAGATTGCACTACGATGGGTTCAGGCTTGAGGTCGCAGTTTAAAATCACAATGTTGGAAAATTAACCTCAAAGGGGCGCGTCTCAATTTCAGTCGATATTGGAGTTGACACACGCCCTTTGTTCTTGCCAACAGAGAAAAGGTTCAACCAAGCGCAGCAGCGGTGAACCCGCTGTGCTCTCAGCCGTTGATATGCTGGAATTTCATTTGAATCAGGCACTAAAACCAGGGAAACCGGGTCGTCCTCGAAAGAAAACTGGGGACATAATGTCCCTAGTTCTTCACAGGTTCTTCAAGATTAAAAAACAGCTAAAGGGAGATTTAAGTTTCAGCAAGGCAGCTTGTGCCAAACCGTTATTCAAGTGAAAGCACTAATCGCTTACCAAGAGCTGCCGCTATCTTATCCAGTTGACGAAGTGACGGCCAATGTTTCGGGTCCTCCAAGCGGGATACCGCAGGCCATGAAGTGCCGAGCGTTCGTGCCAAGTCGGAGAACTTTCTATCTCCCCGGTTTAACTTGACAAGCAGAGCCGCCTGAATGTTGACATCCGGCGCAATCATATGCACATTACCCCCGGATTCGGAGTGCGGAAGAGGGATAATCTCGTTATCTTCCATCCTTGATTTCAAAGTTAGGTCCAATACTTCTATGGCGTTGTAATTAGCTTCTTCAATGGTATCCCCTTCACTGATGGCTTCAGGGAAGTCAGAGAAGGTAATAGTGTATCCGCCTTCGTCGGCAGGATCAAATATGGCCGGATATTCGATTTTCATTTTAGTTTTACCCCCGATTGTTTCTCTATGGAAAGCAAGGTCTTGATTTTAACGTCTTGCGTTCCGTGAACCGGCACAGTGACCTTAATGCCATCTTTGATCATCTGATGATGGCTGCCGTTGATGGATTTGATTTCCCATCCCAAGGCTTTGAGCTTTTTTATGATTTCTTTGCCATTCATTCTTATATTGATATATCATATTAGGTAATATTGCAAAAATTTATTGAATAAATAAGTGATGGCGCGGGGAAAAAGCAGGTTACAACCATCGGCAAGACCCGCCGAGGGTGGGTCAGCCCCAGCCCCGTTGAACGTAAAATAAAAGTTAGAGAGCAATCCCAAATGGGCAAAAAAGACAAAGATTCCGTCCTTGATGACTACGAAAAATTAAAATTGAAATCACTCGTGACAAAGTGAATGAGATTTTTCGTAGCCATCCGAAGGACTATGTTGCAAAAATGGAAGAGCTTGGCTTCGAGCACTTTGAAGACGATGATGATTGTGAAGAAATAGAAGAAAGAAATGCTCAGCCAGAAAATCAACGACAAAGAAATCTCGTCGCCTATTTCGAAGGTAAAAAGAAATTATCAAAAAAGATATTTCAAAGTTACTCCGAGGAAAAAACTGCAGATAATCCGAACTATCCATTGATTAGGAAATACTATAAAGAAGCCAACAAAAACCTTAAATCCCTCCTTCTTTATGGCTTGGACAATTATCCCGGTAGAATTGACCTACTTTCTGATTTGGCATTCTTCCATGAGTTCGAAAACAATCTCAATATTCTAATCACTTATTACACCCAAGCATGTATCTACCAAGAGAACCTTGAGACATTTACAGAATTAGCCAAAGATTTCTATTATTCCACAAATCCTGATGGTTATGAGGCATATTATGCCCTTCGGGAGTTGTTTGAACTAGAGACAGACAAAAGAAACATTATTGATTTCCTGATAGCAGAAGATGAAGAGGCAGAGAGAAAAGCTTCTCAGCCAATTGAATTTTAAACAAAAATCGTCCAACCGGGTAACTGGAATTTCATTTGAATCAGGCGCTAAAACCAATAAAACCGGGGAGTGTCCCGGCAGCGGATGTTCGGGGCCTGAGATAAATCTGGGCAGCCACAGGGGGCTGCCCCTACCGTATCAATGTTTGATC
>Ga0208863_1001362_pt1 | contig 15817 bp, 19 predicted proteins | sample RifOxyD3_FD_184040 | JGI IMG/M metagenome (GOLD analysis project Ga0208863, IMG submission 184040) | Soil microbial communities from Rifle, Colorado - Rifle Oxygen_injection D3 (SPAdes) | ecosystem: Environmental > Terrestrial > Deep subsurface > Rock core/Sediment | place: Rifle, Colorado...
CGATCAGCAGATCCGAGAAGCGCTTGACGAAATTGCGATGGTCGTCATCATCGGCAAAGATCGCGCGCTGTTCGATGCCGCGGACGATGACGTGCTGCAATAGATTCGGTATGTCAATACGAGCGGAGCGTGGCATGAGGGGAGAGTAGCCGATGAGAGTGAGTTAGTCAATGTTTTAAGAACGTCCCTGCTGGTTCTCCTTGATCCTGCCGACAAACAATCAGCCTCACACTTTACCAGAGATAGAAAACTACCTTTCGCCAAACTTATTGTCTTCATTCTCTTCCTTGCTACCAGTGGAAAGAGTAAAGGTGTTGATACAAAATCTGGCGATTTTTTCAGAAACGCAAGGCGTAGTGGCCTTTGGCCGGATTCGTCTCCAATTCACCGTAGTGCGCTCACTCGCTCCCGCCAAAAGGTCAACTGGACCATCTTTAGGGATATTTTCTATAAAGCCGTAGCCCTGGCATACAGTCTTTGGCCTAAAGATCCTGCGTATCTATGGCAAGGGATGTCTGTTTATGCCATTGATGGATCTAAGTACGACTTACCGGCAACTCAAGAACTCCGAAATGAGTTCGATCCAGAAAGTGGCTTGAATCATGAGGGCAGAGGGCATTATCCGCAATGTCTCGTTTCCACTGCCTATGATGTGTTCAGGCGTTTTTCTGTCGCCAGAAGTGTGGTTAGTATTCATGGCTCGGAGCGGCAGGAAGCGCAAAACCTTTTGCCATTCATTCCTCCCGGCGGAATATTGCTTTTTGACCGGGGTTATCCAAGCTTTGAGTTTATTGCCCATCTAAGGCAGCATTATAATGGCTCCTTCCTCTTCCGATGCCCCGCACAGTCTACTTTCCCTGCTGTTGAGGCTTTTCTGCGCACTCATCAAGAAGAAGGTTACATTCTTCTCGCCCCTTCCAACAAATATATTCAAAAACTCAATATCATCCAGAGGAAAAAGGCCGGAGTCATTCAATTGCGAATCATCAAATTAGTTAGCCCTGATGGCACCGTGTCTGTGCTCCTGACTAACCTACTCAACAAAAGCCGGTTTCACAAAAAACATATCATTGATCTTTATTTCCGCCGCTGGGCGGTTGAAGGCCATTATCGAGATGAGAAAGTCGTACTCGATATTGAAAAATTTCACGGCAAAACATCTAACAGCATACGCCAAGAACTTTTTGCATCCGTGATCATGGCCGTGATTGCCAGAACTCTTATGGTAATATCTTCACAAGCATTTTCCTCAGGAACTGAAGAATTCCAGTTCAAAAATGCCATCATGAATCTGGCATCGGAAGCGGCTCTGCTTGTTCCTGATGATCCTCAAAAAGCCGTCCAGATTTTCAATGAGCTGCTCCGTGAAATCTCACGAGTCAAATACTACCGGCCTAAATCAGCCAGACCAGCACAACCCAGGGTCTCCAAAAGGCCGCCAAATAAATGGTGCGACGGCAGGAGGAAAAAACTTGATAAGGCTTAAGTCAACAGCATTGAGGGAATCCCCTGGGATTTCTAAAAGAACAACTGCTTGAATTAAAGAGAAAAATCTAAAGATTAACACCTGAAACAAGTCAGAATTCTTGACAGTACTCCGAGCTCCGGTAGAAGGTCGGTTAGTAAAAAAATCCCATGCGTGGCGCTATTAGCCCTGCATGGGATTTTTTTTTGGCAAAAACGAAGAAAAAACCCGTTCGTGACCGGTTAGTAATAAGAAAGCGAACAAGCAAAAAGGGAGGCAAAAACAATCAACAGCTTAAAGGTGACACCATGGGAAAAATACTCGAAATGGCGGCAAGACCGGAGACTTTGCAGACTGCATGGGCGCACTACAGAAATGATAAGGCTGACTGGCGGCCCGGAATAGGACGAGGCGTATTGGAAAAACAACTCGTGTACCACATTCTCACACTTTCCAAGGAATTGCGATCTGGAGATTATCTCCCCGACCCGATCAGGCAGGTCGATATCCACAAAGCTGACGGGAGCAACAGGAAGATTACGGTGTTTTCCCTACGCGATAAGGTTGCCCAGCGAGCCCTTCTTACCGTGATCGAGCCGATCGGAGAGGCCCTTTTCCACAAGGATAGCTTTGCCTATCGGCCGGGAAGGAATATCGATATGGCTGTACGCATGGTAGCTGAACTTTCAAGGCGGGATTCGAATCCATGGCTGGTGCATACGGATATCCGTTCCTGTTTTGAAAGTATCCCAGTCGGATCTCTCTTGCGGCAACTGAAACCCAAAATAAACGATTCTGAAGCGCTCGGGCTCATCAGTCGTTGGCATGGACTGGTACATGAGATGCCTGTGCATTCCCAGTCCAGAAAGGGAATACCACTGGGCGGGGTACTGTCACCGTTTTTTTGTAACTTTTTCCTGACAACGGTCGACAGAACTCTGGAGAGAGAAGGCATCAGGTTCGTTAGATATTCCGACGACTTGATGCTCGTAGCCGCCTCTCGTAACGAAGCAGAAAAAATTTGTCGGTTTCTTCAGGGCGTACTCCAGAGAAACGGCCTTGTTATCAACCATGAAAAGACAACAATCAGCCGCTACAGCACCAAAGTCATCTTTCTTGGCAAAAACCTGCCAGAGAACAACGGGGCCAGATGGCGAAATAACAATCGGCGGGAATGGAGGTACCAAGATGGATGGACGCAGAAAGCTCATCATGGCTTATGACATTGCTGACCAGCGCCGGCGAACTCGAGTATTCCGCATGCTGCGGGATTGGCGGCTCGGCGGGCAAAAATCCATTCATGAATGCCTGCTGTCCAACCGGCAGGCTGAGGATCTGTTTGCCCAAATATCCTTGGAACTGGACCCAGAGAGTGACAAGTTGCTCCTTGCATGGCTTGAAGGACATCGTTCGGTGCTTTTAAGAGGCGTCGCCACCAGATCCGGCAAGGATGATCATCTCTGGATACTCGGGTGACATCATGCACAGAACAGGATGGTATCTGGTTGGTTATGACATTGAAGATCAACGCCGCCGAGTAAAGGTGCATAAGGTTATCAGCAACGAGGGCTTGTTTTTGCAGCGTTCAATTTTTCTTTTGAACCTTGCTGTGCCAGAGGTGAAAGCCTTACTTGATCAGCTGGCCGGGATCACAACAATGGAAGACGATTTGCGGGCCTGGCCGGTGCGACATCCCGAAGACATCTGGTTTAATCGTAAGGAAGCTGTCCAGGGGCTGCCAATTCTTGAGTTAACAGACTGATCGGCATGATAAACCAACAACCCTGACAATAAAGGTAACTGTCATGAGTGGAATAACCCTGATTGTGGACAGGCGGGAAACTAGCATACGGCTCGAAGGCAAGGCGCTGCGCATTGACCGGCCAGATGTCGGGCCGGAACGGATACCTCTTGCCATGCTTGAACGGATGGTGGTGACAGGCAGTCCCCTGGTGGCCTGTGATGTTTGGCGGGCCATGGCAGAGTTGAACATCCCGGCGATTCTGCTGCCTGGTCGTGGCGCAGGGCCGGCCGCTATGCTCGGCGCTGGATTAGGCTCCGGAGTTGAGCTGCGAATTGCTCAATACCGGGCAGCGGCAGATCCAGAAACTTCGCTTATGATCTGCCGCTGGCTGCTGGGGGCAAAACTGACAGGTCAACAATCTCTGGTAAAACAGCTTGTGGGAAGCATGCCTGATCATGTTTGGGAAGAAACCTTCCATAACAGTTGGCGAGGAATCCGTATGGCATCAAGCCGGGCAAGCCTCATGGGAGTTGAAGGTGCTGCCGCCGCTGCCAGCTTCAAACTGCTTGCCAAGATACTGCCTCGTGAATGGGGCTTTTCGGGAAGAAATCGCCGGCCGCCGCGTGATCCTTTTAATGCTCTTCTGTCGCTCGGTTATGTCCTTGCCGGCGGGGAAATTCTCAAAGTGGTGCAAGGAAAAGGGCTTGACCCTGGACTGGGCTTTCTCCATGCCAGTCAGCATGGCCGGGCGGCACTGGTACTGGATCTGCTCGAACCGCATCGTCCTGTTATTGATAATTTTGTCTTATCGCTTACCAAGGGATTACTAACCCCCAACGACTTCACCATAAGTTCGCAAGAAGGATGCCGGTTAAGCAAGGAAGCGCGCGGTATTTTTTATCGGACTTGGTTTCAATACCTCAATACTGGGCATGAAGAAGGCATTGCAGAGCAAATAAAAAAAACTGTGACCGAGCTCTGCCAACATCTTAGTAAAAAAAATGAAAACCTCTAAAAAATAGCCGGCTAAAGGAAAAAAACGGGGCCGTGACCAGTTATTAATAATTAGAAAGCGGACAAGATGGGAAGCCGCGAGACAGATAACCAAAACCAAAAGCCAAAAGGAGGAAAACCATGAGTAAAGAAAAGATTCGATGCGGAGAGTGTAACACTGATAACTGGGTAAGCCCATTCACAACAACATCTTGTAAGAAATGTGGAGCACCGATAAAAGGCACTAAAACTAGATAGGCTAGAAAACACCCAAGACATAATCACCCGTGTCCACTTATAGGATTATAGACGCGGGCAAAAACGGATGCCCATATAAAAGATGTCGTAAAAAACTGTCTCAAAGGAGGGAAGATTGAACTTAAAAAATGTAAGGGCAAATATTGACAGAAATGAAGAGTTACCGCATGGCAAGGTGGTCGAAAACAACCTGATTTCATCTTTCGAACTCGCCGGCATCCCGGTGCAGCGCGGTGCCGAGTTGGACCATAATTCGAAGATCGACTGCCTGGTATTGTTAAATGGGGAACGATGCGGGATTCAGATCAGCTTGCAGCTGGATATGGTGAAGGCCCGGGCTGCAAAGTGCTGCGCTTTAGATGTGGTGCAACGGTTTATCTACCTAAGAGTATCAGATAGGATGTTTGATCGACCTGACCTCAGGGCGGGCCAACGTCTTCATGAGTTGCTGACTTGGGCTACAGCCAGACAACCCCAGTATCCGGCATTGCTGATTGCTCCTGGTGAAGGACCGAGAAGAGGCATAGTGGAACCTTTGTAGTTTAACAAATCAACTTAACCAAGAAGGAGAGCAACATGGACACAACCAGATTAATCCAACAAGTATACAGTGACAACATTGAAATGGCATGCAGAGCCCTACAGGAACTTGGCCTCGTCGCCCCGACCGATTTGCTGGCGCGATCATTTCTGCGTGAAATTGCCCTGAAGGCGGAAAAATCACGGCTACGGAAGACAGCCGCGGAAAGTCTGGCAAGGCTAAACCTTCAAGAGGCAGTTGCAACTTTTCTGGCTGCGTCGCGGAGTCTCGACCCTGGACAGCGTGTACGGGGAATTGAAGGGCTTGGGGTTATTGGCGCGGTGGAATTGATTAACGAGGTTTACACGGCATTGAATTCTGCTGACCAGCAGATCGTGCGGGCTGCGGTTGTGGCTTTGGGCCGGATCGGTCGGGATCTCCGGGCGGCTGATATCCTGGAACAATTCACCCAAAAACCGTACCTCCCTCAGGATCTTCTTGATAACGCCCGACGTTCGCTTACCTACATACTTGTCAGACTTGCCTATGAAGAGAAAAAAGACCTCAATCAACACAAACAAGCTGTCCGCCGACTGGCCATGCTTGCACCTGCCTTTGCACGTGAAAAATTCCAGGGTTCGGCATTGAACAATGACCCTGAAAAACGGGCCGTCGCCTACATTAATTTAGGCATTCTTGGTGACGTGAACGGGCTTGATACTGTTATCAAGGGGCTTGCCGATCCTGATTGCCGGGCAAGGCGCATGGCGGCAATCGCGACTGGGAAGCTTGACCGGACCGGAACAGCCATTGCTGCCCTTACGCGAGCAACGTCAGGTCCGCCTGAGGTGAGACAGGCAGCTATCCAAGCTATTGAAATTATAAGAAATCGCATCAATGCATCGCGCAACGAGAATTTCTTGAATAGCCGAAAGTTTCAGAGGGAGGGGAGTTATGAACCTTTGGCATTTTAAGGGAATAAACTTACTAGTGATTCGATTATCTGTCCTGGCTGTTTATCTGTTGTACGCCAGTTTCGCTCTGGCTGATATGCGCCTCGCCAATGACATACTGATGACCATTGAGTCTGGTGATTCGTTTTATCGGCTGTTCGGAGAGGAGTGGGAACGGGTGGCGGATATCAATCAGGAAATAATCCCGACCGATTATAGCGGATCCAAAATGCCTGATCAACTTTCGGAAGGCAGCCTGATAATTGTACCAGCCGGAGTATTATTGACGGACTACGCTATGCAGAAGAATGAGGTTAGAGCAGTTCTGCGTGGGATTGTCCTGAAGGATATTGAACATGCTGAAGACCTCGCCAAAGTTGATTGCAGCACGAGTGAAGTCGGCAAAAGGGGACTTGAACTACTCAGGCGGGCTCGCATGATTTTCAGTCAAAGCGATGGACCGCTCGATCTTGCTGAATGTCGGCGGATAGCTGCGGAGGCTGCCATTTGCCTTGCAATGGCACAGGAAATTGCCAAAGAAACGGCAGCGCGGCAGACGCTGACCGCAGAGATAACCGAACGCTCCAAAGCTATTTCAGCTTTACAAACAAGTTTGGCAGAACAGGAAATCCACGGCAGAAAACTTAGACTAATAACGATCATTGGAGTTTCCTGTGCAACTTTTGCCTGTACGGTCTTGTTGTTCGTCTGTTGGTTGATAAGTCGTCAGCAGGCGAAAGAAGCCGGCAGGGTCTGGATTCAAAGTCGAAAACAAAAAATGCAGAGTTTAGCACTGGCAATTACGAAGCAACACAACACTTAATCAACATCTACAGGAGGAAAATAACATGAAATTTCAAGAACTTGGCAATATAACCATCGCCGGAATCGAGGACAATGAGAACCTTTCACCTGCAATGAGGAAAATCTGCTGTGATGCCCCGACAATATTGCAGCAGTTTGAGGTTCTTTATGCCCAAGCGCAGCGTGGGCTCCAAAATTTTGATAAACGAAATAATCCTGCCTCAATTTCAATCAACGAGCAGGCGGAATTCGACAAATTACTGCATGATATAGAGGAGTTGCGATCAAAGTGCAATCAATCGATTCATGCGATTGGAGAAGGTCTCAAGCAAGAGATCACCGTTGCTAAAGCCCTGTCAGACGAGCTTCGCCAGCGCGGGAAGGTCGTACCACCAGAATCATTGAAGCATGGGCTTGATCTGGTGAATGAGGCAAGCGGGCTTTGTGAAGGAAGCCTTGCAGACAGGATAAAGGCACTTCAACTCGGGGCCAGAGCCCGGCGCTGTCTGGAAAAAACGCTCCATGATGTATTACGTTGCTGGCTCGCAAGCAACCATACTCGGCTTGCCGGTATTTCCTTAAAAATTTAGTTCTACAGCCTGACCTAGCAGTTTAACACATATTTAATTCCTGGCTGGCTTGGTTTGAGCAAATGTTGCAGTCAAACCAAGCCAGTGACCAGGGCGAGAGATGAATAGCAATAAGATTATTGGCAAAAATATTATAGCCACCTCATTAATACAGGAGAAAACCAATGGAAATTATATGCCAAAATCATCCTGAAAAAGATTTATCCCCTCTGATGGTGGACACAGGCATCAGTCCACTCGGGAATCGCCGATTTATCTGTGCTGTGTGTTCCCGTATTAAAGAAGTCGGTACCGGCAAGTTATTAAAAGGGCTTGGTAAAACATATATCGATAACGGCCGTCAGACCATTCCCTGTCATGTGAACGCATTTTCGCAACAACCACATGGATGTTACATTAATTTTCAGTTGCTGTTCCACAACAGCGGCGTTGAAGCGATTGAATTATAACCAATGGAGACATAAACAATGAAAAAACTATCCGAGATTATTCATAAAAAAGTCAATATAATTACCATGGCCTATGGGTTGACCATTCAAGCTGATGACATTGGTGTTGCCACAAGTAAAACATCTCTCCCGCTTACCAGGGCCGGGGTCGCGCTGATTCATTCACACACAGAAGAAGTGCTCATAATTTATGATTTTCCGGTTGAACAACAAGAACAAATTAATGATGAGTTCCTTTTCGTGTTGAGTAATGGCACGCCTTTGTCGGCTCGATTTACCTACTCGGTTGGAGATATATCCATAAGCAGCAGTAAATCAGATTTGTTGTCGCCTAGCAATCGCAATGGAGATTATAACCTGCTCCTCGGCAACAATGGGCAGCGCCTCTTAGTGCATAAAAGATTTCGGAAAAATGCCGTAGTCAAGCGCTACTCTGCTGAGAGTGGGTATGGATTCCTGCGTCGTAGCCATGATGTTTATTTCCGTAAGGACTGGTGGCAGGATAATTCGCCGCCCGTGCCCGGCATGGAGGTGACATTCATCCCTGTCATTGCCTCTAAGAAAGGTATTCAGGCCCATGCAATTCGTGAAATTGTTGCGGTAGCCGGATAAATCGGCAGACTGCCAAGGCATAACTCATTGACTTTGATCAATAGTATCAAACAGAAGGTGAGCAATGAATTCTACCGATAACAGCTCCCGTTTTACACTGAGTGAAATTCCAGCCGGATCAGAGGAAATGGTTCCTGCCAGGGCCGAGGCCAGCAGCACTCCTGACCGTAACACCCTGGTCAAAAACCGGATGGCTTTAGAATTATGGAAACAAGGTTTTTCCACTGATGCCATTGCCCGCATCTTACACTTTCGGCAAGAGGAATAAAAAGGAGACCACCATGCAACTTCCCTGTATTGCTGCGTTTGCGATCGAGTCCGGGTTTGAGAGCTGCTGCGCCATTCGCGTGGCATCACTGCTTGCCGGACATCTTTTACTGGAAGCTTACTATGGCGCAGCTCCCGAAACCAATGACTCTCTCTCCTTTTCCAAGTTGAACCACCGCCATCTGCAAAACTCCCGCGAGAATCTGCTGACAGCGCTCGCACCAATGACTAATGCCGTGTTTGAGATCAGGGTACTGGTAATTCCCGATCTCCTGTACAAGGCCCAGGGGAATATCGACATTTATATCGTAATCCGTTGCCATGGCGCAGCAGCCGATATTGCGCGAGAAACAGCAGCGACAACGTTTTTTGATGTTTTTGCGGTTCTGGCAAGTTGTCTGCCGGAGGCTGATCTTAAACCGGTGAAAAACCTCGCAGAGCTTGAACAGTGCCTTAAGCCTTTTAAGGTTGAATATGCCTGTGCGGTTATGCACCGTCAGCGGGAAATATCGCTCACCTCGATTGTTGAGCAACCATCCGCCATCGGATTTCTGCGGTGCGAGAGCAAGGAGGAAGAACCCACCCTGGCCAATAGGGCGCTCCACATCCTCCCTTGGACTCCGTCGTATGACGACTGGGGCCGTTTGATCGAAATCATGACCGGGCAGTTGAATCCGACCATGCTGCTGATTCGCCTCCGACCCAGGGAGAACGTTACCGCCGAAAAAGCCAGGATTTCAGAGACCATCACGTTGTGCGAAACAGCCCTGGCCGGTATGGCGGCAAACAAGCTGACGCTTAAAAAACAGGTTTCGCTGTTGAACGACCAGTCAATCTTCCTCCTTGAGGCCCTCGAAACCCCTTGTTTCGATATCGCAGCGCTTATAATCTCCAGTAAGCCGGTGCCCGCCCCTCTTCAGCATGCCGTGGGAACGGCAATTTCCGGGAACCGCCCAAAAGGGGACGAGGATGCCTGGCTGCAAGGGGGCTTTTCTACCCGCAGCGTCGATGCCGATAATGTTCTGGCTGCCGAATATTTCCCGGAACTGATGCCATTCAACCTTGTCGAAGCCGCCTGCGCCTTTCGGTTGCCTTCTCCGCCCAACCGGGACATTCCGGGCCTGCCAATTCAGCGCTTCCGTACCTCTTTGGCCATGCTGCCGCCGGAATTAGATGAAAAACCCAGTTCAATCAAGCTGTTCATTAATGAATACCAGGGGATGACCCAACCGGTTTTTGTCAATCCGGATGACCGGATGCGCCACTGTTTTATCATGGGCCAAACCGGCACCGGCAAGTCTACTTTGATGAAAAGCTTGATACTGCAGGATATTCGAGCCGGCAGAGGGGTCGCCGTCATTGATCCGCATGGCGACATGATCGACAACATTCTCGGCCGGATTCCACGAGAGCGGGCCGACGATATAATCCTTTTCGATTTTCTCGATCGTGAACGGCCCCTGGGATTTAACATGATCCAGTGGCGCGACCTTGCCGAACGAGATCTGATCATCGACGAACTTTACCGGACCCTTGATCATGTCTATGACATGAAGGAAACAGGTGGGCCGATTTTTGAGCAGCATTTCCGTAATTTTTTGAAGCTGCTCATGGGCGACAAGCCTGATGAGCATTTTACTCCGACGCTGTTGGAATTTGTTCGCTGTTACAGCGACAAGGAGTTCAGGCACTGGCTCTTAAAGCGTACAAGCGATGAGCAGGTCAGGGAGTTTGTTGAAGAAGCGGAGGCCACCAGCGGTGATATATCCATGCGCAATATCTCGCCGTATATCACCTCCAAGTTCGGACGGTTCGTAAACGATACGACTCTGAAAAGAATCATCGGCCAATCCGAGTCATCGATAAATTTTGACGATATCATGGATCAGGGCAAGATTTTTTTGGTCAATATCGGCAAAGGGCGCTTTGGCAGTGCAGTTGCGGCGTTGCTATCAAACATGCTGGTGGCCAGGTTCAAATTCAGTGCCATGCAACGTGGTGAAGTTCGGAAGGAAGACCGCCGGGACTTTTTTTTATATGTTGATGAGGCGCACAATCTGCCCCAGGATAATCTCTCTGAACTCCTGGCAGAAGCTAGGAAATATCGCCTGGGTCTAGTTCTGGCGACCCAATACTGTTCGCAGTTGGGCTCAACTGCCGGGTTGAGAGGCGACGATCTGCTATCGGCGATATTTGGCAATGTCGGCACTCTGATCACTTTCAGAACCGGCAGTCAGGACGCCGAGCTATTGGCCAAAGGTTTCGAGCCTTACTTCAATCACCTTGATATCATGTCGCTCCCCAATTTTCAGGGCTATACCCGGGTAAACTTGAACAACCAGGGCATCATACCATTCAGCTTCAGAACCGAACCGGACACTATCCCCGGAGATGAGACCCTGGCAAGATCATACCGGACTCTATCACGTCTGAAATACGGGCAAGATGCTGTTATTGTCGATTCTAATATCCGCAGACGGATGAAAAGCTGGAAGACGCTTTCATGAGGTTAACCGGAATATCATTGTATTAGCTGAACTGGGGGGCGGATTCTGGTACCGTCACCGCCCGGGAAATAAAAATCTCAAAGTAGATGAGCAGATGGAAGAGGTAGTTCATACGTCTACTACTCTCAACGTGCGAGAGGCAATGCTGACGGATGGCAGATCGCGCACCGAACTCGCTGCTTGGATCAGCGTTTGCTGTTCGGCAGAGGAGAGGGTCTGCAGATCCCCGCCCTCAAAATAGACCATTGCCTTGAGACCTTCGCTCGGCTGAAAATCTTGGCCATACAGCGCCCGTGCCGACGCCAGACCTTTGGCAAGACTGACGTTTGCCGTAACCATAGCGGCGATGTCCTGATAATCCTTGGCTTCGATTCGCTGCAGAATGACTTTGACCTTGGTCGCCAGCAGATCGTCCAATGAGGCAACCTGCAAAATACCGTCTTCGGTCAATTCCGGTTCCCCGACGCGGCCAAAGGAGACGGTGCCGAAAAACGACACCTTAACATACTCGTTTTGGGCGCCGCCTCCGGAAACCAGCACAGTGAGGGTTTCAGGTTGTTCTTGCAGAACCGTGGCTCCGGTGAGGAACGGGAAGGCCGTTTTCAGGGAGTTTCTATCCAGGGATCTATCGGTGAACAAATCAAAATCAACCGATGTGCGGTGGCCTAATCGCAACGCAATGGCTGTGCCGCCATACAACACGAACCCAAGCGCCGGAGCTGGACGCAACTCCGGCCAGAGTCGTTGTTGGGCCGGGGGCAGGACTTCCATGTGCGCCTTGAACGACCGGATCATGCGGTGCGCCTCCGAGGCATCGTGGGAACCTGACCCGGACCGGCCAGCCCCAAGCGATAATGCCAGTAGAACCACGACCGCCCGCTGTACTGGCCGATCTCAGCGTGGGTAAGCACTTCCCGCAGATAGTCGTCACCAGCCTGGGCAGCGAGCATCTGGACATCATCGTAGTCGCCGATATCCATCACCTGCGCCACTACCCGCTCCGGCTGTCTGACTGCCTCGTCCGGGGCTTTCCACCAGAAGTACTTCGCAGCAAGCCTAATCAATATATCTCGATCAATTTGGCCCATGCTTTTTATTTCTCTTCGTCGACTGCATAGTCAAGCCATCGAAGCGAAGCATCAATGGTAGTGTAGCTAAATCCCCATGCAGCTCGCTCATTGTCCGGTGTCGCCTTCCATCAGACAGAGAGGGTTTCGAAAATGGGATGATATTTTTCAAGTCTTTGAATGCTGGCTTGTTTTATTCCTCGTCTTTGCCTTTCATCGAAGCAGCTAAAACCTCTTTTTCATGTTTCATGGCTTCTTTGCCGGCCTCATATGCGGCGCTCAGGATTCTTTTCTGGTCGTCTACATAGTGTTTACCCTTCTCAATGATGTCTTTTCCGCGGTCCACCAAGGGAGCGGCTTTGCTCTTGAGGTGTTCGGGCAGATCGGAGATTTTTTCCTTGAGATCAGAACCGAACTCGGCGATCTTCTCTCTGGTCTCCCTGCCCGATCTCGGTGCAAATAACAAAGCAGCTGTTGCGCCAACCAATGCCCCGGCCAGAAATGAGATGACAATTCCTTTACTGTTACATTCGTTGTTGTTCATAATGATAACCTCCTGTTAGTGGTTTTGATCTGGTTTCTTGAGATAACGGAAAAAAGCTTGTACTCCGGCCGTGAAGCCGGTGATCTGTGAAAAGATTGGAGTAACAGAGTTTTTCAGCATACTGCTGGTGACCAGGAGGGTGTCGGCGGCAGCCTTGGCCGTATCGATCACTTTGTCGGTCCGGTCAACCTTGTCTCTGATTTTTTCAGTAAGGGTCTGGAGCTCTCTTGACGTATCAGCCAGGGATTGCAGCAGTGGTGAAAGATCCTGGTTCAGGGTGTCGAGCAGGGTTTCAACCTTGCGGGCCGTACGTTTTATCTGGATCAGGGCCGGAACCAGGGCCGCAACCAGGACGATAAGGCAGATCGATACTACGATAACGAAAATATTAAGCGCGCTCACCAGCGTGTCTCCCTTAGAAGTTGGTAGGTGTTAAGGTTGCCTGCTCTGGACAGTGAGTGTATCAGGAGATTGTAATTTCCTTGTCGTGCAATCTCCCTCCAATATAATTAGATAACAGCCGGAAATTTAAAACAACAGAAAAATGCGTCTGATTTTTTTTTGTTGTTTTAAAAAAGCAGTTATTTTCGGGCTTGGTCAGGAATCAAGCAAAGCGATCAGTTTCGCTCCAGGGATTTTTTAAGCATGGTGAGGAGATGCCCAGGAACTGTCATGGCAAGTTCATCCGGGGTTGCAGTCAGAAGATGCGGACTGCGGCCATGAAAGTCGCTGCCGCCGGTGATCAGCAGGCCAAAATTCTCGGCCAGTTTTGCGAGCCGGTGGGTTACCTTGGGGGTATGTCTTGGGTAGTAGACTTCAATACCTTTGAGGCCAAGCGGAACCAACTCCTTAAGCAGGGTTGGAATGGTACTTAAGGAAGAGTTGAGAGTGGCCGGATGGGCCAGAACCGCAATACCGCCGGCGGCATTGATCATGGCGATGGTCGTTTCGGCGCTGTAGCGGAAGGTTTCTACAAAGGCCTTGCCGCCGGTCCGTAGAAAACGGATAAAGGCAGCCTCTTCGCTCCGCACGACTCCCAGGCGAACCAACTCCCGGGCAAAATGAGGTCGACCGATTTGACCATTGGTGCTCTGTCTGAGATCGTCAAGCGATATCCGGATGCCAAGGCGTGCCAGTTTTTCGATGATTTTTTCGTTCCGTTCCCGGCGGGCCTCCTGGTAGCGGTTCAGTTTGGCGATTAGTTCGGCATTCCGGTGGTCCAGGCCGTAGCCGAGGATATGCAGAGAGGCCTTTTTGTGCAGGGCGCTGAGTTCGATACCGGGGATGACCTCGATAGTCTCTGAGCGACCGGCCGCAATGGCTTCGGGAATGCCGGCCATGGTGTCATGATCGGTCAGGGAGATGGCGGCAAGGCCTTGCCGCCTGGCCATGGCAACCAGAGAGGAGGGCGTAAGCGTGCCATCGGAAAAAGTGGAATGGATATGAAGGTCGATATTGTTCTGCATTGTTGGCCGTTTACCCTACACGTGAACTGTCGGTTCATGCAATCTAAATTATGCAAGCATATTCAATGGATTTTTATCGCTGCTTGCGATAGATTGAAAAAAATGGGTCTTGGATTTTGATGGGCCTCTTGCGGATAATAGTTTGGCTTACGGGAGGGATGTATGGCTCAGATTGATGCTTTTTTTAAATTGATGAACGAACAAGGCGCTTCGGATCTTCATATGATTGCCGGTCAGCAACCGATGCTGCGGATCCGGGGTGATATGGAGCGGGTCAAATATAAGGTTTTTACCAGCGATGAGTTGAAGGCGATGCTGTATGAGATTGTTACTGAGGATAAAATTAAGGTTTTTGAGGAGACCGGAGATGTGGATTTTGGTTATGAGATCCCGGGTCTTGCGCGCTATCGCGGTAATCTCTTCATGCAGAAATACGGCATTGGCGGGGTTTTTCGTGAGATTCCCAGCAATATCCTCACTGTCCAGCAACTGGGGTTGCCCAAGGTTTTGATCAACCTCGCCCAACTGCCGAAGGGTATGGTGCTGGTGACCGGGCCAACCGGTAGCGGTAAGTCGACAACCCTTGCCGCGATCGTCGATGAGGTAAACCGAACTCGTAAACATCACATCCTGACCATCGAAGACCCGATAGAGTTTGTCCATCATAGTCAGAGCTGTATTGTCAATCATCGCGAGATCGGGGCGCATACCCGCAGTTTTGCGGCGGCCCTGCGCGGCGCCCTGCGTGAGGACCCTGACGTGATTATGGTCGGTGAGATGCGTGACCTGGAAACCATTGCTCTGGCGATGGAGGCAGCCATGACCGGCCATTTGCTCTTCGGCACCCTGCACACTTTGAATGCTTCAAAAACCGTCGACCGTATCATCGAGATATTTCCGGCCTCCCAGCAAGCCCAAGTCCGCTCAACTCTGGCTGATGCGCTCAAGGCCGTGGTTTCACAGACTCTGTTCAAGCGGATCGACGTTAAGGGCCGGTGCGCAGCCCTTGAAATCCTGCTCTGTACTCCGGCTGTCCGCAATCTGATTCGTGAAGGTAAGACCTACCAACTGACTTCAGCCATGCAGACTGGTAAAAAATATGGGATGCAGACTATGGATGATGCCATTATGGATCTGTTGGACAAGCGCTGGATCTCGGCCGAGGCAGCCTACACGCAAGGAGTCGAAAAAGAGAAGTTTGTAAAATTTCTCAAAAAACCGCCTTCTGATTTTTCTGATTTCTAGTCGGGGCAGGGCAGTTGTTAACTGCCTTGGGCACAAATTGTTCCAGGCCGGGATGAATTGCGCCCAGGGAACCCTTCAAGCCAACCGGTTTCATCAGAAATGCAGCTCCATCCCAACGATACAGCTCAGCGCCAGGATTGAGCTGAACTCCTTGTTGCTTCCGCAAACAACTCCATGTCGGATATTGATTCTTTGAGCAAATATTTGTAACTATTCAGCAAATAAAAGTGAGCTAATCTAAAAAAAGTCCTTGACATAGTTTTTGAGTGTTTTTTGAAAAAATGATTGTAGTTGCGCCCAGATCCATAATGAGCGTGTCAAGCTAGCAAGAGC
>Ga0208863_1001363_pt1 | contig 15816 bp, 14 predicted proteins | sample RifOxyD3_FD_184040 | JGI IMG/M metagenome (GOLD analysis project Ga0208863, IMG submission 184040) | Soil microbial communities from Rifle, Colorado - Rifle Oxygen_injection D3 (SPAdes) | ecosystem: Environmental > Terrestrial > Deep subsurface > Rock core/Sediment | place: Rifle, Colorado...
GTCCGGGTCCATCTCCGTTTCCTCGGTGCGGCGGTTGAGGAGATTCTGGATGCGCTCGTTCGTCGAGCCTCTAATCTCCGCCACCGTTCCAACCGCTAGAATGTCCCCCCGGTCCAGGACGCAAATGCGGTCGGCAATCTTATACGCACTTTCCAGCTCGTGCGTCACTACGACAACCGTCATATTCATGGCATCGCGTAAGGTCAGGATCAAATCGTCAATGGCCGAAGACACCACCGGGTCCAGACCGGCAGAAGGCTCATCGCAGAACAGTACGCGTGGGTCCATGACAATCGCTCGGGCCAAGGCGGCGCGCTTGATCATGCCGCCCGACAGCTCGGACGGCATGAGGTTCTCAAAACCCGCCAGACTGACCACTTCCATCTTCATGCGCGCCATGATCTGCATGGTCGCTTCGTCCAAATTGGTGTGCTCGCGCAGGGGCAGCATGATGTTTTCCAGCACGTTCATGGAGCTGAACAAGGCCCCGCCCTGAAACGCCACGCCCATTTTCTGGCGCAGAGCGGTCAACTCCATCGGCTTGGCCTTGGTGATGTCCTTGCCCAGCAAACGAATGTGTCCCGTGGAAGGGGTGAGCAATCCCAGTAGGTGATTGAGCAAGGTGCTCTTGCCGGAGCCCGAGCCGCCCATGATCACCATGATCTCGCCGGTGTTGATGGTCAGGTTGATGTGGTTGAGGATGCGACGGTTCCCGTAGTGGGTCACCAGGTCGATCACTTCGATGGCGGGCTTGCTCGTCATGGGCTCACCACCGGGTCAGCACGAAGGCGAAGATCATGTCGGTGACGATGATCGCCGAGATGGCTTGGACCACTGAACGGGTGGTGACTTTGCCCACCCCTTCCGCGCCCCCGGAGACGGAGGAGCCGTTAACCACCCCGATCATGGCGATCAGGATGCCAAAGACGAGGCTCTTGACCAGCCCGTGCATGACGTCATCCACCGACAAAATATCGATGATGTTGTCGATGTAGGCCGGAAAGGTCATGCCCAGATCAACCACCACGTAAATCCCGGCTCCGGACAGCCCCACCAGGATCGACAAGAAGGTCAAGGCCGGAACCATGACGCACGAAGCCAAGAGGGCCGGTGCCACCAGAAAGCGCACCGGGTTGATGCCCATCACCCGCAGGGCGTCCACTTCTTGGGTGATGCGCATGGTGCCGATGCGTGCCGCCAGGGCCGAGCCGGAACGCCCGGCCACCAGGATACCAGTGATGAGAGGACCGAATTCGCGGGTCATGGAAAACGCTACGCCGATCACCACTTTGCTTTCAGCGCCGAAGAGCTTTAGGGAATAGATGCCCTGAATGGCCAGCATCATGCCGATGGAAAAGGACATGGCGGAGATGATGGGAATAGCCCCGATGCCGATATCCATGCACTGGACGAAGATTGAAGGCAGCCGCACCGGTTGCTTCCGGCTCCGGCCCATGATCACCCAATAGAAGCTTTCAAGCAGCAGAACGAAGGCGAAGCCGATCTCGGTGACGCTGGACATGGTCCACTTTCCCGTCCGCTCCGCTAAAGCGAGCAGGGGATTGGGCGGGACCGGGTTGGGGCTTTCCTGGGCGTCGCTCACGCCGGTATGTCCTTTCAGCCCGCCACAGCGTCGTCAAGTGTGGCGTGGATGGTGAACACCTTGTCCAGTCGGGCCAGTTGCAGCACGCGCATGGCCGAAGCGCTGACGTCGGCTAAGGAGAACTTGCAGCCTTTTTTGCGGGACGACTGGTAGGCTTCCACCAAACTGGCCACGCCCGAGGAGTCGATGTATTCCACCTCACCCAGGGAAACCACAACGTTGCGCTTGCGGTCCACGAAGCTGAGTAGGGCTTTGCGGACCTCAGGAGAGGTCTGCAAGTCCACTTCGCCGTCGAGCCGAACGATCACATATCCGTTCTTTTCCTCGGTCTTAATGTTCATAACCCACCCTCACTCGATTCTCTTTGTCATTCTTAAGAGATTGCCGACCCCGTCCGCAGGGACATCGTAAACTACTTCGTCCATGACTTCATTGATGAAATGCGTTCCCAGCCCGCCGGGGCGAACATCGCTCAAATCGCGGGGCTTGATGAGGGACGGGTCGATCCGGTCCGCCCGGTCGATCAGGTGCACTTCGATGCGATCCCCGTGATGCCAGAGTTCGAGTTCAATGGTACCCTCCGGCTGACCCTTGTAGGCGTGGCGGATAATGTTTTGGCAGGCCTCGTCGATGGCCAGCACCAAATCCTGCACCCACAGCTCGGCGCAGCCGCAGCCCCGGGTTTCGCGGGTGACCGCAACCCGGATGGGTTTGAGCTGATCGGATTGGGCGGGAACGTTCAGGCTCAAAAGGAGCCGACTATCGTCCCCGCCTTGGCCCACATGACACCACGGCGAGCAGTCGGCGACCACCAGGACGGTCAGATCGTCTTTCTGCGGGCCGCCCATGTCGCGCACCGTCTCGATGATGCTATTCATGCGGGCCGAGCCGGTCAGATTGCGGTGACCCCGGATCAAGGTGCGCACCCCTTGCCCGCCCAGCATGCCGCCGCCGGGCACGGAGGCTTCCGTCAAACCGTCGGTGAAAATGTAGAGCGCCCCGCCGTCCAGGTCGAAATGATCTTCAGGAAACGCCCCGCCATCGCCCAGATCGTCAATGATGCCCAAGGGCGGCATGGGGGCGGCGAATTCTTCGAAGGTCTGGCCGTCGCTCTTGAGCAGCAAGGGCGGCTCGTGACCCGCGTTGGCCATGGATATCTCGCCGCTCTTCGGGTCGAGCAATCCCGCCACCATGGTGACGAACATGCCGTGCGAGACGGTCTCGCACAGCTCGGAATTGATGGCGGCCATCAAGCGTCCCGGATCGTGGATGGTCTTTCCCAGGCAGCGGAACAGACTCAAGGTCTTGACCATCATCAAGGCCGCGTTCATGCCCTTGCCGGAAACGTCGCCGATGGAAAACCAGATGCGCCCGTCGGAAATCTCCATGATGTCGTAGAAGTCGCCCGAAACGGAAAACACCGGCACGTTGACGCCGTGAATGGGGTAGTCGTCGCTTTGGGCCTTGGGCAGCATGTTGCGCTGAATCTCGGCGGCCATTTCCAACTCGCGGCGCACCCGCTCCTGCTTGATCAATTCTTCGGACAGTTGGGAGTTGAGAATGGCCAGCGCCGCCGAGGAGGCCAGCACCTCCAAAGAGGAGCGGTCAGCGGCGTCGAACAGCCCATCGCCCGTGCGTTTGTTGATGAGCTCGATGGCCCCTAAGCAGGTGTCCTTGACCTGCATGGGCGCGCACAGGATGGAGCGGGTGGTAAAGCCCGTTTGCTCGTCCACCGCATGATCGAAGTCGGGATCGGCCAGAACGTCACGGACCATGCTGGCGGTGCCTGTTTCCACCGTTCGCCCGACGATGCCTACCCCAGCGGGAATGCTCAGTCCGGTGATCTCCACCGGGCCGCAGCAGGCGCGGCACACCAGGTCGCCTTCAGCATTTTGCAAGAACAAAGACGCCGCCTCCGCGTCCATATATTCAGCGATGCGGGTCAGACCCATGCCCAGGGTTTCGGTGATGTCCTCGGAAGAAGCGAAGCCCAGGCTCATCTCGGCGATGAGCGCGATCTGATCGGAGAAGTCACGGGCCCCGCCCATGCGTTCTTGGCTGTCGTTGTTCTGGTCGACCAAGTTGTCCACCATCCTCTCCTCTTCGTCTCTCCCCCGAGACTCGATGGCGGCTACACTACAACCATTCCCTTCACGCTCAAAGGGTTAAGAGGGCAGGACAGCGCGCAGGACGCCCACCGGGGCTCCCTGGTTGTTCAAAACCGGAGGCGCGCATTTCTCCGCGCTTAACGGAGCGTATGCCGACAGCAGGGCGGCCCCAATCACGCTGGCGGCCCTTAGACCGCCATCATCCACCTTGATCGCCAGCCCCAAGCCCTGCTCCGGGATAAGGGCGCACAGCACGCCCTCGGCTCCACCTTTAACCACCAGATTAGGGTGAGCGGTCATTACGTCGGTGTCAAAGCGTCCCCGTCCGGCGACCAAGAACGGGTGGGTCTGCATAGCTGTGATGATCGAAGGCTTATCAGCCAGCCGCGCCATGCCTAGAGCGAGTGCGGACAAAGGCATCGCCCAGGTGGGGACGCCGCACCCGTCACAGCCGCAGGGGGAATGGGGAATGGCCCCGGTCATCGTGGTGATATGCTGGAGCACCAACTGTTGGACCGGGTGTTCCGGGTCGATGTAGTTCCGTGTGGGAACCTTCAGGTGACGCGCCACGGTTAAAAACCCGGCGTGTTTGCCCGAGCAATTGTGATGCAAGGCGGTCGGCGCTTCACCGCGCCGGACTAGCGCCTTTTTCGCTCCAGCGTCAACCGGCTCGGATGCGCCACATTCCAGGTCGTCCGCGCTTAAGCCTAGGCGTTTCAGCCACGCCCCTACTTTTTCCACATGGATGTCCTGCCCGGAGTGGGAGCCGCAGGCCAGCGCGATCTCCTCCCCGCTCACCCCGAAGGCCTCCGCCGCACCGCTTTCTATCAGTGCCAGAGCTTGCAGGGGCTTGAGAGCCGAGCGGGGATAGATGGGCCGATCGATATCACCGACGGCGCGGATCACCCGCCCTTGAGCATCGACCAGGGCATAAGCCCCGCGATGGAAACTTTCCACCAGAGGTCCACGGGTCACCTCGACCAAAATGGGATTTCGAACGTCCATGAATTCCGCGCTAGTTTCTAATTCCGGGCAGGCTCGGGCAAAATCAAAGAGTGCGCAAGGGAAAATCCAGCGGTAGACTTCGCCAAAGGGGCGCATACAGAAAACGGGACACGCATGGCGATTCGGGGATTGAACGTCAGCACCAGGTTGCTGGTGAGCTTCGTTGCGGCGACGGTGTTTACCGTGGTCGCCAGCGGGGTGGCGATTTATTCCTTCAACCGCATGACCCAGACCATGGATCGGGTGACCAGCGACCTGCTGCCCACCATGATCGCCGCCTTTCGTTTGGCCCAGCAAAGCGACGGCGCAGTGGCCAGCGCCCCGGCGATTGTGGCGGCCACCGCTCAGTCCCAACGGCAGACCGCCTACTTTCGCGTCCGCGATCAGATCAATCAACTGAACCTGCTGATCACCGAATTGAAAGTCCTGGGCCGGGCACCTGAAACCTCCCTCACGCCCGTTCAGAGTGAAAAAAACAAAATCGAAGCGACCATGGAACAACTGAACTTGGCGGTTGAAACGCGGATTAGCCTCACCCAACGCCGTCGGGAGATTCTCGACGCCTTGGTGCAGCACCGTACAGCCCTGGCCCATCGCTTCACCGAGATGGGGGCGCGTGTTGGGGGGAGCCACGCGCAAACCCTTCTCTTGCAGACCCTGAAAGAAGCGGCCTGGAACGCCCTGGACAGTCTGGTCATCGCCTCTCAGGCGGCCCATCGTTTCGGTGTGACCAAGCGCCAAGATGATTTTTCCGCGTCCCTTGCCGCCCTTGAACCCTTGAAAAGCCAACTGCCGCCCCCGGTTGCTGCGTCGTTCGACAAGGTCATGGCTCCGATACGGGATTTGGGGGTGGCTCGGAACAATGTGTTTGAAACCAAGCTGCGGGAGTTGGATGCGGAAAGTCTCATCTCCGGTCTACTGGCGCAGCACACCCATCATTCCAACCGTCTTGTGTTCATGGTGGGGGAGTTGATCAAGGCCGCCCAGGAAGACGTTCAAAAATCCCGCGATCAGTCCCTGGAATTCACCCGCAATCAATCCACATTTCTGCTGGTGCTGACCGTGGTGTGCGTGATCGGCTCGGTGATGGTGGCGCTTTATGTCGCCCGCAGCATCATTTACCGTTTGAGCATCCTGGAAGAAGGCATGGTGAGCGGGGCGCAAGGCAAGCCGGTCCATATCCAGGTGGATGGGTCCGATGAAATCGCCAGTATGTCCGACGCACTGAAGGCCTTCATCGCCGCCCGCGATAAAGCCGAAAACGACCTGCGCGAGGCCCGCGACGAGGCCGAGGTGGCCAACCTCGCCAAGACGCGCTTTCTGGCGGCGGCCAGCCATGACTTGCGGCAGCCCCTTCAAGCGCTCGGCCTGTTCGTTCTGGCTTTGCAAGACAGTGATCTGGACCCGCGCAGCCGCACCATCGCGCAGCGCATTGAGGCCTCGTTGGGCTCCCTCGAAGCGCTCTTAGACAGTTTGCTCGACATTTCCCGTCTGGATGCTGGAGTCATTGAGCCCCATATCGAGGCGTTCCCCTTAAGCCCGCTGCTGGAAAAGTTGATCCACGAATTTACCGCTGTGGTTTCCACCCGCAGTCTTACTCTGCGTTGGGTCCAGACCCAGGCTGTCGTGCTATCGGACGCCTTCTTGCTGGAGCGCATTTTGCGCAACCTTTTGAGCAACGCGGTGCGCTATTCGGTCAATGGCCGGATTCTTCTGGGGTGTCGTCGCGTCGGTCAGGATCGGTTGCGGATTGAGGTGTGGGATACCGGACCCGGCATCGAGAGTCAGAATTTGGAGGTGATCTTCGAGGAGTTCCATCAGCTCGACAACCCAGCGCGGGATCGCAGCAAAGGCTTAGGGTTGGGGCTTGCCATCGTGCGCCGCGCCTCAAGTTTGCTCCATCACCCGGTTACCGTGCGATCGATTATGGGAAAGGGGTCCGTTTTTTCCATCGAGGCCCCCTTAAGTGTGGAGCTTCCCACCAATGACTCCTCAGTCTTGCAACGGGGAATGCACAAATGCGACCTTGCGGGGCGCACTATCCTGGTCATCGACGATGATGCGTCCATCCGGGACGGCATGACGACGCTCCTTTCCTCCTGGGGGGGGCGCGTCCTCACTGCGGCGTCTTACGACGATGCGGTCAACGCCGTGCGCATGAACACCGTGCGCCCTGACGCCGTAATTTCCGATTACCGTTTGCCCGCCGGATATACGGGGGACGAGGCCGTGGTGCTGATTCGCCGCCACCTCGGGGAGGATATTCCCGCCTTGATTCTGACCGGCGATATCGCCCCTGACCGTCTGCGCAACGTCAAGGCCCTGGGACTGCCCTTGGCGCACAAGCCGGTATCCTCGGAAAAATTGCGCGCCTTCCTCAGCGACGCACTGTCTTTGGAAAAAGGGCCGACGACATGACGATGAAGAGCCTCGTTTTTTTATCTTGTTGTGATACCATGCGGAAACTCGATGTGATGTCGAGAGTAGGTGCGCGTTTGACGCGGGCGAACAAGGGCTGTGGTGGCCTGCTCGGCGGTAGCGCGGATCGTGTGGTGAATCGGTTAGCCAATCAACGGCTGGGGAGTGTTCGGTGAAAATCTTAATCGCCGACGATCATGGTCTTTTCCGCGAGGGGTTGCACTTGGTGCTGCAACAACTGGAATCGGGCCTGGAGATTATTGAGGCCGGGACGTTTCCCCAGGTGGTGGCCTTGGCGCGCGCTCACGAAGATTTCGGCCTCGTGCTGATGGATTTGGCCATGCCGGGCATGCCGTGGACCCAGGCCTTAGATACCGTGCGGGGCTGTTTGCCGTTCGCTCCGGTGGTCATTCTTTCGGCTTCCGAGGATCAATCCTTGGTGCGCGAAGCGGTCAAGCGCGGCGCATCGGGCTACATTCCCAAGACCTCCAACAGCCGGGTCATGCTCAGCGCGATCAAGCTGGTGCTCTCCGGCGGAGTCTATCTGCCTCCGGCCCTCATCGGCGGGGACTGGGGTGCCCGCCACGGGCATGAAGTCGGCTCGCCCTCAACCCCCCCCTCGTCGGCGGCGGTCAGCGATGTTCTCACCCCACGCCAGCGCGAAGTGCTTGGTCTGTTGGGTGAGGGCAAATCCAACAAAGAGATTGCCCGCCTGCTGGAATTATCTGAAGGCACGGTGAAGCTGCACGTCACCGCTATTCTGCGGGCGCTCAAGGTCAACAACCGCACCCGCGCCGTAGTGGCGGCCGGTCAGTTGGGACTAAGCTCGACCTTTGGCGACAGCTAACGCCAAATCGACCATGCGGTTCACATAGCCCCATTCATTGTCGTACCACGCCAGCACCTTGACTTGGGTCTCATCAATCACTGTGGTGGAGAGGCCATCAATAATGGCCGAGCGGGGGTCGTTGACGAAATCCACAGACACCAACGGGCGGGATTCGTAGCCTAAAATTCCCTTCAGGTAAGTATCGGCAGCGTCCTGGAACAGGCCGTTGACCTCTTCGACCGTCACCGGGCGGGCCATTTCAAACACCCCATCGGTCAGCGAGGCGTTGAGCAAAGGCACCCGCACCGCCAGTCCGTTCAGCCGCCCGGTTAATTCAGGGTAGATCAGGGTGATGGCGGTGGCCGAGCCGGTGGAGGTAGGGATTAAAGAGGTCAAGCAGGAGCGCGCTCGGCGCAAGTCCTTGTGAGGGGCGTCCACCACGGTTTGGGTGTTGGTGACGTCGTGCAGTGTGGTGATGACACCATGGCGAATGCCGATCTTTTCATGCAGAACTTTGACTACCGGGGCGAGGCAGTTGGTGGTGCAGGACGCAGCGGTGAGCAGGCGATGCCGGGTCGGGTCATAGGCGTGATCGTTGACCCCGTAAACCACGTTAAGCGCCTCACCCCCCTTGACCGGGGCGGAGAAGATCACCGTCTTAACGCCTTGATCGAAGTAGGCGTCCAGTTGCTCAGGCTTGCGAAAGGCTCCGGTGCATTCCAGCACGATGTCGCAGCCGCTCCAGTCGGCGTCGGCAATGGTCGAAAAGCGGGAGTGGGCAAGGCGCGCCCTGTCCACGATCAGCGCGTCAGCCTGGGCGGAAATCCCCCGCGCCCAGCGACCATGCACCGAGTCGAATTCCAGCAGATGAGCCGAAGTCGCAGCGTCGCCGTTTTTCTCGTTGATCCGCACCCAAGTAAGACCGGGCCGGTCAAATCCCGTCCGCAAGGCCAAGCGGCCCATGCGGCCAAATCCGTTAATGCCGATCTTCGCGCTCATGCTTTGCCCCTTCATCCGTTCGGGATGGCTCATAGCAAGGGCAGATGACGGATTTGTGACGAAAGCCGATGTGGGCTATTTGACCCGGGCTTTCAGATTGCGCTGTTCGTAAGGAACGGGTTTGAACTTGGCTTTAGGCAAAGAAACCGGCGCGGCACCTTCCGGGAGCTTGGGATAGGACGCGCCATTTTCATCATACACAAGCTCTCCCAATTCTTGGACGGCTTCAACGAAGTGCCGATCAATCCTGAGCGCCCAGTCCAGGTCATATTTTTTCGTATTTTCCGTCATTCGCCGATAGCTCAATCTGTTTCTGGCGTTAGAAAGCTTGTGGCCGATTCGCTATACACGTCCAACCGCCCATCCTCCCCGTATGCCAAAACTTTAGGGGCGATTTCATCCGCGTTCACGAATTCACTCGTGTCCAAGTCTTCGACCAGCACGGCTCGCGCCAGCGGAGCTTCCATGGCAAAAATCGTACAGTTCCCACACACCCGACTCAACAAAAAAGGGCGGCTCGAAAGCCGCCCTTTTCCGTATTGCTTGGATGATCGGTCTTAATTAACCTTGGCGTTCAGCAGGCCTTTTTCGTACTCCTGGAACATGACTTCCAGGCTCTTCGTCTTGATCTTGCTGGCGTTACCGGCCGCGCCGAAGGCTTCATAGCGGGCCTTGCAGATGCCGATCATGCCCTTGGTGGCTTCGGCCAGGAACTTGCGCGGGTCGAAGTTGGACTTGTTTTCCGCCAAGTGCTTGCGGATGGCACCGGTGGACGCCATGCGCAGGTCGGTGTCGATGTTGACCTTACGCACGCCGTTCTTGATGCCTTCGACGATTTCCTCGACCGGAACGCCGTAGGTCTGGGGCATGTCGCCGCCGAAGTCATTGATGATCTTCAGCCAGTCCTGCGGCACAGAGGAGGAGCCGTGCATGACCAGATGGACGGTCGGAATGCGCTGATGGATTTCCTTGACCCGGTCGATGCGCAAAACCTTGCCCGTCGGCTTGTGGGTGAACTTGTAGGCCCCGTGGGAGGTGCCGATGGCAATCGCCAAGGCGTCCACGTTGGTCTTTTTGACGAAGTCGGCGGCTTCCGTGGGGTCGGTCAGCAACTGGGAGTGATCCAGAGTGCCTTCCGCGCCAACGCCGTCTTCTTCCTCGGCCTTGCCGGTTTCCAGAGAGCCCAGGCAGCCCAATTCGCCTTCCACCGACACGCCGCACGAATGCGCCATATCCACCACGCGGCGGGTGGTTTCCACGTTGTAGTCGTAGGACGACGGGGTCTTGCCATCAGACATCAAGGAGCCGTCCATCATCACCGAGGAAAAGCCCGATTGGATGGAGCGCTGGCACACCGCCGGGGACGTGCCATGGTCCTGGTGCATACACACCGGGATGTCAGGATAGGCTTCAATGGCGGCCAGGATCAGGTGGCGCAGGAAGGCTTCGCCCGCATACTTGCGCGCGCCCGCCGAACCCTGAAGGATCACCGGGCTGTTGGTCGCCTTGGCGGCTTCCATGATGGCGGTGACCTGTTCCATGTTGTTGACGTTAAAGGCAGGCAGGCCGTAGCCGTTCTCCGCCGCATGATCGAGAAGCTGACGCATAGAGACGAGAGCCATCTTCTTACTCCTTCCGAGAGTTTAGGTTGTTGATTACAGACGCGCCTTGGCAGCGGCCACGACGGCCTCGGCGGTAATGCCGAAATGCTTGTAAAGCTCGCCCGCCGGAGCCGAAGCCCCGAAGGTGGTCATGCCGATGATCGCCCCGTTGTCGCCCACGTAGCGTTCCCAGCCGAACGATGCTGCGGCTTCCACCGCCACGCGCACGCCCTTGCCCAGCACCGAGGCGCGGTAGGCCGCGTCCTGCTGATCGAACAGACGCCAGCACGGCAGGGACACCACAGCGGTCGGCACGCCATCAGCCTGAAGCGCTTTGCGAGCGTCCATGGCCAGGGACACTTCTGAACCGGTCGCCAGCAGGGTGACCTTACGCGCACCGCCCTCAGCCTCGGCCATCACATAGCCGCCCTTCTTGCACAGGTTTTCGTCCGTGTGCTTGGTGCGTAGGGTCGGCACGTTCTGACGGGTCAGAGCCAACAAGGTGGGGTGCTTGGTATCTTCCAGACCCATGGCCCAGCATTCCATGGTTTCCACCACGTCGGCCGGACGGCACATGTTGACGTTGGGCATAGCGCGGAAGGAGGCCAAGTGCTCCACCGGCTGGTGAGTCGGGCCGTCTTCGCCCAGACCGATGGAGTCGTGGGTCAGAACGTGCACCGTGCCCGCTTCCATCAGGGCCTGCATGCGGATGGCCGGACGGTAGTAGTCGGAGAACACGAAGAAGGTGCCGCCGTAAGGCCGCACGCCTCCGTGCAGAGCCAAGCCGTTGATGGCCGAGCCCATGCCGTGCTCACGCACGCCCCAGTGGATGTAGTTTCCGGTGGCGTCGTCGCGAGTCACCGACTTCATGCCCTTGACAATGGTCAGGTTGGAATGGGTGAGGTCCGCCGAACCGCCGACCAATTCGGGAATCGCCGGAACCAGGACTTCCAGGCAGTCCTGGGAGGCCTTGCGAGTGGCGACGGAGGGCGCGGCTTCCGACTTAGCCTTTTTGAAGGCGTTGACCACGTCATGGAAGTTGGCGGGCAGAGCGCCGGAAATCATCCGCTTCAACTCGTCTTTGGCGGCATGCTGGTCCAGGCGACCCTTCCAGTTCTGGAACTCAGGCGCGTTGCGCGCCCCAGCGGAACGCCAAGCGTTCAAGATGTCGTCGGGCACTTCGAACGGCGGGTAGGGCCAGCCCAGCTTTTCACGCATGCCATTCAGCTCGTCCGTGCCCAAGGGAGCACCGTGAGTCTTTTCCGAACCGGCCAGAGTGGGTGCGCCGTGACCAATAACGGTCTTGCAGTCGATCATAGAGGGCTTGTCGCTCTGACGGGCCGCAGCGATGGCTTTTTCCACCGCAGCGAAGTCGTGGCCGTCCACCTTGTAGGTTTCCCAGCCCGAGGCCTCAAAACGCTTGCACATATCGTCGGAGGTGGTCTTGGCGGTGTCGCCGTCGATGCAAATGGAGTTGTCGTCCCACAGCACGATCAGGCGGCCCAGCTTCAGGTGGCCCGCCAAGGAAATGGCTTCCTGGGAAATGCCTTCCATCAAGCAGCCATCCCCGGTGATGGTGTACGTGTAGTGATCGCACACATCCTTGCCGTGGCGCTCGCGCATCATCTTCTCGGCCAAAGCCATGCCGACCGCGTTCGTGATGCCCTGGCCCAGGGGGCCGGTGGTGGTGTCGGCGATGGAGACGTGGCCGTATTCCGGGTGACCAGCGGTTTTCGCGCCCATCTGGCGGAAGCTCATCAACTGGTTCTTGTCCACGTCCTTGTAGCCCAGCAGGAAGGCCAAGCTGTAAAGCAGCATGGAGCCATGACCGGCGGACAGGACGAAGCGGTCGCGGTCGAACCACTTGGGATTGGTGGGATCAATTTTCATGAACTTGGTGAACAGCACCGTGGCGACGTCCGCCATGCCCAGAGGCATCCCAGGGTGACCCGAATTCGCTTTCTGCACCCCGTCAGCCGACAAGAAGCGGATGGCGTTGGCCATCTGAGCAGGTTGTACCGTCATGTTCGTCGTTCCCTCGTTTCAGTGAAGAAGAATTATGTGAACCGGCGTTGCGCCGTTGCCGTCACCCCCGACCGCCTCAACGTTATTGCCGGTTTCCATGCCCAAGGTCAATTCCCCAAGCAGCTTGGCGCGAATTTTTCGTGAAACCTAACGCTTGGGCAGGTCCACCACGTTGCCGGCCACGGCGGATTTTTCCGCCCGAGCCTCCGTGCAGAATTGGGGGCGCGGCTGGGGAGTGGCGTAGCCGAAGCGGTTTTTACCCGCTAGTTTGGAGGCATACATGGCAAAGTCCGCCCGCTTTACCAATGCCTCGGAAGCATCGCCGTCCTCTGGGAAGATCGCGATGCCAATGCTGACGCTGACCCCGTAGCCGTTGGACTCCCCAACGAGGGGACGGGCCACCGAGTCGATGATCTTGGAAGCCACATTTCCAGCATCCTCGTTAGAGGCAAGATCGCCCAGCACCACGATGAACTCGTCCCCGCCCACCCGCGCTACCGTGTCGGCGGAGCGCAGACAGGACTTGATGCGATCCGCGATGATCTGAAGGGCTTGATCCCCGGCTTGATGCCCGTAGGTGTCATTGATCGGTTTGAAGTTGTCCAAATCCAGGGCGAGCACGGCGAATCGCGCCTGGTTGCGTCCGGCAATGGCCACCAGATGTTCCAGACGGTCTTGCAGCAAAACCCGGTTGGGTAGGCCGGTCAGGGGGTCGTGCGTGGCCGCTTCCCGCAGCAGCCAACTGTCGTGGGTAATGCGAAACCCCAGCAGCGTAAGCAAGCCGATGACCGCCCCGCCCAGCAAACGCACGATCCAAATGCTCGTGCCGGAGGCGATCAATTCGGGCTTGGGTTGAGCCGCGAGTACCCACGATCCTTCCGGCAGGGATACGGTCAGGGTCACCGGGTTGTTGTCAAACACCTTGGGCTCGCCGAAAAAAATCCCGCTGTTCGCGCTCTGCCCGTCCTTGCCGCGCAACGCCAGGGTGAAAGGCAGGTCGGGATTGAGCAGACCAACCGTTTCGAACAGGCCCGGCGCGTCAATGGGAATGCTGGCCAGACCCCAGTAATCGCCCGCCTTGTGATGCGCCATGTCGTAAGCAACGAAAATCGGTGCTCGTCCGATGATGGCCGTGCCGCCTTGCACCAGACTGACCGGTCCGGCCACCACCATGCGCCCTGTTTCCATGATGCGGTCTACCGCGTCCCGTTGGGAAGGGATCTTGCCGTAATCCAGCCCGAGAGCCGCCTCGTTTCCGGCGAGGGGAAAAATATGGCTGATGACATTGTTTCGCGCCAAGCCCACGTTGCGAATGTGTGCTCCGCCCTGTTTGATCTCCCGCGCGATGCCGACAAATTCTTCTAGGGTGATGTCAGGATGCACCGAGACAAAAGCGACCAGCCCTCGCAACAGGGCCAGATCACCGGCTAGAATACCTTCCAGCTTGGCCCGCAGCGTGCCCAGCTCGCTCAGGACGACGGCGCGCACATGCTCTTGAACGCGACGGTTTTCCGCCCGTTCAATGAACACAAGACCGGGCAGCAGCATCACGAAGGTGAGTGCGGCGAGCACAGAAGGCCGAATGCGGGAGATCATCACCAGCTTATCCTTCGGGTGCATACAAGAATATGCGGCAAGGTACGACAGTTACAGGTTTGGACCTATGCCCCAGAAGTCGTATGAAATTAGACATAGGATGAGGGACAGGCCCTAAAGCATCCGCCGCAGGGTGCGGTCCTTGTTGAAAAAGTGGTGTTTGAGCGCCGCTACCACATGCAGAACGATCAAGGCCGCGCCGCCGTAGGCCAGATAGAAGTGGATGGCGATAGCAAGGTCGCGGAACTTGGCCCCGGCGACCAGCACAGCCGGAACCTCGAATAAGCCAAACACCGATACCCCCGCTCCTTCCGAAGTGGAAACTAGAAAGCCGGTCAAGGGCATCAGGACCATCAGGCCGATCAACGCCTTGTGTACCGCTGCGGCCCCAGCCCGCTCCCACCACGTCAAGGTGGGGAGCTGGTCTGGCTCCGGGGTGATCCACAGCCAGACCAGCTTGAAAAATACCACGGCCAGCACCACCATTCCCACGGCCTTATGCAGGCTTAGGCCGTCATGGTACCAAGCGTCGTAGTAGTCCAGGGTGACCATCCAAGCGCCCAGCCCAATCAGCCCGATGATGGTCAGACCGATCAGCCAATGCAGCACCTTGGCGATGGTGCCGAACTGGTCTTTGGTGTTTTTCAGCATGGCTCCGCCTTGACTTACTTCTTCAAAATGCCTTCCACGGAAAAGAACAGGCTGACGTCCCAGGATGCCGGGCCTAGGGCTTTATCCATGCCGTAGTCGCGCCGGTCGATGGTCAGCTCGCCTTCAAACCCGGCGCGGTAGCCGCCCCAGGGGTCTTTGCCCTCGCCCACCGGTTTGACCGGAAAGCTCACCGTCTTGGTGACCCCATGCAGGGTCAACGTGCCGGTCAGCACGCCCCCCGTGGCGTCGCCCTTAAAGCCCGTGCTGGCAAAGCTGGCGGTGGGGAACTTGTCCACGTCCAGGAAGTCCGGGCTGCGCAGGTGCTTGTCCCGCTCGGCGTGCGAAGTGTCGATGCTGGCCGTGTCGATGTTTACGGTGATGGCCTGTCCGCCCTCACCCGTTGCCGGATCGAACGTCAGATCCCCGGTCACCTTGTCGAAGGTGCCGACCATCCACGAAAAGCCTAGGTGCTTGATGCGGAATTCCACGAAGGTATGCAGCGGGTCGATGGTGTAGGCCCCGGCTGCCGCTGCGCCGTTGGCCAGGAGCAGAACCAGCCCGGCTGCGAAAAATGCTGAAGTGGTGAAACGTCTCATATCGTCCTCCCGTTAAACAAGACGCCATAAAGGTGGTGAGGCTCACCGCAAATTTCAACCGGAAAATCTATGGCTCTGCCCCGCGCATGTGAGACATGGGCCGCAGATACGGGCTTGGACCCCTGCCTCAGACGTCGTATGAAATTGGTTATTAGAGCAAATCCCGAGCAAATGGAATCATTTGCGACGACGTATTTGCTTTATAAACAATGTGCTAGAGGATTTTTCGTGACCGTATGGGCACGGAAAATGCTCTAGGAGAAGGAGAAAAAATATGACCCTGACTCCCCAGTCCGAGACGTTCGCCTTTCTCGCCGATCCGGCCACTCATGGTGGCGCGGCGGTGGAGGTGGTGCACACCCACATTTCGGCGATCTTTCTGGCC